>Ga0224508_10002262_pt1 | contig 16591 bp, 11 predicted proteins | sample SF_Jan12_sed_USG_4_FD_170157 | JGI IMG/M metagenome (GOLD analysis project Ga0224508, IMG submission 170157) | Sediment microbial communities from San Francisco Bay, California, United States - SF_Jan12_sed_USGS_21 | ecosystem: Environmental > Aquatic > Marine > Sediment | place: USA... | reverse complement strand
TCTCGATGCCCGCAGCTACGTCGTCGCGGCGAATCTCGATGAACTCGACATCTGCCGTTTCGGGCGTCAGGAACATCGTGTCATTGTCAGTGTAGAACGCGGTCACCATGTCGTCACTGACTTCAATGCCGGCCGCCGCGGATTCGATATCGAATGTCGCCAGCGAAACGAGGCGCTGCTCGGCAACCAGGTTGAGGTAGCGGCGATACTCTGCCGGAGTGATTAATGCTGTCGCACCGATCGCGCGCTGCAGCTGGTCCTCGCGCATCGCACCGCGTTGTACTGCCTCGAACTGCGCCGGACTATAGCCATTTTGCAGCAGCAGGTTCTGGTAGGTATCCATGTCGAACACGCCATCGACCTGGAAGTCCGGCACGCGCTGGATCGTCGCCATAACCTGCTCGTCGCTGACCTGGTAGCCCGACTCGGCCAGGTACAACTCAACGAGCCGCTCGCGCACCAGCATGTCCAGCACGCGCTGCCGGATTTGTACCCGGAATTCATCGGGCAGCTGGGCCCAGGTCGGATTTTGTTCCAGCTGCTGGCGGTAGGTTTGCTCGAACGCGTTGACGCCGATCTCGCTGCCGCCGACTTTGGCGGCATAGTTGTTGCCCGTAACGGCAAAATTCGAGCCGCCGACGAAGACAAAGGTGACGGCAATAACGCCGAGAATGGTCAGGGCTACCCAACCCGTAAACTTGTCGCGAATTTGTTGCAGCATTGATTCGGTGTCTTTGATTTGTTCAGGGTCTTCGACCCGGAAAGTGGGCGGGAATTCTACTTGAGCTACCGATCATAAAAAAGTGTAAAAAAAAAGGCCGGGGACCTCTGCGGTCCCGGGCCTTTTATCTGGCGGAGTGGACGGGACTCGAACCCGCGACCCCCGGCGTGACAGGCCGGTATTCTAACCAGCTGAACTACCACTCCGAACCTTGGTGGGTGCTGACGGGATCGAACCGCCGACCCTCGCCTTGTAAGGGCGATGCTCTACCAGCTGAGCTAAGCACCCAGGAAAATCTGCTCGCGGCAAGCCGCGAAATCGACCCCCCTGGGTCGAAGGGCGCGCTAGTTTACGGCATCCTTCAGGCCTTTGCCAGCCTTGAATCCTGGAACATTGCTCGCCGCAATATGAATCGCTTCGCCGGTCCTCGGGTTACGGCCCATGCGTGCTGCACGCGCTTTTACCGAGAAGGTGCCGAAGCCAACCAGCGATACGGAACCGCCGCCCGATAGCGTTGCCGAGATGGCATCTAGGATTCCGTCGACAGCTTTCGTTGCGTCTGCGCGTGACAATCCGGCCCGTCCTGCAACCGCGTCTATCAGTTCTCCCTTGTTCATTCTTTCACCCCTGAAGTTTGATGGTGGAGGTCTAACAAAAATTTCAACTTCAGCGAGCTCGCTAATGAGCCGCAATCCGCTGAATCACCATTGGCAGCTCCGTGCATCCGCCAGCGGCTGCGATGCTTATACCAACTGGCCTATACACCGTCAACAACCTTGTAACCATGCGGGTTTCAGGGCTTTAGTGGGGTCGGACGATATCCTCGGTTTTAGACTCTTTTTCGGGTGATTTCGACTCGGACTTGTCGTCTTTCGAAGCCGCCTCCGGCATAGGCATGTGGGTCAGCGCATGCTCCAGTACCTGGTCTATCCATTTCACTGGAACAATCTCCAGCTTGTCCTTGATGTTCTTGGGAATTTCTGCAAGGTCCTTCTCGTTTTCCTGCGGTATCAACACCTTACCAATACCGCCGCGATGCGCCGCAAGGAGCTTCTCCTTGAGGCCGCCGATCGGCAGCACTTCGCCACGCAAGGTAATCTCGCCCGTCATCGCCACATCGCTCTTTACGGGGATGTCGGTTAATGCCGACACCAGGGCTGTACACATGCCAACTCCCGCACTCGGTCCGTCCTTTGGAGTGGCGCCTTCGGGCACGTGAATGTGCACGTCAAACTTCTGGTGGAACTCGTCGTCGATGCCCAGAACGCTGCTGCGACTGCGCACGACTGTCATCGCGGCCTGGATTGATTCAGTCATAACATCGCCAAGCTGACCGGTATAGGTGTGCTTGCCCTTGCCCGAAACCACGGCGGTTTCGATGGTCAACAGCTCACCACCAACCTCGGTCCACGCCAGCCCGGTAACCTGCCCGACCTGGTCGTTGTCCTCGGCCTTGCCGTAGCGGAAACGACGCACGCCAAGGTATTTCTCCATGCTCTTCGGCGTCACCGTGACACGGCTGTCGCGTGGCTTTAAGAGCAGCAGCTTGACCACCTTGCGGCAGATCTTCGAGATCTCGCGTTCGAGGTTGCGAACACCCGATTCGCGGGTGTAATGCTGAATGATGTCGCGTACCGCACTCGCGGTAATCTTGAGTTCCTGCTCCTCGAGACCGTTTTCCTTCATCTGCTTCGGAATCAGGTAGCGCATCGCGATGTTGAGCTTTTCGTCCTCGGTGTAACCCGGGATACGAATCACTTCCATGCGATCGAGCAACGGTGCCGGAATATTCAGGCTGTTGGCCGTGCAGACGAACATGACGTCGGAGAGATCGAAGTCGACTTCGAGGTAATGGTCCTGGAAGGTCGAGTTCTGTTCCGGATCGAGTACCTCGAGCAATGCCGACGACGGGTCGCCACGGAAGTCCATGGCCATCTTGTCGACCTCGTCGAGCAGAAACAGCGGGTTGCGAACCCCGGTCTTGCCGAGGTTCTGGATGATCTTGCCCGGCATCGAGCCGATATAGGTGCGACGATGACCGCGAATCTCGGCCTCGTCGCGAACGCCGCCCAGTGACATACGGACGAACTTGCGATTCGTCGCACGCGCGATACTCTGGCCCAGTGACGTCTTGCCGACACCCGGCGGTCCTACCAGGCACAGAATCGGACCCTTGAGCCGACGCACACGCTGCTGCACCGCGAGATATTCGAGGATGCGCTCCTTGACCTTGTCGAGGCCGTAGTGATCTTCCTCGAGCACCGTCTCGGCCCGTTTCAGGTCCTTGATGACCTTGCTGCGTTTCTTCCATGGCGCCTTGAGGAGCCAGTCGATGTAGTTCCGCACGACCGTCGCTTCGGCCGACATCGGCGACATCAACTTCAGCTTGTTGAGCTCGGAAGTTGCTTTCTCGCGCGCTTCCTTGGACATGCCGGCCTTCTCGATTTTGTTTTCGAGGTCCGCCATCTCGTTCGGCGCGTCTTCCATTTCGCCGAGTTCTTTCTGAATGGCCTTCATCTGCTCATTCAGGTAGTACTCGCGCTGGCTCTTCTCCATTTGCTGCTTGACGCGACCGCGAATGCGTTTCTCGATCTGCAGCACATCGATTTCACCCTCGATGATGCCAAGGATCTGCTCGAGCCGGGTCTTGACGTCCTGAACTTCGAGAACGCGTTGCTTTTCGGAAAGCTTCAGAGCCATGTGTGCGGCGACAGTGTCCGCGAGGCGGCCCGGCTCGTCGATGCCCGACAGCGAGGTCAGGATTTCGGGCGGGACCTTCTTGTTCAGTTTCACGTACTGCTCGAACTGCGCGATGATCGAGCGCACCAGGACGTCAATTTCGCGTTCGTCGTGGCGATCTTCCTCGGCGAGCACGGTGATTTCAGCCGAGAAATAATCGGCAACGTCGATGCGATCGATCAGGGCGCGTTCTGCGCCTTCGACCAGCACCTTGACCGTGCCGTCGGGCAGCTTCAGCAACTGCAGGATCGTTGCCAGGGTGCCAACTTCATACAAATCATTGGGTTGTGGATCATCCAGGTCGGCCTTTTTCTGTGCGACCAGCAGGATGCGTTTGCCCGCGGCCATCGCCTTGTCGAGAGCGACGATCGACTTGTCGCGGCCGACAAACAGCGGAATGACCATGTGCGGGTAGACAACAACATCTCGGAGTGGCAGTACCGGGATACCCGACGACTCGTCCACGAATTCGACATCAGTAAGCGTTGTTTCTTCAGACACCAGGGTTAACCTCGTTTTCAATTGCTGATACTGGACATGCGTCCGAATTCATTGCTTTCAAGCTGGGTATCGGCCGACATCGCGAAAACTTTGATTCGCAATTTCGCTCGGCATTGCGGCTCTTCTACGTACGCCCCCGACCCAAGCTTCGGGGGGTAGCCTCAGAGTGCTAAATCAGGCGCGATCGGACCCTGTGGGTCGCGGCGGTTGCTGTGCTTCGATATTGACGGTCGGAGGCTCGTCCGACTCATAAATGACATAGGGCTTGGTCTCGCCCGTCACCACGGCCTCGTCGACGACGACCTTTTTCGCGTTGGTTGCGGACGGCAGGTCGTACATCGTATCGAGCAGCACATTCTCGAGAATCGTACGCAGGCCACGGGCACCGGTCTTGCGCTCCATCGCCCGCTTGGCAATCGCGACGAGCGCGTCCTTGCGGAACTCGAGTTCGACGCCTTCCATATCGAACAGCTTCTTGTACTGTTTCGTCAGCGCGTTCTTTGGCTCAACCAGGATTTCCACTAGCGCGCCTTCGTCGAGTTCCTCCAGCGTCGCAACCACCGGCAGGCGGCCAACGAACTCCGGAATCAGCCCGTAATGAATCAGGTCTTCGGGCTCGACGTCGTACAACAACTCGCCGATTGACTGCTCGTTTTGCTCGGTCTTGACGTCGGCTACGAAACCGATGCCGCTCTTCGACGAGCGATTGAGAATAATCCGGTCGAGGCCCGCAAACGCACCGCCGCAGATAAACAGGATGTTGCCGGTGTCGACCTGCAGGAATTCCTGCTGCGGATGCTTGCGGCCGCCCTGCGGCGGCACCGAGGCAATGGTGCCTTCGATCAGCTTCAGCAGTGCCTGCTGGACGCCTTCACCCGATACGTCGCGGGTGATGGACGGGTTGTCCGATTTCCTTGAAATCTTGTCGATTTCGTCGATGTAGACGATACCGGTCTGCGCCTTGTCGACGTCGTAGTCGCACTTTTGCAGCAGCTTCTGGATGATGTTTTCGACATCCTCGCCAACATAGCCGGCCTCGGTAAGCGTCGTCGCATCCGCGATTGTAAACGGCACATTCAGGAGCCGCGCCAGGGTCTCGGCCAGCAAGGTCTTGCCACAACCGGTTGGGCCGATCAGCAGAATATTGCTCTTGGCGAGTTCGATGTCGTCCTTGCTACGATCGTCGAGGCGATCGTGCAGTCGCTTGTAATGATTGTAGACCGCGACTGACAGCACCTTCTTGGCGCTTTGCTGGCCGATCACGTACTCGTCGAGGATTTCCTTGATTTCCTGCGGTTTGGGCAGCTTGTCGTGCCCGGTATCGCCCGCATCCTCGAGCTCCTCACGGATAATGTCGTTGCAGAGTTCGACGCATTCGTCACAGATAAATACCGAGGGTCCCGCAATCAGCTTGCGCACTTCGTGCTGGCTTTTGCCACAAAATGAGCAATAGAGAAGCTTGCCGTCTTCACCTTTGCCGCGGGAATCGTCGCTCATAAACAGGTGGCCCTTGTCGCCAAAAAAATCAAACGCTTACAGCGTCGGTGTGTATATAACATGCAGCATTGGAGGGTGCAAAGCACCACGTCCCATAAGGGAGTATTGCACCCTATAACTTATTGATATTTAAAGACTCACTCCTTCCCGGAGTCGCCCATTTCCTTGCGGTTGGCCAGAACCGTGTCCACCAGCCCGTATTCGAGGGCAGCCTCTGAGCTCATGAAATTGTCGCGTTCGAGATCCAGCTCGATTTTGTCAAGCGGCTGCCCGGTGTGCAGCGCCATGATCTCGTTCAGGCGGCGCTTCAGCGCCAGCACCTCGTTGGCGTGGATGCTGATATCGGTCGCCTGGCCCTGAAATCCTGCACTGGGTTGGTGCACCATGATGCGCGAGTGCGGCAAAGCAAAGCGTTTGCCATTGGTGCCGCCCGCCAGCAGCAATGCACCCATGCTGGCCGCCTGGCCGACACAGATGGTCGACACATCGCAGTTCACAAACTGCATCGTATCGTAAATCGACAGCCCGGCCGTGACCGAGCCGCCCGGCGAATTGATATAGATATGGATGTCCTTGTCCGCATTTTCGGACTCCAGGAACAGCAGCTGCGCCACGACCAGGTTGGCCATGTGATCTTCGACCGGCCCGACGATGAAAACCAGGCGGTCTTTCAGCAATCGCGAGTAGATATCGTAGGCTCGCTCACCGCGTGCCGTTTGCTCGACCACCATCGGGACGAGGTTTAATGCCCTTGCGCTCATCGGATTTCCTGTTCCTTGACCTTCTGCCAATAGCCCATTTTGTCACGAATCCCGGGTTTCAGGAATTCATATATTCCTTGAACGAGACTTTCTTGCTGGTCACTTTGCCGTTCTCGAGCAGCCAGTCGATCGCCTGGTCTTCGAGCACCATCGGCTCGATCTGTTGCACCATTTGCGGGTTGCTCATGTAGACGTTAACCATGTCCTCGGCATTTTCGTAGCCCGCGCACATTTCTTCGACACGCGCGCGCACCTGGTCCTGGTCGACCGCGAGGTTCTGATCGGCGATCAGCTGGCGCACGAGCAAGCCGAGCCGCACACGCTTCTCCGCCATCTCGGCAAAGGTCTCCATCGGCGGCGCCTGGTCATGATCCTCGATGCCCATGCGCTGCATCGCTTCGTGCTGCATCTGGTGCATTTCCTGCTGTTTCAGCGTAGCGGGAATGTCGAACGGGTTGGCTTCGATCAGGCCGCTGAGCACCTGTTCGCGAACGTCTGTCTTTACCTTGGCGGTCGCCTCACGATGCATGTTCTCCAGCACGTCTTGCTTGAATTGCTCAATGCCGCCGTCCTTGACCTCAAACTGCTCGGCCAGGCTGTCATCGACCGGCGGCAGTACCTGTTCCTCGACCCGGTGCGTCGTGATCGCGAAATCGACTTTCTTACCCTGCAGTTCGTCCGCGTGATAGTCCTTGGGAAACTTGACCTTAAAGGTTTTATCGTCGCCGGCAGCAATACCATACAACGCCTTTTCGAAGTCCGGGAGCATCTGACCCTCGCCGAGCACGACCGGCACTTCCGTGCCCTGGCCGCCACCAATCGGCTCGCCTTTGAGTGTGCCGTCGAAATCGATGACGACCCGGTCGCCCTCCTTGCTCTTGCGCTCCACCGCCTCCCAGCTTGCCTTCTGCTTGCGAAGCTTCAGGATCATGTCATCGAGGTCCTTGTCGCCGATCGATACATCGGGCCTCTGCACCTTGACCTTGTCGAGATCCTTGAGATCGACCTCGGGCATGATTTCGAATGTTGCGACATAGGCAAAGCTCTTGCCGTCCTTCGCCATTTCGGGCTCGATCCTGGGGCCGCCCGCCGGATTCAGGTTTTCCTGCATCACGGCATCCGAATAGCTCTTCTGCATCAGCTCCGACAGCACTTCCTCGCGAATCTGCTTGCCATAGCGTTGCTTGACGACCTTGGGCGGTATCTTGCCCGGCCGAAAGCCCTTTATCTTGGCGGTGCGCCCGACTGATTTGAGGCGCGAATCAACCTCCTGGTTGATCCGTTCGGCTGGCAGCTCAACGCGCATACGCCGCTCGAGAGCGCCCGTCGACTCGACTGTAACTTGCATGTTCTTGTTTCCTTCAGGGTGGTGCGAAAGGAGAGACTCGAACTCTCACGGGTTGCCCCACTGGCACCTAAAGCCAGCGCGTCTACCAATTCCGCCACTTTCGCATGTCAGCCGGGCATTTTAGTCCGTGGAGAGAATCTTGGCTATCAGTTCCGGGTCATCGGGCAACAGGCCGGACGCCGGCAGGCGCGGGATAACCTCGCGCCATTTCGGCCACATCGCGAATGCCCGCCCGAACAACGGTAATGCCGCATCGACCTCGCCTGCGCCGGCCAGCGTGGCGGCGTGCCAGAAGATCATTTCGTGACTCTCGGGTACGAGCGCTTCGGCGCCGCCATAGGCTACCACGGCCGCCTCAATGTCTCCTTCAGTCATGTGTGCGTCGCCCTCGTTCATCAGGTTGTAGGCACGGTTCATCAACAGCAGGCGCCGCAATTCGACGAGCGGCTCCGGGTGGTCTTCGACGCGCAGGTCGAAGATGCGCCCGCCCCAGCGTGACTCGGCTATGTCGCCGTTGACGACCAGCAATGCGGCAGACTGCTGGCCCCGCACGTCTCCGCCCTCACCTTCGGCCGCTTCGAGCGCGACCATCATGCGCTCGGCCAGGTCGCCGTCAGATGCTTCGTAGGCATGTTGCATCGCCGCACACACGGTTGGCTTCCACATCAGGTTGGCTTGCACTGCATAACCGTCACCAGTCAGGTTGCAGTACTCGACAATCGCCATGTTGCCCGTGTGATTCGCGACGACACCATTTGCATCGACCATGCCAACCTGGCGCACATTGGCGTGCTCGTCGACCGACAATAATGCACCAAGCGCTTCGGAGGCATCCTTGCCGGCACGCATCATTTGCAGGCCAAGGGGGCCATAGTTGGGATCGGTAAAGGACTGCGTTGCTACGGCACCCACCCCGGGCTCTGCCCATGAAACGATGGAGCCCACCGAAAACCAGTGCGATTGCACGGCGACCCCGAGCTGGCCCGTTGCCGCATCGCGCGCGACAATGGAATAGGTATTCACTGGCCGCAACGGCCGGTCCGCCAGCGCCGTTCCGTACGCAAGGCACAGGAATGCAATAAAATACGTCCCAATACGCATGAGTTCCCCCAGGAGCAGAATAATGAGAATAACTATACTCCGATGCCTGGCCGCGATCGCCGCATGCTCGTTGACCCAGGTCGCCGTAGCGGATGAAGACGTTGACCGCTTGACAGGCGCTATGCTCGGCGACACACCGGTGATTGACGATCTGCATGAGCTGACCGATGCCATCGGCGGGCGCCTGACAGGCACCGACGCAAATCGCAAAGCGGTCGCGTGGGCCGCTGCAAAACTGCGGCAGGCCGAGGTTAATGTCATCACCGAAGACTTCGAAATGCCCTACAAATGGCAGGAACGACTGGTGAGGGCCAGTGTCGCCGGTGACGTAGCGTTTAATCCCAATGTCGTCACCAAGCAATTCTCGGCGCCCGCGACCGAGCTTGAGGGCAATCTGCTCGATGGCGGTTTTGGATCCGAGGCAGACTTTGCACGACTCGGCGCCACTGCCGCAGATGCATGGGTACTCGTCGAAACGCGCGTGCTGGATGACGATGTTGGGCTGGGCGGTTTGTTTGCCGAATTTGCCGAAGCAGCCGCTATCGAACCGCGGGCGTTCGCGGCCGGAGTCGCCGGTGTTGTCTTCATGTCATCCCGGCCGAAGAACCTGGTCTATCGACACAATGCCAGTGCGGGTGGAGTCAACAAGCACCCCTTGCTCGTCATGGAACGTGAGCACGCACAACGGGCCCTGCGGCTATTGCGCGCCGGGAACGAGTTGTCGCTCACGGCAACCATTGGCGTCGAATCCGGTTCCAGTTACACGGCGACCAATGTCATCGGCGAAATCAGGGGCAACAAGCGCCCGAACGAAATCGTGTTGTTCGGGGCGCACCTGGATTCACACGAACTGGGTACGGGCGCACTCGACAATGGCGTCAACGTCGCGATGCTGATCAACATCGCGCGGCAAATTACGCGCTTGGGACTGACTCCGGAACGGACGATTCGATTCGTGTTGTGGAATGGCGAAGAACAGGGACTGGTCGGCTCATGGAAGTACACTGAACAGCACGATGGTGAGCTCGATAATCATGTCGTCGCCGCATCATTCGATATTGGCAGCGGTCGAACCACCGGCTTCTTTACCGGCGGTCGAGGAGAAATCATTCCTTTCCTCGATGAATACCTGGCACCCGTTGCCGGGCTTGGCCCGTTTGGTCACGCCAACGTTCCTGTCGTCGGCACAGATAACTTTGACTTCATGATCCAAGGCGTGCCGAATCTGGTCGGGTTCCAGTCCGACGCGAATTACGCATCGAACTACCACGCCGAGTCGGACACGTTCGATAAAGTCGATCAGCAACAGGTGCGATTGAACTCTGCAATCACGGCGGCGGTCATATGGGGATTCGCAAATGATACTGAACGCCTGCCGCGGCAGACGCATGACGAGATCCAGGCGCTGATGGACGGTACTGATCTCGAGCAGCAGATGAAAAATCTTGCAGTCTGGGATGGCTGGGCGAACGGTACCCGGGGGAGACATGACTAGATCGGCTTTGCTCACTGTCGCCGTAGTGTTGGCTGGCCATGCCGCCTCGGCGCAGCAGGCCGTAATCGATCATTGCCGCAAGACGTCGAGCGATGCCGATCGCATCGCCTGCCTCGAGGCCGCGCTGCTGGGCAAGAAACCGGTACAAGCCGAGGAAGAGCAAACGCAGATTGATACGCCGAGCATGGACATTAACACTGAACGCGGTGCGGTCGTGGAACCTGCTGTTGAGGTCGCAGAAAGGAACGATGCCAAGCCAGCCGGTATCGGTGCAGACCAGGTCATCGCACGCAACCAGACTCGTGAGGACATTCTCGAGGACCTTGAAGAAGAACGGGGACTGGTAGTAGCAAGCTACGACATTGTTCCCTACGAGCGGCTGTTGATTCGACTCGAGAACGGCCAGGTTTGGCGACAGAGTCGCGGCGACAAGCAGAAAATTCGAGTCGACCTACGACGCAACCAGACCGTCGACATTACCGAATCATCACTCGGCGGTTACAAGCTGCGCCTCAATGAAATGCGCCGCATGATTCGCGTGGAACGTGTGAAGTAGACACTCGCGCACAAAAAAGGCGGCGACCCAAAGGTCGCCGCCCTTGTTTCCAGTCAATTCAGATCAGAAGCTCTTTTGCAGGTTCAAGAATGCACGGCGACCAAACAGGTCGTACGTCGACTGCACAACGTAGTTCATGCGTTCCGGGCCTTCGCCGAAGTCGATAAGCGGCGGCGACTTGTCGAAGAGATTGCGAATGCCCAACGACACGGACCAGGTGTCCCGGTCGTAGGAGGCCGACAGATCATGATAGATCCTCGAAGAGCCCCAGGACAACAATTCGCAGTCGGTCGGGCCGCCTTGCGTGCGGCAAGCACTGCGACGAGAGAAATTCGACGACGCCGTGATGTCCTCGGCATCCTTCGAAAAATCGGCCATGTAGCGCGCGCGCCATGAAGCCGTCCAGTTGCCCGTGCTTACGTTGGTGCGCAGAACCCACGACCACTCGGGGAAACCAGCCTCCCCAACTCGATCATTGCTGGGTGACTCTGGATCAAACTGTTCCAACAGCTCCGAGTAATTCGTCGCCGTGAGCGTGGCGTTGAGATCGAAGAAGCGCTCACCGATCGAGAAATCATCGACGTAACGAACGTTAACGTCGTAACCCTTCGATGTCTGCAGACCGATATTGACGAACGAGGAATCAACCAGCGCGACCGTGTTGTTGGTCGGACCCACGCCGCGGCGCGTAACCCGATCACAGAACGGACTGGCCAGATTGTCCTCGTCGCTGTAACACCGCGCGAGCGTTTGCTCCGAGTCGAGTTCTTCCACAGTGTCGTTGATTTCGATGTCGAAATAGGTCACGCCGAAATCGAGATCAAACGAATCGGTGAAGTCCTGCGACCACACAAACCCGAACGTAAATGAATCCGAGGTCTCCGCCTTGATCTCATCGGATCCACCCGTATTCGTCGGAATGCCGACGTTGGCCTGCAGACCGAGGGCGGTCGGATCGGTACCGTCTAAGATGCAGTTCGCCAGGACGCGAGCTGAGCGCGCGTCCATATTTGGATCATAGACGCCCATTACGACTGCCTCGCTCGGCACGACGCAGGGATCGGACGTACCGTCGATTGTACCGATAGCGCCGGCGAGGAACTGCTCGCGGAGGTTCGGTGCACGGAATGTCGTACCCGCAGTTGCCCGAAGACGGAACGAGTCGACCGGTGCGTATTGCGCTTTAGCCGACCAGGTCGCCTCGTTGCCGAAATTCTTCTCGTCCGTGTAGCGTGCGGACAGGTTCAGCGTAAACGTATCGTGCAACGGCAATTCGATCTCGCCGTACAAATCCGCAATCCAGGTGCTGCCGCGTGTAGCGCCCTCGACATCCTTGACTTCCGAGGAGGCCAGGCCAAGCGAGCGAACCAGGTCATTAGCCGAGTCGATCGAGTTCTCACGGTACTCAACACCGAATGCCGCGGCGGCCGGTCCGGCCGACATATCGAATACTTCACCGGTGACCAGGAATGAATACAACTGCTGCTTGATTTGCGTCGAGTTGATGACCTCGCCAAAGACGAAATCGTTCTCAGCTTGAGTCGCAAATTGCCGTGAGCCGCCGGGGCGATTGACATCAAATAATGTCGGCGAGAACCAGTCGATTACGACACATTGATCCGGAGTCAGGAACCCGAATCCGGCAGCCGTCCGTTCGAGGCCGCATTCCAGCGAACCGTCCCAGTTGACGCGCAGTGTATCGATCGACTGTGTGATGTGTGGTTCGAACATGCCCGGTTGAATCGACGTGCCCGAACTCTCTTCGAAGCTGGCAAACGCGTCGTAGTACCACCCTTTATCACGCATCCACCCGGACCCGAAATCACCTTCAACGCCGAGTACCAGACGCAGATTGTCGATATCCGTCTCACGCGTCTGCCCCAAACCGTCCAGCGTATAGACAGGTAGGGCTCGGACCTCTGCATCGAACGGATTGAGCGGATTGTCGACCGTCAATGGAGTGCCGTCCGGATTCGTCACGATGACCTGGTTCGCCACGTCACAGGTGCCATTCGCATTGACCAAAATACACGTCTCTTGCGGGATCACGTTGGGAAGTGCCGGGAAGATCTGTTCCGATGTGAAGATCTCCTTGTTCTGGCGCTGCGTGTATGACCCCTCGAAGTACACCGTGTTACCCGGCGACAGATCGTATTTCGCGGTGCCATACAGATTGACGCGCTGCAGGTCGCCATTCAGCTGTGCATTCAGCATTTCCTGCTGCAGGTTGTAGGGCGTTTCAGACGCGGTACCGACGAGGTTGCCTGGAAGATCCACTCCTTGATCGGTGCGGCCGAGGAACAAGTTGGCTGCGTCGTCGTCCGACCAGTCCATGACACCGATATCGGTCGTGCCCGGCGTGTAATAGACGAATGCGGCGCTATCGATGAATGCCGCATTATCAGGTCGGCGATCCAGGCAATGCCTATAATGCGTGCCGTCGGGAGCGACCTCCATGTCCAAAAGACACTCGTTCCAGTCTGTACGATCACCCAGCAGGATGCGTTCGCGGTTGAAGTACTCCGCGGACAACATGAAACTCGAGCGATCGGTCACGGCGCCTGTGACGAAGCTGACGAGCGACTCTTCACCACCGCTCTGTTCCGTCGAGGTGCCGAAACCACGTACTTCGATGCCTTCGAACTCGTCGCGCAAAATGATGTTGACGACACCAGCAACCGCGTCCGCGCCATAGATTGATGAGGCACCGTCCGTCAGGATTTCGATGCGATCGATCATGGCGCTCGGAACCAGGTTCAGATCCGGAGCGACCGGCGCGCCGCGAACACCCGACGGCGACAAGCGCCGACCATTGATCAACAACAGCGTGCGTTCGGGGCCGAGGCCTCTGAGCCCGACTGTTGCCGCACCGGGGCCACTGGCGGGAACGCCTTCGATAGCCGAGGTCGGCGCCGCCGCATTGGTTGAGCCGTCAAGTTGGGTGCCGAATACAAACGGCGATTCGGCGATCATTGAGGTCACGTCGACGTTACCGATCCGAACTGCCTCCTGGCCACCGATGACCTGTACCGGCGAAATCGATGAAAACTCGTCACGACGCAGCTTGGAGCCTGTCACGACAATTTCCTCAACCTCGTCTCCGTCCGCGACCGTGTCGTTGTCAGAGTCCTGCGAAAATGCTGGCACTGACAAGGTGAGACTGGCCGCGAACAACGACCAGCCGAAAAAGCGCCTGAGGCGCGATTGCTTCTTCATGATATTCCCCCATCATGATTTTCGTTGCGAAAACCCAACGATAGTGTCGGGCAGTGTCTTCTTCTCTGCGCTGATGGGTACCCGTCGAATCGAATAGCCGGCGTGATACGCATGCAACTCATTGAAGTATAGACGCTCCTCGACGCGAATAAGTTGCAACCGGAAGGAAGAAATCCAGGTAAAGAGGACCGAATATGTGTTGCTCATACGCAACACAAGCTCACCGGCGGCGCCGCCGGTGAGCAAAACTTATGTCATATCAATGGATTATCAGGCCAGGAAGCGAAACCGGCCCGCGAGCCGCTCGTCGACGCTCATCACCCGGCCCGCATGCAGGCCGCCGAGCACGATGAAGATCACCAGCCAGATGATGTCGTGATTCTGCGCGTCGAGAATCCCCTGCCCCTTCGCGAACCAGAAGCACGCAACCATCAGCGCACCGGCAGCAGCCGCGTAGCGCGTCGCCAGGCCGATAATCAGCGCGATTCCGATCGCAAATTCACCAAAACCTACGAGGAACGCGAACACGCCTTTGTTCGGCAGAACGACGGACTCCAGGAACGGCCGGAAAAAGCCGAAGCTGTTCTCAAGGTTTGCGCCGACAAATCCGGCAAGGCCGTCGGCGAAATCATCGCGACTCAGCTTGCCGAAGCCGTACTTGAGAAAGAAGACGCCGGTATAGACCCTGAGGAGTACGATCGGCCAGTCCCGCAAGGGTTTGCTTTGCGCTGCATCGAGAGTTGTCATTCTTGTTCTCCACTTTGCGAATACCAGTAAGCCTAGCATGCCACGGCAACTACCTATTGCCCGACGCCCGACCACGATTAGGATCGAACAGGCTATGGCGAGCATTCAACGTCTTCATGAGATCCGGAATCGCTTCGACAGTTCCGCGAGTGCCGAGAAGCTGTCGTTACTGCGATCGCTCAGGAATACGGACGCAAAAACGGCGAGCGAGATAAGACGCCTGCACACGGCGCTTTGCTTCATTCGTGCGTTCCCCGATTCGATCGAACACCACCGCATTGCAAACGCCGGATTAAGGTCGTTTCACAAGCGGATCAGCCGCGTCGACGACGTCACGAAGCACCAATTGTGGGATACCGGGATCGCCGGCACGCCGGTGCACTATGGTTTCTCCTACGAAGTCGCAACCTGGCTCGCCCGGCACGCTGCCGGCTCGGTATCGATCGACTGGGAAGATACCCACGATCCACCGGGCCTGGACGAAATCCTTGCCCACCTGCTGCAGCCGGCCGAAGATGAGTATTTCGACAGCGGCCTCGTTAGCAGCCGCGAGTGGATCGAGTTGGCGTCATCGGGGACGGCCGGCACGGATTTCGGCTGGTTGCTCAGACAGCTGCGGCAAACACGCCTGAAACCGATCTGGTCCCAGCTCTATAACGCGGCCGACCTGTGGCTGACGTGGGACCTCGCGGGTTCCAGGTTCTCGACATCGCGCAACGCGTATCCGGAACAGAATGTGCAACCACGCAAGACCGGGATGCGCAGGCTCGCAAAGCCCACCAAACAGGAGATATTGCGGCCGCTCGAGTCTGTCGTGCGCCTGGATCGCGGGGACGGGAAGCGGATGATCGATGTCGCGATGGCCGCGCTGGCTGTCCGGCATCGTGAGACGTATCACTTCAACCACGCCAACCCGAACGAGGTGTACCTGGCCGACGTCGGTCACGGCACTGGGATTGTGTTGTTCGGCCTGCTGCCCGAACACCGGTTTCCACTGGAGTGCACGATGGGATACCTGATCCTCGCCAACGGTGTTCCGATCGGCTACGGCGGGTCGAGTGTCGTCTTTCGGCAGGTCAACACCGGCGTCAACATCTTCGACGAGTACCTCGGCGGCGAAGCAGCATTTCTCTGGGTGCAGGTGATGCGCGTGTATCACGAACTCGCCGGCAGCAATCGCTTTATTGCCAATCCTTACCAGTTCGGCGCCGAGAATACAGAAGCGCTGAAAAGCGGCGCGTTCTGGTTTTATTATCGACTGGGATATCGGCCCGTCCTGCAGGACGTCCGGATTCTCGCACGCCAGGAGGCACATCGACTCCGGCAGGACCGACATCATCGCAGCGACATCACTACGCTGCGGCACCTTGCGAGTTGCGACATGCACCTGACATTGCCCGGTGCGCGTGCCAGCGAATTTTTTGACGAGCAGTGGTTGACCACGAGTTCACAACTCGCCACGCGAACACTCGGCGCGGCCGGTGGCGCAACACGGCGTGATGCAGCGACCCGGGTAACGAACAAACTCGCGGGTGACCTCGGCATCCGCAATCTCGATACCTGGTCCGCGAGCGAGCGCGATAGCCTCAGGCGCATTGCGCCGATCGTGGCCGCAACGAACCCGCAATCCTGGTCGATCGACGACAAGCGCTCGATGCGGACCCTGCTGCGCTCTAAAGGGGCCGAGCATGAAGCCCATTACGCTCGCAGGCTGGGGCGCCACGACCGGTTCCTTGCCGAGCTCCGCAGGGCCTGTCGCAACGCCGAAAAATCAAAAGCTTAAGTATCTGACACCGATCACAGAGCTCAGTACCCCGCACTGCTAGGGTGCGGAATATGAAAGGCAAGATCTTCGGGACCCTGTTTGCGCTGCCGTTCTTCGCCGTCGGCGTCTGGATGCTATGGTCGA
>Ga0224508_10002261_pt1 | contig 16602 bp, 15 predicted proteins | sample SF_Jan12_sed_USG_4_FD_170157 | JGI IMG/M metagenome (GOLD analysis project Ga0224508, IMG submission 170157) | Sediment microbial communities from San Francisco Bay, California, United States - SF_Jan12_sed_USGS_21 | ecosystem: Environmental > Aquatic > Marine > Sediment | place: USA... | reverse complement strand
TCGCCCGCGTTGTCCCTGTGGCTTTCTCTTGCGCGGCCTGGGCTTGATGATTTCGGGCAGATCTTCCGGGTTGTAGTTGGCCACCGGAATCTTGTGGCCGATATAATCCTCAATGTCGGGTAGCGACATCACGTACGTTTCACAACCGAGGCTGATTGCATCACCGGCGGCACCGGCGCGCGCGGTGCGACCGATGCGGTGCACATAGTCTTCCGAATCCTGCGGCAGATCATAGTTAATAACGTACTGGACATCGGGCACATGTAGTCCGCGTGACGCAACATCGGTGCCGATCAGCACCGGCAGCTCCCCGCTCTGGAATTCCATCAGCATGCGCAGGCGCTTGTTTTGTGGTACGTCGCCCGAAATCGCCTTGGCATGAATATCGTTGGCTTCCAGATAGTCCTGCACGCGCTCGGCCTCGCGTTTCATGTTGACGAATATCATGATGCGAACGGCACCCATCTCTCGCACCAGTCCGATCAGCAGCGGCATCTTGTGTTCGTTCGATGGAAAGAATACTGCCTGGCGCACCCGGTCGGCGGTGACTTTGTCGGGCTCGATGCGAATCAGATCCGGCTCGTTCATGTGCTCGTAGGCGAGCTCCATTACGCGCTGGGACAGCGTAGCCGAGAACAACATGTTGAGGCGCTGATCAGGCGGCGGCAGCCGCCGCAGCAGGTAACGAATGTCTTTGATGAAGCCGAGGTCGAACATGCGGTCAGCCTCATCGAGAATGGCGACCTCGACCTGGTCGAGTTTGAATACGCCCTGCTTGAAATAATCGATGATGCGGCCCGGTGTGCCAATGAGAAGGTCGACACCATCCTGTAGAATTCTGCGTTGTTTCTCATAATCGGTGCCGCCGAAGGCAAGACCGATTCTCAGACCGGTGTGCTTGCCGAGCGCTTCGGCGTCGTTCGCGATCTGCACAGCCAGTTCCCGCGTCGGCGCAAGCGCGAACAGCCGTGGCTGGCGCTGTTGGCCCGTATCCTCCGGCTCGGTTTTCAACAGCCGCTCGTAAGCGGCAATCAGAAAGGCCGCCGTCTTGCCGGTGCCGGTTTGTGCCTGCCCCGCGACGTCGTGCCCCTTCAGCGCAATAGGCAAGGTACGCGCCTGGATCGGCGTGCAGAACTCGAACCCGGCGTCACGGATGCCGGCACGCACGCTTTCATGTAGCGGCAATGTATCGAACCTGAGGTCGCTCAGATGGTTATCAGACATAGAATTTAGACCAGAAAATGTGCGTCAAAAGCTTGCAAAATGGCTCGCGAAGCGGTCAAATTAGCCTTAATTCGACGCGACAACCGTCGCTATTGCCAATTCCGCTTTTCATCGATCCAGAAAGAAGCCGAAAAAAGTCGGCATTAAAGCTGCGACATATTGCCTGATACTTCAGGCAGCGTCATCCGATTTTGCAATGTTTGCGGGGCAATGTGCCCGACGACGGGCAATACCGATTTTCAATAACACATTCATTTGGAGGAACTAGCCGGTGAGCGACAATATTGTGCACACGTCGGACGCCACGTTCGAAGCCGATGTATTACAAAACGAAAAACCCGTGCTGCTCGATTTCTGGGCAGAATGGTGCGGTCCGTGCAAGATGATCGGGCCGCTGCTGGAAGACGTCGCGGTCAACCGCGCCGACGACGTGGCAGTCGTCAAGCTTAATGTCGATGACAACCCAAACACTGCGCAAAAGTTCGGTATTCGCAGCATTCCTACGCTGATGCTTTTCAAGGACGGTGCCGTGCAGGCGCAAAAAATGGGTGCGATGCCGAAGTCGCAGCTGGACGAATTTCTGGACACTAATCTGTGAGAGGGTACTTGGGTACTTCAACGAAGAATCGCCCGAACAAGTCGGGCAACAAGAGCAAGGGCAATCCGAATCGGCGCCGTCGGCGTCGTCCACCACAAAACGAATATCCGGATGATGACGGCAATCTCGAAGTAATACCGCCGGAGCAGCTCGAGCAAAGCAAGAACATCATGAACCTGACGGAACTCAAAAGCCGTCCGGCCGCCGCGCTTGTGGAGCTGGGAGAAACGCTCGGCATCGAGAATCTGGCCCGCTCTCGCAAGCAGGACATGATTTTCTCCATCCTGAAGGCCCATGCGGCCCTCGGTGAGGACATCTACGGCGAAGGCGTTTTGGAAATATTGCAGGACGGCTTTGGCTTCTTGCGATCATCGGACAGCTCGTACCTGGCTGGTCCGGACGACATATACGTCAGCCCGAGCCAGATTCGTCGATTCAGTCTCAGGACCGGCGACACGGTCTCAGGCCTGATTCGCCCGCCCAAGGAAGGGGAGCGCTACTTTGCGCTGCTGAAGATCGGGCAGATCAATCACGACGCGCCGGCGAATGCGCGCAGCAAGGTGCTGTTTGAAAACCTGACACCGCTGTTCCCGAATAAACGCCTCGTACTTGAACAGGGTAACGGCAGTACTGAAGATCTTACGGCGCGCATCATCGACATGGTGGCACCGATCGGCAAGGGCCAGCGCGGCCTGATCGTATCGCCGCCGAAAGCCGGTAAGACGATGTTACTGCAAAACATCGCGTCGGCCATTTGCGCGAACAACCCGGAAGTCGACCTGATGGTACTGCTCATCGATGAGCGTCCGGAGGAAGTGACCGAGATGGAGCGCACCGTGCGCGGCGAGGTGGTGTCATCAACATTCGATGAGCCGGCCAGTCGCCACGTGCAGGTTGCCGATATGGTCATCGAGAAAGCGAAGCGCCTGGTTGAGCACAAGCGCGATGTGGTTATTCTGCTCGACTCGATCACGCGTCTCGCGCGTGCGTACAACACCGTGGTGCCATCGTCCGGCAAAGTGCTGACCGGTGGTGTCGATGCGAACGCATTGCATCGACCGAAGCGTTTTTTCGGTGCGGCCCGCAACATCGAGGAAGGTGGCAGCCTGACGATTCTGGCCACGGCGCTAGTCGACACCGGCTCCAAGATGGACGAGGTGATTTACGAAGAGTTCAAGGGCACCGGCAACATGGAGATCCACCTCGATCGCCGTATTTCCGAGAAGCGCGTGTTCCCTTCAATCAATATCAACCGTTCCGGCACGCGCAAGGAAGAGCTGCTGACCGAGCCCGACGAACTGCAGAAGATGTGGGTCTTGAGGAAAGTGCTGCATCCGATGGACGAGCTCGCCGCGATCGAGTTCCTGCTGAGCAAGCTGCAGGACACGAAGACCAACGTCAAGTTCTTCGAGGCCATGAAACGCTAGGATGCCCGTAACCGGCCTCGATCATTACAACCTGTGCGCGCCGCAAGAGATGCTCGATGAGCTTTGCGAATTCTATTGCGATGTCGTCGGGCTTAGCATCGGCGAACGACCAGACTTCAGTGGATACGGTTACTGGCTGTACGCACGGGACAAACCGATACTGCACCTGAGCCAGGCCCGCAACCCGCGCGTGACAACCTCGGAGGCAAGCTTCGATCATGATGCCTTCAAATGTACGGACCTCAGGGGCATCAAGGGACGCCTGTCGGCAAAAGGCGTCGACTACCGCTTTGCGCGTGTTCCGGGCACGCCGATCGTGCAATTGTTCTTCTCGGATCCCGCCGGCAATGGCGTCGAGCTGAACTTCGATAGCGAGAGCGCCTGACGCGCCGGCCCGCATTCCGGCGTAAAATGACCTGGCGCGCGACCGATTAATTCGATCGCAGCCGTCTAATCATCGAGTACCCGGAGTGCTTCGACATGGCGGTCTATCTGGACGACAAAAGGCTTGTAAAACAGTTGCTTGCCGGCGACGAGCGAGCTTTTGAGCGTTTCTTTGATGAGAACTTCGCACGCCTGTATCGCTTCGCGCTGACCCGCCTTGCGGATGACCCGGATGCGGCTCGCGAGATTGCCCAGACCACGCTGACCCAGGCGTTGCGCAAAATCGACAGCTATAGAGCAGAATCCGCGCTGTTTACGTGGCTGTGCGCGATTTGCCGTAACCAGACGAGCGACTGGCTCGCCAAGCAGGGCCGCTACCGCGAACACATCGTTCTCACCGAGGATTATCCGGAGGTGAGGGGCGCCGTCGAATCCTTCCTGGCACCCGATCAGATGAGCCCGGAGCGCCACTATGTGCGCGTGGAGATGCTGCGCCTGATCCAGGTGGCGCTCGACAGACTGCCTGCGCGCTACGGCGATGTTCTCGAATGGAAGTACATCGAAGGCTACTCGACCAGGGAAATATCGACGCGTCTGAACATCGGCACCGAGGCGACGCAGTCGTTGCTGGCGCGCGCGAAACGCGCGTTTGCCGACGTGTATTCGTCGATGACGGCGGGACTGGAACAACATCACAGTGAATGGGTGAAACGATGAATGACTCGAAACGGAGCGCCGACCCGGGCGCAGATGACGTGCTCGAGCAGTTACTGCAGGCGGCAGCGCCACGGCCTGCGCCATCGCCTGACGATACGGCAATGGTGCGTGAGGCCGTGCATACCGAATGGCGCAAGATTACAGGCAAACGTGCGTACCGGCGCCGCATGATCAGTTATGCCATGGCCGCCAGCGTATTGATTGCCGTGTTTGCGGCGTTTAATACGTTTCGCGTGACGGCCCCGGATGTCGTCCAGGTCGCCATCATCGAGAAGAGCTTCGGATCGATCTACCTGTTGGGCGAGTCCTCCGAGCTGCGCGAAACGAGCGACCTCAGCAACCTGACGTCGGGGCAGACCATAGTTACTGGTAGCGGAGCCGGCATCGCGCTGGCCTGGGGCAACGGCGGATCTGTGCGCGTGGATGAAAACACACGCGTCGAATTTACATCTACTGACTCCGTTTACCTGCAGGCGGGCCGCATCTATTTCGATTCCCGACCGGCGGTTATTGCTGCACCGGCACTGACCGCCGATGCGGGCGCTTTTGAAATTCGTAGCGAGCACGGCGTGGTGGCTCACGTCGGCACACAATTTATGACGGCAGTCGACCCGGACAAGCTGATGGTCAGCGTCAGGGAAGGCGAGGTCGCGATCGACGGCGCCTTCCATGACTTCACGGCGGCATCCGGTCAGCAAGTGACGCTCGCGGGCCGCCAGCGCCCGAGCGTGCTTGACGTAAGTCCCAACGGCGAGGGGTGGGACTGGATAGCACGCACCTCGCCGCCTGTGGTTGTCGACGGCCGGTCATTGCACGAATTTCTGCAATGGGCCTGCCGCGAAATGGGCCTCGAGTTGCAATACCAGGGCGAGGCGGAGCGTGTCGCCCGTTATGACGCGATCCTGAAAGGTACGATCGATAGCGCTCCGTCCGAGGCACTACGACTGCGTCTTGCCAGTGCGGCGCTTGCCTGGCGAATCGACGACACGGGAGTGATATACGTCAGCGACCAGCCTTAATCCTGTGAATCGACTGCTGCTGTTGGTTCTTTTCGCCGCTGCGGCCGCGTTGGCCGACGGACCCGGTGCGCCCTTCGCCGGTCGCAAGGTCGTTACAGTAATCGACGAGTTTCGCGAGGCGGGTGAGCCGTTCGCTTACAGTACCAATGTAGTCACGGCTGAACTGCGCGTCATTGATGAACCGGCGGCCGGTACGCCGCTGCAAATCGTTCGTGAAATTCTAAGGCCGCACGGATTGACGGTCCAGGAGGAGTCCGGCGTGCACCTGATCGTGCGCGATGAGCGGGCCAGACCGGGACGGCCAAATGCCGCGGCGGCAGCAGAGCCACCGCGTCGCGACGACATTGAAACGGTGATCGTGGCGGCGAGTCGCTACGAAATCTCGAGGGACATTTCGACCTCCCGGTTTGCGCTTGATCAGAGAAGTATCCAGAACATGCCGGACGTGGGTGAAGACCCGATTCGTGTCACCCAAAGACTCCCGGGAACGGCGGCCAGCGGCGCTTCGGCGATCGCGCATTTTCGCGGCGGTGAACAGGGCGAGATCGGCATTATGTTAAACGGACAGTGGTTGTTCGATCCGTTTCATATTCGCGATTACCAGAGCGTTTTCAGCGCTATCGACGCTCGTGCGATCCAGGGCGTCGAGGTGTACACCGGTGGTTTCCCGGTTCGCTACGGTGATCGGATGAGCGGCCTCGTACTGATGGACTCGCTGCAACCGGAGAAGCCGCGCCATAACGAGATCGGGATCAGTGTCTTCAACACGTCATTTCTGACCGCCGGGTCAGAGGGCCCGCGCAGCTGGTTGTTCTCAGCGCGCCGCGGCAATCTCGACCTGGTGATTGATCCCGAGTACGGGCAACCGTCGTATTACGACATATTTGGCGAGTACTCGTGGGAAATCTCATCGCATGCACGAATCTCGGCCAATGCGCTGTACGCGGACGATCAGGTCACGCTGGTACTCGAGGCGGACCCGGGTGAGCGGGAGCAGGTCGTCAGCGATACGCGCAACGCGCAAGTCTGGTTGCGCCTCGACAGCGATTGGTCAGCCACGCTGGCCAGCACCACGGTCCTGTCGATGGTTGACCACACGAATCTGAGGGTGGGATCGGCGAACGATCCGGAGAAGCTGGTCGCCTCGGTTCAGGACAATCGGACCGTCAGGCAGTTTGCGCTGCGACAGGACTGGGTATGGAGTCCGTCGGATCGGCATCGAACGCAGTGGGGCATTCACATCGCGTATGGCGAGGCCGACTACGACTACGCAGGCGTCGCCGAGTATTTCGGTATACAGCGAATCTATCGTGACCAACCTCAAAGTGTCGCAAGATCCTCGCGGGCCAGTCCGGATGGCGGCAGCTATGCGCTGTATGCATCGGATCGCTGGCGCGTTTCCGATCGTGTGCTACTGGAGTGGGGATTGCGCTGGGATGATCAAACGTACACGGATGCGCGCTCGGATTCGCAACTCAGCCCCCGGCTGAATTTTCTGTATCGCCCCACCCGGAATACCGAATTGCGCATCGGCGCCGGGCGATATCACCAGTCCCAGGCATTGCACACGTTACAAGTCGAAGACGGTATAGTCGATTTCTGGCCGGCGCAACGCGCCGATCAGTTCATTTTCGGCTTCAAGTACCTGGCGTCCAACGGCACTGCGCTACGACTAGAGGCGTTTCAGAAAGATATCGGCGGCGTGCGTCCGCGGTTCGAGAATCTCTACGATCCACTCGGCACCATGCCGGAATTACAGGCAGATCGTGTGCTCGTCGATCCATCGACGGCGCGCGCGCGCGGTATCGAATTCTCGGCCGATCGCAGCGTCGGGCCGTGGAACTGGTGGCTGGCTTACACCTGGTCAAAAGCAACCGATCGGGTCGGCGATCGCGACGTGCCCAGGAGTTGGGATCAACGTCATGCGCTGCAGGCGGGATTCAGCAGGCACCATGAAGCATGGGATTTTTCGGCGGCCGCCAGCGTCCACACGGGCTGGCCAACCACCGACCTCGAGCTGGTGGCGGACGGTATCGATGATGAAGGCGAGCCGCTGTACGTCGTAGAGCCCGGCGCCCGAAATGCCCTTCGGCACCCGACGTTTGCCAGTATCGACATGCGACTGAGCCGTCGCTTCAATGTTCGTCGTGGCACACTGCTGGCGTTCATCGAGATCTCGAATGTGCTCAATCGCGACAATGTCTGTTGTACCGACTTCGATATTGAAGAAGATGTAGCAGGCGACGTAATGCTCGAATCCAGCAAGGATTACTGGCTGCCGCTGTTGCCCGCGATAGGCGTCTTGTGGGAGTTCTGACGTCACAGCAGCTCACTCGATGTTCGACAGGATTCGACAGCGCGTTTGTAGATTCTCAGATAGCGTGCACCGTCCGCATCGCGATCATCAATAATCGCCGCCGCGCGTTTGTAAATGGCCTGTTCGACGCGATTATTCGGCTGCCCGTTATTGTGATGGGTCAAGACATACGGCATGCCGCGCGTCAGCGTCAGCAGTAATCCGGCCCGTGCGGCTGACGGTTCATGCACGTGCACCAGGTCGAGCGTCGGCATCATGCAGTACGCCATAATCGCCGTGCGGACCGTCGGTCCAACGGTGACGCCTTCAACAATAGCAACCCGTTTGGCGAGCGCGGCATCTCTTACAAGGACGTACTGCCGCAATTCACGTTGTTGCAGTGATTCGATCAACCTCACAAAGTTGTCGCCGGCCCCGTTGCAGGATTTTGCGAGATTGATATGACCGATGTGCATGCCACGCTCCTGACTGCCGGTGGGCTCCGCTATCTCATGAGACGCGGTCGCAGGTGGAAATCGGTCGCTTCAGTCAGCCGATGTTGCGTTTGTAGGTGGGTAGCTGATCGTCGATGTGCAGCCAGGGTTGCCTGTCCTCGGTCCAGACATGAGCGCGCAACACTGGTCCGCCCGGGTCGTCGAGACTGTTGAGCGTGAGATCGATCTCACCGGGTCGCTTTTCATTTTCGTAACTGATGGCTGTGCCGCAATGACGGCAAATACCGCGCGTTACGCCGGGTGACGATGCGTGCCAGTGCATCTCACCACCGGTTATTTCGAAGGCATCACGCTCAAAAGTCGCCCAAGCGACGACAGGTGCGCCGGCCGCGTGTTGGCAGCTGTGGCAGTGGCAGAAGCAGGCGAACTTCTCCGGCCCGGTGACCGCGTAGCGAACGGCACCGCAGAAACATCCGCCGGCTATTAGCGCGGTGCTCACACCGCGTTACCGTCGAGGAACTCGACCTCACCGGTCTCGATCGAGTACTCGGCGCCGACGACGATCAGTTCACCGTCCCCGATGAGTTTTTCGAGGATCAACGAACCGTGCGACAGGCATTCTACCGAAGCGCGAATATTGGCGCGGATAGCCGCGCCAAGCACTGTGGCATTGTCGTCGTCGCGGTGCTTCTCGAGCACGGGCTCGACTGCCGGCCGTACTCGATCGACGATCGCGCGCAGATTCGGTGAGCGGTGCGATGCCCTGAGCGCGAGTTCATTGAGCGTCGCGGTGACGGCGCCACAGTTTGTGTGCCCGAGCACCACGACCAGGCGGGTGCCGAATTGTTCTGCCGCAAATTCGATGCTGCCTATCTGCGACGGTGCGACAATGTTGCCGGCCACGCGAATGACAAACAGATCGCCGAATCCTCGGTCAAAGACCATCTCCACCGGCACCCTGGAATCCGAGCAGGCAAGAATGATCGCAAATGGCGTCTGCCCGCCCGCCTGGTCCGCACGATGAGACCGGCGCGCTATCGACTCGGCATCGGTCTCGCCGCCGACAAATCGACGATTACCTTGACGCAATTCTTCGAGTGCATCTGCTGGAGCAATCATCTGTGCAGTATCTGGCAGGAACTGACCGGTCGCAAGCGGATTCAGGCGGATTGCCAACGATGCAACATCACCACGGTCCCTGCCGGAAAATGCGACTGCTCGCGGACAAGCTCGACGTATCCGTCGGTAGCGGATAGCGCGGTGAAGTCGCCGGAAGTGTTGGTCGTGACCGGCACCGCCAGTATCTGTGCGCCGGCGCTCGAAAGCACACGCACGGGTTGAAAACAGGTGAGGTCTGGCTCAAACGTCACGTCTGTGGCAAGCGACGCAAACTCCGGCAGCGGCTCCATAGCCGTCGCGGCGGAGTCGAGCGCCGGGATCACGTACTGCCGGCAACAAACGAGTGCCGATACCGGGTTGCCCGGCAATGCGAACACGGCCTGTTGTTGTGGGCCAAGCCCGAACCACATCGGCTTGCCCGGCCGCTGGCTGACTCGGTGAAAAACGACTTCGACGCCGAGGTCTGAGAGTACTTGCGGTACAAAGTCAGCCTTGCCCATCGAGACTCCGCCGCTCAGGATCAGCACGTCAGCATTGGCGAGGTGAGATGCGATGCGTTCGCGCATCAGGCCGACATCGTCGACGAGGTGCTCCTGCGTGACGGTGCCGTAGCCATGCTGTTCGAGCATGGCTTGTATGGCCGGGCTGTTAGACAGGCGGATCTGGTGCGCTTCGACAGGCGCGCCCGCTTCGACCAGTTCGTTGCCGGTGGCAATAATACTGATGACGGGCGCGCGGCTTACCGCGACGTCGGTGAGCCCGGCCGACGCAATGATCGCGGCATCCATTGGCGAAATCCGCTTGCGGGGCGTCAGCAACGCCGCGCCCGCGGCGTGGTCTGAAGCGCGTGCATGAATAAACTGCCGTGCCTGCGCGTCGTAACCATCCGCCAGCGTCGCCACTCCGTCCACAACCGAGATGCGCTCGACAGGAACGATGCAGTCGGCGTGCCGCGGCAATGCGGCGCCTGTCATGATCTCGATGCAGTGGCCGGCCTCGAGCGTCAACGAGGCGTCTCCGGCCGCCTGTATCGCCTGCATTGGGAATGCTCGCTGCCCGCCGGCAAATTCGGAATGGCGAATCGCTATGCCATCCATCATTACACGATCAAAAGGTGGCTGGTCTCGTTCGGCGACAACGGTCTGCCGCAGGATGGCGCCAACCGCCCTGTTGCCCGGTATCCTTTCCGCCGGGAATTCCGGCATCGCATCGATAATCGCTGCACGTGCCTCGGCCGTGGTCAACATGGCCGGCCTAGCGCCTCTCGCGCGCGATCGCGCGATGCCCGATGTCGTTGCGATAGTACATATCTTGCCAGTCGATTTTACGGACGGCGTCGTATGCGCTGGTTGCCGCGGACGATACGCTGTTTCCGAGTCCGACCACGCATAACACGCGGCCACCGCTCGTTACGACGTTGTTGCCGTCCGCGCCGGTGCCCGCGTGAAAGACTTTTTGTGATTGGCTATCCGCCGTGTCGAGTCCGCTAATCGCATGCCCTTTCGCGTAGCTGGCCGGATAACCACCTGCGGCAAGCACGACGCCGAGCGCGGCGCGGCTGTCCCAGTCCGCCGCCTGTTGGTCGAGAGTACCATCGATGGTTGTCTTGCAGATCTCGACCAGGTCTGACCGCAGTCGCATCATGATTGGCTGCGTTTCCGGGTCCCCAAGTCGGCAGTTGAATTCGATCACCTTGGGTGTGCCGTCAGGCATGATCATCAGGCCGGCATACAGGAACCCGAGATACGGGTTGCCGTCGGCGCGCATGCCCGCGAGCGTCGGCCGAATCACCTGATCCATGATACGTCGCTCGACCTCCGCTGTAACGACGGGCGCCGGGGAGTACGCGCCCATGCCGCCGGTATTCGGGCCGACATCCCCGTCGTCGCGTGCCTTGTGATCCTGCGACGTAGCGAGCGGCAGAATGGTTTCACCATCTGTAACAACGATGAAACTGGCCTCCTCGCCGTCGAGAAACTCCTCGACGACAATGGTAGCGCCGGCCGCGCCGAAGCTGCCGCCGGCCAGCATGTCGGTTGCCGCCCGCTCGGCTTCGGCAATTGTCCTGGCGACGATGACACCTTTGCCGGCTGCCAGGCCATCGGCTTTTATAACGATTGGCGCGCCTTGTTTACGAATGTAATCGAGCGCCGATTCCAGGTCGCTGAAGTTTCGGTACGCCGCCGTCGGAATCGCGTGACGTGCCAGGAAATCCTTGGTGAACGCTTTGGAGCCTTCCAGCTGTGCGGCATTGGCGTTCGGGCCGAAGCATGGCAGTCCGAGTTCAGCGAAGCGGTCGACGATGCCAGCGACCAGCGGCGCCTCCGGGCCGATAATTGTCAGGTCGACCCTGACTTCCTGAGCCAGCGACGCAAGCGCATCGATGTCGTCGGCCGACACCGTGGCGTTGCGGACCTTGTCCTCGCGTGCGGTACCGGCGTTGCCCGGAGCGACGAGGACCTCGTCAACCCGCTTCGACTGGGCGCATTTCCAGGCCAGCGCGTGCTCGCGTCCGCCAGAACCAATGATCAGGACCTTCATAGAACCTCGATTGTCGGAGCCCGCCTTGCGAGCGAATCAATGTCGAAAGTGCCGCATACCGGTAAAGACCATAGCAAGCCCATGGTCGTTGGCCGCCTGGATGACTTCGTCGTCACGCATTGAGCCACCCGGCTGGATGATCGCGGCGATGCCATGCTCGGCTGCCGCATCGATGCCATCGCGGAACGGAAAAAACGCGTCCGATGCCATGACCGAACCCTTGACCTCGAGTTCTTCGTCCGCTGCCTTGATGGCTGCAATTTTCGTGCTGTAGACGCGGCTCATCTGGCCGGCGCCGACGCCAATGGTCATGTTGTCCTTGCAGAAGATGATGGCGTTCGACTTCACGTACTTGATAATCGTCCAGGCGAACAGCATGTCCTGAATCTGCTCGTCGGTCGGCGCGCGCTGGGTCACGACTTTGAGGTCGTCGGCCGTAATGACGCCCTGGTCGGTCGTCTGTACCAGCAAGCCCCCGGAGACTTTCTTGAAATCGAAGCCGGCGACAGATTCCTCGGACCAGGCACCGGTTTCCAGCAGGCGCACATTTTTCTTCGCGGCAATGACCGCGCCGGCGTCTTCGTCGATCTCTGGAGCCACAATCACCTCGACGAATTGCCGGTCGATAATCATGCCCGCCGTCGCCGCATCCAGCGGCCGATTGAACGCAATAATGCCGCCGAACGCGGATGTTGGATCGGTCTTGAATGCCTTGTCGTACGCATCCTTGATTGTAGCGGCAACCGCAACCCCGCAGGGATTGGCGTGTTTAACGATAACGCAGGCCGGGTTATCGAACTGCCTGACGCACTCCAACGCCGCATCACTATCCGCAATATTGTTATAGGACAAGGCTTTGCCCTGCAGCTGTCGCGCCGCCGCGATCGAACCGGTGGGCGGTTGTTGATCGACATAGAAAGTCGCACCCTGGTGCGGGTTCTCGCCGTAACGAAGCTTCTCGGAAATCTTGCCTGAGTACAAAAAGCAATCGCCCAGTGCGTCGTCGCCCAGGGACTGTGACAGGTAGCCGGTAATCGCCGTGTCATAACCCGCCGTATGTGCATAGGCTTTCGCTGCGAGCCGCCGACGTTGCTCCAGCGACAATGTGTTTTGTTTGAGGTCCTGCAATACTGCCTCGTAGTCGTCCGGACTCACGACGACCGCCACGCCATCGTGATTCTTCGATGCCGCCCGTATCATTGCCGGTCCGCCGATATCGATATTTTCAATGGCGTCGTCGATACTCGCGTCGTTGCGCGCGATCGTTTCCTCGAACGGATACAGGTTGACGACGAGGAGATCGATGGGTTCGATACCGTATTTCTGCATGACGCTTTCGTCAGTGCCGCGGCGCCCCAGCAGGCCCCCGTGAATGGTCGGATGCAGCGTCTTTACGCGCCCGTCCATGATCTCCGGAAAGCCTGTTTTCTCTGCAACTTCAATGACTTCGAGGCCGGCCTCACGTAGCTGACGGCAGGTGCCGCCCGTCGATACGACTTCGATGCCGAGTTCGGCAAGACCGCTAACAAAAGGAATCAAACCGCTCTTGTCAGAAACACTGACAAGCGCACGACGTACGTTAAACATGGTTACACCTGGTCGAAAGATAGAGGCCGAGGAGGCTCCTACTGGATAAGCGAGTAAGTTCTGAGTTTCTTGCGTAAGGTTCCACGATTGATGCCGAGTATGCCGGCGGCCTGACTCTGGTTACCTTGTGTGAAATCCATTACGGCTTTGAACAGGGGGCGCTCGACTTCGCCGATAACAAGGTCGTAAAGATCGCCCGGCCGTTCACCATTCAACGTCGTGAAGTACAAGTCCAGTGCATCTTCAGTGTGTTTGCAAAGCGGCTTCTTGCTATGTCTGGTCGTCAGATCGAACCTGTTATTTTTTTTCTGGGCCACAATTTAATTCCTGAAGAATTGTTTTGTCAGTCTTATTTGTTCGGACGCGCTTTCGGCACGGACCACCTGGTGTCGAAAACGGTCGGCGTTGTCCAGGCTGTCGCAGTACCACGTCAGATGTTTTCTAGCCACTCGAACACCGGTCTTATCCCCGTAAAACCGGTGTAAATCGTCCAGGTGGCCGAGCATAATATCACGCAATTCATTTTTTTTGATCTCGGTATTTGCCGAAGTCGGACCGGACAGACTAACAAGGTCGCGAAATATCCATGGGCGCCCCTGCGCGCCGCGTCCGATCATCAAGCCGTCTGCGCGAGTTACACGCAAAACCTCAAGCGACTTCTCCAAAGTCGTGATATCTCCATTGGCGATCACCGGGATTTTTACGGCTTTCTTGACGTCGCGAATGGTCTCGTACTCCGCTTCACCCCGGTAGCGGCAAGCCCGTGTGCGGCCGTGTATGGCGAGCGCCTGGACGCCGGCATTCTCCGCGATGCGCGCAATGGTCACGGCGTTGCGGTGCTCGGGGTCCCATCCGGTGCGAAACTTGAGCGTTACCGGCACATCGACGGCCGCAACGACGGTCGTAAGAATACCTGCGACGAGAGCCTCGTCTTTTAGCAGCGCTGAACCGGCCAGTTTTTTGCAAACCTTCTTTGCCGGGCAGCCCATGTTGATGTCGATGATCTGTGCGCCACGATCGACGCAGGCTCGCGCTGCTTCGGCAAGCTGCTGCGGGTCGGATCCGGCGATTTGCACTGCAACCGGTTCCGTATCGAGATCGAGGTCAAGACGAAAGCGTGACTTCGGTGTCTGCCACAGGCGAGTGTCGGCTGTGGTCATTTCGGAGGTCGTCATGCCCGCGCCGTAGCGCCGGCAAAGGCGACGGAACGGCGCATCGGTGATACCCGCCATCGGCGCGAGCACGAACGGGCTCGACAAGGTGTACGGCCCTATTTGGAGGGGATTTACGGCGAGGCGCATGGCCGCTGTTACCGGAAATCGCCGATGGCGCAGCGGAGCCGGCGATCGGGCAGGCGATAACAGACGTCAAGCTTGTAGCCGCTCGCCATCGTATCCGGCGACTCGACGGCAATGAAAGCCTCGAAGCTCTCACCAGGTGCGACGAGCTTGTGCGGGTTCAGGTCGCTCACAAGGTAGCCGGATGGTTCCAGGACACGACTGCCGATAATTTCCTCGAAGCGGTCCGTCAGCGATACGCCAATCAGCGGATAGGGTAATGGCTCGTCCGACCGGTTGCCGATTCGTGTGTAAATATTAAGCCGTTCGTCATTGTTTTCCGCGTTCCCGGTGGTGGCCTCGAAGCTCCAGCCGGTGACATCCCATGCGGGCGCCAGCGGCTTGCCCGTCATTCGATAAAGCGGTCCGATTATGTCGTTGACGGCCGGAATCTTGGCGAGCGTTTCGCGTCGCTGATGGACCGCCTGCAAACTGAGCGCCGCCAACAACAAGAACATGACGAAAATCAGGCCGCCGCGCGGACCCGCGGAGCGCGCTCGTGGCGGGGCGCTTGCGAATGTAGCGCTGAGATCGGCCTCGTCAGCAGCCGCACGCAGACTGGCGGCTGCTTCCATATCGTCCAGCGCGACGTGAACTGACTCGCCCTCCATGACGATGGATTCGACGCCAATGTCTTCTTCCGCATCCAGACCGTCGTCGGCATTCGGCTCCTCCACGGCTTCAGTGCCGGGGGAAATGTCATGTGGCTCATTCAGTGTGGGGATCGACTCATCCTGCTCATCCTCGTCGAGCAATTGCCACTGCGAAGGGCTGCCGTCATCGCCGGACGATTCCCCGGGTTGCGGTAATGGTGTAGCCTGACCGTCGGCTTCGGCTTCGGCTTCGATTTCGACTTCGATTTCAGCTTCGAGTTCGATTTCAGCTTCAGCTTCGAGTTCGAGTTCGGTTTCAGCTTCAGCTTCAGCTTCGAGTTCGAGTTTGGTTTGGGCTTCGGCTGCGAGTTCGAGTTCGGTTTCAGCTTCAGCTTCAGCCTCAGCTTCGAGTTCGAGTTCGACTTCGGCTTCGGCATCAGGATCATCAGCCACATCGTCATAGCCCTCGAGCACGATTTCGATGTCGTCGCTGATTTCGTCCTGGCTCTCGTCGATCGAGGCGTCGTCATCGCCGTCGTCGTCGCCCTCGTCACTGGTTGCCTCGTGGCGCTGCTCGATCGATTCGTCGACAGGCGATTCGTTCCCCGCTTGCACCGTCGCGTCGTCGGACTGCGGAGGTTCGTCGTCGACGTCCTCGTCGTCAGTATCGCCAGCCGCCGGTTCGTCGAATTCATCGAGAATCGCTTCCCAGTCGCCAGAGTCGTCGATCTCGTTCGCGTCGATGCCGTCAACCATGAGCTGCGGCTCCGGGCCGACAGCCGCGTCCTCAACGACGCTGTCGGCGTCATTGTCGGCAGGCAGGTCGTCGTCAGTCTCGATCTTGTCGGGCAGCGGTGAGTCGTCGTCGTACCGAACTTCGTCATCCGGGGCTGGCTGATCGCCTGCCTGCGCTTCGTCAGTCCCCATATCCGACATCGCGACGTCGTCGAGCACTCGCCACTCGATACCGGTATCTTCGATACGGATATCCGAGCCCGCGAGCTCGTCCAGCGTTTGCAGCAGCGCAATGCTCTCGTTGGCGGAGATGGATTCCGGGAGTTGCGGGCCCTTCGCTCCGGACTCGTGCCTCAGCTCCGGCAGCACCGGTTCTGACGTTGCTTCCCCCTGCGGTTCCGGCGGCTCCTCCGACAGGTAAAGCAGGGCGTCAAAAGCCGCGCCGCAATCGCCGCAGCGCACCTTGCCGGCGGCCTGTCGCAGATCGTCGGCGACGACGCGGAATGCGCTTTTGCAATCGGGGCACTGTGTGTACATTGCCGGGCGCTAACTCCTCGTTCCGGTCAGCCG
>Ga0224508_10002260_pt1 | contig 16603 bp, 24 predicted proteins | sample SF_Jan12_sed_USG_4_FD_170157 | JGI IMG/M metagenome (GOLD analysis project Ga0224508, IMG submission 170157) | Sediment microbial communities from San Francisco Bay, California, United States - SF_Jan12_sed_USGS_21 | ecosystem: Environmental > Aquatic > Marine > Sediment | place: USA... | reverse complement strand
TGGTTTTGTATGGCCCCCAATTCCGCCGACATCTGCTTTGATAACTGAAACTGTAATCTTCATAATTTCTTCTTTTGTACCTTTGATTTATGTGTATTTTTTTTATTTTTGTTGTGTAAAAATAATTGAAAAAAAGTATAGTTTTTTTCAAAAATTCATAACAGTAATAAATGCCCTCAGATACGCTCTTGATATGGCAGATAAACCGCACTTGAACATGATTGTAACAGGTCATATTGATAATGGAAAATCAACAACAATGGGTCATTTCTTGATGGATCTGGGTGTTGTAGATGAAAGAACAATTGCAGCACATGCAGCTGAATCTGAGAAGACAGGAAAAGGTGATACTTTCAAGTATGCATGGGTTATGGATAATATTAAAGATGAAAGAGAGAGAGGAATTACAATCGATCTTGCTTTCCAAAAGTTTGAATCTAACAAGTACTTCTTTACTTTAATTGATGCTCCTGGTCACAGGGACTTCATTAAAAACATGATTACTGGTGCATCTGAAGCCGATGCAGCAATTTTAGTACTTTCTGCAAAAGAAGGTGAAACTGATACTGCAATTGCAGCAGGCGGGCAAGCCAGGGAACATGCATTCTTGCTAAAAACACTCGGTGTAGGCCAACTAATTGTTGCAATCAACAAAATGGATGATAGCAATTATTCTGAAGACGCATTCAAAGCAGCCAAAGAAAAAGGGGAAAAATTAGTAAAATCTGTAGGCTACAAATTAGAAAATGTGCCATTTATTCCAGTTTCTGGATGGAAAGGTGATAATTTGGTTAAAAAATCTGAAAACATGCCATGGTACACTGGTAAAACTCTACTTGAAGCATTTGATGACTTTACAGTAGCCGAAAAACCAGTTGGTAAGCCACTACGTGTTCCAATTCAAGATGTTTACACAATTACTGGTGTAGGCACTGTTCCTGTAGGTAGAGTTGAGACTGGAACTATGAAAGCAGGTGACAAAATTATTGTTATGCCTTCTGGCGCGCCAGGTGAAATCAAATCAATTGAGACACATCACACCGAAATGCCATCTGCAGAAGCAGGTGATAACATTGGTTTCAATCTAAGAGGTGTTGAAAAGAAAGACATCAAAAGAGGCGATGTTCTTGGAACTCCTGATGCGCCACCAAGCGTTGCAAAAGAATTCAAAGCACAAATTATAGTTATTCACCACCCAACAGCAATTGCTCCTGGTTACACTCCAGTAATGCATGCACATACTGCACAAGTTGCAGCAACTGTTACTGAGTTTCTCCAAAAAATAAACCCTGCAACAGGTGCCGTTGAGGAAGAAAATCCAAAGTTCCTTAAAGTTGGCGATTCTGCAATTGTTAAAATCAGACCGGTGAGACCAACTTGTATAGAAACCTTCCAAGAATTTCCTGAGATGGGTAGATTTGCCCTTAGAGATATGGGTGCCACCATCGCAGCCGGAATCGTAAAGGAAATTACCGAAGAGTACAAACCATAGGCGGATTTTAATGACACAAACCGCCCGTGTAAAACTCACTTCTACCAGTTTACCAAAATTAGATGGTGTTTGTGGAGAAATCATGGGCATTGGTAAGAAAACCGGTGTTAAAGTAAAAGGACCTACTCCACTTCCTGTTAAAAGACTGCATGTTGCAACTAGAAAATCGCCTTGCGGTAGCGGTACTGAAACCTATGAGAAATGGGAAATGAAGATGCACAGAAGAATTATCAATATTAACGCTGATGATAAAGCAATTAGACAACTAATGAGACTTAAAATCCCTGATGATGTCTACATTGAATTATCTTTGACATGATCTGGTATCCTTAAATTATAGGAATTTTTGTGATAAATATGGCTGAAGAAAACTTTGATTCTGTTGAAGACACTCCTGTTGAGGCATTTGATGTAAACTACTCTTGCCTTAGATGTGGAACCACTGTATCTAATACTGAATTATCTCGATTGCCTGAAATCAAATGTATTTGTGGATTTAGGGTATTTACCAAAGTCCGACCTCCTGTAGTAAAAACGATTAAGGCAATTTAATTATCTGTCTTTTTTGTAACTATGCTCTCTTTGTAGATGAGTTCTCATATCTTCCATGTTAGAGAAAAACTTATTGCATTCTTTACAGTCATATTTTAAATCTTTTCCATGGACAATTTGTTTGTGATTCATCATCTCTTCTTGTTTTGAAAATTTTTTATCGCAAACATCGCATCTAATTTTTTTAAAAAATCCCACTTTTATCCAAACTCTGCTTTCTTCTCATCCCAACAATTTCTACAAAGCTGACCTTCAATCTTCCATCTTCCCTTTGGATTGTATCTAAATAATCCCATCTTTCCTCCACACAATGCACAAAAATCCTTCTTCTTACCGAAACTTTCTTCTTTTTTATCAAAGCATTCTTTGCATAGTAATCCTTCCATGTCCCATTGCCATCTGGGCTCCCACAAATCTGTAATCTGTTTAGTTGTTCCACATTGCACACATGGTTGTCTTACCTTCCCTTCATAGTATTCCTTTGATTTCTCAAAATGACAATCTCCGCAAAGAAGACCCTTGATATTCCATTCTCTTTTTGGTTTATGTTTGTGAGTCAACTCTTTGTTGCAAACAGCACAATGTAATGGCTTTTTACTGAAAAGTCCCATAATCTCTGTTGCTATCTAGATTAATTTAATCTATTAAATGTAATAAAAAAGAAAGACGTTGTAGTTTCAGCAATCTGTTTCCCTTTCTAAATGAAATGATTTTTGACTAATCTGGGATGTATTGTGTCTGCAAAGTCTGTTCCTGGTATTGCTTTTGTCGTGAAGGAAATATGGATATATTCTATTTAGATGAAATAATGATCTCTTAACTGATTATAAAATTGCATAACTACAGTATAACGTACGTCAAGAAACAAAAATAAAAATAACAAAAATTGTCTATTTGTTTAAGATTCTCTCAAGAGCTTGACTTGCATTAAGCATACCGTTTCTCTTGGCAAATTCTTCGATCATTTTGTATTGTTTTTCAGTGAAACATACTGGCATTGAACGTCTTTCCATGAAGAATTGTCTGTATTTTTAACTAATATCTTTTTCTCTTGGAAAGATATTTCAAGCCACTTTTTTTATCTTGAATGTGGCAAAGAAACGTCAGATTTTAGTTATTGGACATAATACAAATGGATGTACCCCAGAACATGAAAAAATTGCTTATGATGTAGGAGTAAAAATTGCACAATCTGATTCTGTTTTGATTACTGGTGGATTAGGTGGAGTAATGACTGCTGCTGCTCATGGAGCTCACGATGCAAATGGTTTGACTGTGGGAATAATTCCTCAGGATGATGCTGCACTGGCCAATGAATTTTGTGATGTTGTGATTCCAACTGGGTTAGGACTGGCACGTGATTTCCTAAATGCATTGTCTGCTGATGGTGTAATTATTGTGGGTGGTGGTTCTGGTACTTTGTCAGAAGTTTGTGCTTCATACATGAACAAAAAACCCATGGTTGCAATACGAAACACAGGAGGTTCTATTGAGCCATACATTGATGGTTTTCTTGATCATAGAGAAAATATCAAAATAATAGGAGCTGATAGCCCTAATGAAGCTGTAACTAAACTTTTAGAATTAATTACTGCATAGACACTAGTAGTGGATCTGGTCTGTAAAATTCTCCATGTTCTTCAGCAAGTTTGTTTAACTCTTCAACGATTTTTTTAATGCCAATTTCTTTTGCTGTTTCAAATAATGGTTTTTTCAATCCTAATCCTAATTGTGCAGCTTTTTCAATCTCTTCAATATCGCTTGCCCCTTTTGTAACTAACCACGCTGCATTGTTTAGTATGTTGGCAACAAGTTGAATAGGATTACATTTTTCTGCTAATTCTTCTGAAAGTGAAACTCTTTCATATTTATCATCTGAATACTTGTAATAACCCTCTCCTGATTTTTGACCCAGTTTTTTTTCATCAAACATTTTTTCAACAAGTGGGTGAGGATTAATTACTTTTTTATCTCGTAAATGCATCTCTACAGTAGCTTTATGAATGACATCCATTCCGGTAAAATCTGCTAACTCAAAAATGCCCATCGGAAATCCTAATTTGAATTTAACCGCAGAATCAATTTCTTCAAGTGATGCTCCCGTTCTATCTTTTAGATAACATGCTTCATGAACCATTGGGATAAACAATCTGTTAATTATGAATCCTGGCACATCTTTTCTGCACAATACTGCTTCCTTGTTAACTGATTTTACGTATTCTTGAGTCAAATCAATAACCTCCTTTGATGTTTTTTCTCCTGGAATCACTTCTACTAGTTTCATTAATTGTGGTGGATTGAAAAAGTGAATTCCTATGAATTTCTCAGGACGAGATGTCGTATTTGCTATTTCAGTAATTGGTAATGTGCTAGTATTTGATGCAAAAATTATTTCTGGAGATGCTACCTTATCTAATTCAGCATAAACTTTTTTCTTTAAATCCATAATTTCTGGAACTACCTCAATAACTAATTCTGCTTCTTTTACTGCTTCAGTCAAATCAACAATTGGTTTGATTCTTGCAAAAATTGCATTTCCCTCATCTTTTGAAATTTTTTCTTTTGTAACTAGTTTGTCTAAACTCCATTTTATTTTCTCCATTGCTTTATCCAAAAACCCTTGTTCGATATCACGTAATACTACATTGTATCCGGCAGTAGCTGACACTTGAGCAATCCCATGTCCCATTACTCCAGAACCTAAAACTGTGATGTTTTTTACAACCATTAATTTTCAAAAACTAGTATCCTTTATAATGTATTGGAGAGACGACAAACATCCTTTATAATTTCTAGCAGTATTATCTAACATAGCACAACAAAGATCAATTCTGTGTTTTCTCTCTATGGGAATGCCTCTTTCATAGTTAACCTGCCCCCACCCAACTTTGGAAAACAATATTTTTTTCTATAATGTGCATAATTGATGTTTTCTGCATATGTCTTCTCTTTTTAGATGATTTACTTTTTCTTGATGTATTTGTTGATTTAATTGATTTTTCATCTGTGTTTATAGACTCATTTCCTTCTACAAGTTTATTTCTTAAGAAAAATATTCCTGTTAGAACTAAAGCCAGTGAAAAAATATCTACAACTGTGACAGTTTCCGCCAAAATTAAACCTGAAAATACTACTCCAAAAACTGATGTTGTTGAATATAACAAAACTGTTCTAACTGCTCCTATAATCTTCATACCCATCAAGAAAAATAATGTAGACATCCCTGTTCCTAAAATTGATAATATGAAAATACCTGGTAATTGCATTAAATCGACATCCATTGGAATTTGAAATACTACGATGAGTGAAATTGCCACTGCGGCGCAAATAAATGATACAATCTGTGTGATTTTTTTCACATCAAATCTATCTCCTAGATATTTGCAAAGAGTAATATCTACTGCATATAAAAATCCTGCGAGGATTATCAATAAATCTCCCGTGACAAGTTGGTGTAACGCAAAATTATTTTGATAAAGATCATTTCCAATAGGAACAATCATCATTCCTATGATTATCATTGTAAATGGTATGCATTCTTTGATGTGCAATCTTTCTCTAAACACCAACATTGCAATAACCAATGCAAAAATTATCTCACTATTGCTGAATAATGATGCATTTACTGCAGTAGATGTTGTTAACCCATAAAAATATGTGATTAATGCAGATACTTCTGCAATCCCTATTAATCCAATGAAAATCCAATCCTTTCTTCCAAATTTAGAAATAGAATGTGTATTTTTTACCAACGGTGTAAAGAAAATACCACATATAAAATAAATCAAAAATGCCATCACTATTGGATTAATTTCTATCGTAGTTTCTGAGTTCTCTAGCATGGGTTTGGAAACCACATGAAGAAGTGCTGATAATGCTGCAGCAAGAATAATGAGATAATATCCATATCCTGACCTCCTTATTTGCATGATTTTCAAATCATTATTTCCAACTTTGGAATTGGTTTAATCCTTAATAGCAATATCTTATTAATTTTGGACATTTTGTAACTAGTCACTATAAATTAACATGCAATTTCTTTATTATCTATTGTTTGTATAGTATGATATGTTGGAAAATGATTTAGATGCCTTACTAGTCAGTTCATTCAGAAGATATGTTGAGGACAATTTGGGCAAAGAAATGTTAAACAAAATTGAGCAAAGACTATTGGAGAGACATGGTGTGAGTCTTGTACAGGCGATCCAAAATTTTCATAAACTAGATGATGTTCTAAGAGAATTTTTTGGAGTAGGAGCTAATGGATTAGAGCAAAAATTGTTACAAAATATTGTTAATATTGAAAAACCAAAACAATCTAACTCTAACTGGATTCAGATCAAAGACTCAAAATTAGCTAAAATCTTCTTAGAATCTTTTGTCGAGCAAGACAAAAATTCAATCATTGGATCTGTTATTGATACACCTTTGGTCATTTCAGATATTATCGAAAAATCCAAAATATCCAAAACCTCTGGATATCGTAAAATAAACTTCTTGATCAATCACGGATTGCTTGTACCTAATGGATTTGAATTGGGTAATAACGGGAAAAAGGTAGCAAAATACGAAGCAATCTTTGAGAATATCAGAATGGATGTTGACAAAAATTTAGTTGTAGTAAAAATTCAGCTCAAAAAGAATTTACAATACAAGAGTCCTATCTTCCAGACAGTTCCAATTTATTCTTAATTCTATTTTGATAAATACAAACATCTTGTTAACTCTGTGTTTATATTTTAGAACTTTGAGAATCATACCACTTGTTTGAGTTTAATAAGTGCATATATTACAAGCCAATATCCTGCATACCAGAACATGTTTACTGGGTGAACAAGATCATATGCTTCAAATAATTCTAAATTATAGTACCATGTATCCCCCATCGTATTAAATAAAATCCCAATTACTAGGAGTACCCATGCTTTTCCAATTGCTCCTTCTTTGAAAATCATTGCACCAATAACTGCAAAACTCAAAGTTAGTGCTGAGAAATAAATAAAGACTATGCCATAATAAAAGTCAAATTCAAAAATCTCTATTCCATCTTCAGTTGTTGATAATATGGAATATCCTAGCAGTATAATTATTGGCATTATTATTATCCATATTTTTGAAATTTTGTTGATCTTCTGAGCAAAAAACTTGATGTTTAAGATAAGGTGTACTAAAAGTAATGGATATTGTATGAAAAAGAAAACATCTGCAATTGATGGATATGGCTCAATATTGTAAACAATGTCATATAGCATGTAAGTTACTTCGCCAAAAAAAATACTCAAATATCCAATTGCTAAAGCTGTGTATGATTTTCCAAAAACAAGCGATTTTCGGTATCTAACTGCAACAATAAATCCTACTGATGCAACAACAAGTGGGTTGAAAAATGAAAAAATTGATGCAATTGTATCTGCATCGTCTGTTCCAATAATATAATTAATTAAAACATGAAATAAAACAACCAATAAAGCAATTCCGATAAGCGCTCTGTAATCTAATCTACTTCTGATTTTGTCTGGAACTATTTCTGGCTCCTTCATTATTTTTTTATTTATGTCTCATGAATTAATCTTTTGGATTAATCAAAAATCAGCCTAAAATTCTATTTACTGTTCCCTATTACAAAATACGGGACGGTTTGTATACTTCATCACTTTTTAAACGGTTAAATCTTTTGAGAACAAATTCTGCTGTTTCTCTGACATCTCTACTTGAATCGTCTAATGCTTTTTTAATCAAGCCTTCTGACTCAAAAGCACGCATCAGTCCTAAAGATTCTATTGCTTCGTGCTTTGTTAGGACACTTGTGTCATGTAGTGCGGCATCTAATAAAACAGGAATTTTCTTTCTCATGTTTCTTGCAGCAATTTGAAAACATGCTTCGTGTTTTACCACTCCATTGTTATCATTTTTAATTACCCATTCAATCATATCTGCAACTTTCCCAAATATGGAGCTGTCTTCGTTCTTATTCTCAGCTAATTCCCCTATTAACCACACTGCATCCCAACGCTTTGATTCATCACTATCATTTTTTAAAATTTGTTTACAAATAGTAAATCTTTGTTCATCTGGGAGTACTCTTAACTCGTTTTCGTCCAATACTTCTACCGGCATTATTGAATTTTGAAAAACTACCTTTTAACGATTTCCTTATTTAATTCATTTTTTTCTTTTACATAATTGTATAATAATTCTTTTTGATGTACTGTAAAACAAACAACCCTAATGATCGATGATGATTTGAACAAGAAAATCATATATATTATGATTATGGTGGACGTTTCTAATACCTTTTAATATGTTGGAAGTTTGCAAATTCTTACAACAGTAAACATCAATGGATAAACAATAACTCAAACTATACAAGTAATCTATTTCTGAAAAATCAACAGAATATACATCTGCTAATGGTAGTGGATGTCTTATTGCTACTGTAACTTGCAATTCAGAACTAGTACCGCAAGTACAACAACTCAGAGAAATATACGGCCACAAACTACCTTGTCATATCGTTGTCTTATTTGTCATGAAATTTTAGACTCATCACATAATCTGGAAGTCCATTTACAGGTGGAATATCTAATGGACAATAATTTCATTTCAAATTATTTTTCGATCCAACATCCATTGTATTCCAATAGAAAATTCATCATCGGACATCTCTCCTTTAGTCCATTTTTCAGCAATGGTTTTTATCCAGATTGGAATCTTTGACTCCTCATCGTATTTGAGTGTCTTGGTATGAGGTACATGAATTATTTGTTTATCTAGTAGAAAATTCAATGTTTGAAAGTATTCGGTATCTGATATGTTACCTGATGTCCAAAATTGTGTTATCTGTTTTATCCAATTTGGAATCTGTACTATCTCATATCCTACTGTAATTACAAAAGAATCTCTTGCTTCATTTCCAAACGAATCAACTGCTATACATCTTACTGTTGTTTTTCCTATCTTGAACATTGTATTTGGCGTCTTGTCACATTCTACTGGGATTGGATTGTTGAAACTATCTGTAGCAGTTACCACAAAGGGAATTTGAATTGAGGTTTTTGATTCGATATACAAGTCCCCATTTGTTATTATTTTTGGGTTGATTATAGTTGATTGTTCAACTGCAAATACATCGCTTGTATTACCTACAAAAAGAATAGCTGAAGATACCGCAAAGATAATCAGTGTTTTGTTTTGCATTAGAATATGTGTCATATTGTGTTCGTAGTTCCATAATCGGCCTAAAAGCAGTTAAGCATTACTACTTTATCCTATGATTTGTCAAGTACTTGTTCTGAATTTATTTCTCTAGTTATTCTACTTTTATGATTTCTTTAAAAGGAAAAAATAAAGAGAGAATTAGTTTAGAATGGAAGTTACTATCTTTTGTACAGGATGTTTGAATATATCATGATGTGTTGCAGCTATTTGTTCTTTATTGAACATGAGATCGCATCGATAACATTTCCAGGTAGTTCTGGTTTGCAATAATCTAGCATTGTACTTGTAGATATAACATTACCGTATGAATCATCACTAATCAAAAGATAACATGTAATTATCAAAGTAATGATTATAAAATTACCTAGTATCTATATTCTAGTTTTGTAAAAATTGATAACCTGTCTGCAATTAAAGCTGTCATCAAAATACTAGCGCTAATTTTTGATCTCAAGTTCCAAAAATATTATTTTTGTTTACATTCAAAATTATTTGATTTTCATTGTTCCAACCTAGTTTTTTGATGACGTCATCAGGTATGTTGATTCGGTGTTGAAGATATTTTGCCTTCATATCTTTTCCAGGGTATGTCATGTGTTGGGGCATGACTGTTTTCATAAACATAGAATATGGATTATCTTAAAAGATAGAAAGTATCGAATGGAGAAACAAGATAGTCAGGTTACCTTGTGAATAAGAGGCCTGATTCTATAGACTATTTTTTGAAGGCTAGATTCTATCTCATCACAGGGTCTCTTGCCAATCTGGTCAACCACAGCTATAAAATCACTTATAATCTCATCTTTAGTCGACATTTTCATTATAATTAGTATATGCATTTCACGCCTAAAAGTATCACTATTGAAATATTCTCATGCCTACAGTGAATTATAATTTCACAGTTTCATTATACAATGGATCATCATCTCTGCCAACTGTGTATGTTTTTCTGATATTTCTGACAATGTCTGCAAGCCTGTTGTTTATCTCATCATGATCGTCCTTATCTAGTTGCTGGATTAGATCCACAAACTCTTGAACTAACTTTTCTTTGGTGTCTTTGGTTATCAAGGATGTCTATATTTTATTCTGGGATATTGATAAGCATTTGGTTTTTTTCAAAACTGGTTATTCTTTTTGTTCCTGATATTTTCTAACTTTTTTATCTCATAATTTTGTATATCCTACTGTTATCGTTCTTATCAATCACTAGTAAGATTAATCTCATATCATAATATCATTTTACTGATCATGGTCTGCAAGGGAGAGTGCATCCAATACAAAGCTGGAAAAGTTTATGGGAAAAATGATCGCTATCAAACAGGACAAAAAAGATGTTCCGTATGTGAACTTTTCATAATATGGGATGGTAAACGCTGCCCATGTTGTGGTTATATGCTAAGAACAAATCCTAGAGGAACACTTGCACGACAACAAATGCTGATTGTAAAACAGGTAAAACGAATCTAAAAAAGTAATTTTGGGTTTAGTCTATCGTCTTTTATTTTTCTTGAGTGTTGCCAATCTCCTGGCTGAGGCTTCATTTTTCTTTCTGGTAACCCATCCTAGTTTTGCTGCTGATCTTTTCTTGAACAGAGTTAGTTTCTTTGTCGCCATTATGCTCAAAAAGATATGATTTTCTTTTTTGATATTGATTATTTTTTGTTGATTTTTTACATAACTATCAAACACCGTTCTAAAGATTATTGAGAATATTCTCTAGAAAATAATCTCTATCCATTCTAAGTTTGGGATATCCTAGCACTTTGTTTTGTGAATTTCAAACTCTGCATCAATCAAAAAATGACTTTTGCATTTATCACAGTAGTTTGGGACAAAAAATACATCCTTACCAGGTATTCCAACAGGTGGTTTCACATGAATGATGATATAAAAAATGTAATGTCAATAACTGACAAAAATAATCAACTTTATGGTATATTTTAATTAAAATTATTGAGAATTCTTCCTTAAAACCCTGATTTTCCGTTCCTTCATGAATGTGCTCGAATTCGAACCAATCCATGTAATAATTAAAATTGCCGCAATCGGTGTGTTACTGTAACGGAATTTATATTTTCAGATTATCAAGAGGTGGTGGACAGGACTGAATGGTGAAAGTTTTCACGATGAACCATATTACATGATTATAAAGGACGTTTCGAATACCTTTTAATGTATTTCAAAATTTTATTAGATAATGGGTTTGTTCAAACGTAATAAGGAAGAAGATAATCAAACAAAATGCGAAAAATGTGGTACTGAATTGCATGATCCTGAACGTTTGAAAAGACATATGAAAAAAGCACATGGAAATGTCCCTGCAAAGAAACTAGATCCAAACGCCGGCGATGGTGGTACGTGGTAAAATGGAAATTAGTTCTAGTCAAAAGGGAGTCTTAGTTGCTGGCGGTGCATTTTTAGCTGCGGGAATTGTTTTATCTACCTTGGTCTTTCCATTTTGGAATCTAATCCGTGAAGATGTGTATGAAGACGTAGTGATTCTAACAAATGATGATGGCATCTGCTATGTTGAAACAGTAGACAATATTCCAAAGACAATTGAAAATTGTACTCTCAAGCCTGACGATAAAGCAACCATAAAGTTTGGTGAAGGCCTAGCATGGGCTACTATTGTTACTCCTTAATCGATGATTTAATATTTTGAAAGTATAATGATGTACTGTGGATTGTATTTTTTGTAAAATTATTGCAGGCGACATTCCAGTAAAAATTCTTAAAGAAACAACAAGTTCTATCTCTTTTTTAGATGCATTTCCTCTTGCAAAGGGCCATGTGCTTGTAATCCCAAAAAAACATCATCAAAAAATTCAAGATATGAATAAGGAAGAAAATTATGATTTATTTTCTCTTGTTCATGATGTGATTTCTAAGGTTGATGCTATAACTGGTGCAACTTTAGTTGCAATACATAATGGAAGAGAAGCTGGCCAAGAAATTCCACATGTTCATGTGCATCTTGTTCCACGAAGTAAAGATGATTCAGCAGGACCAATTCACAGTATGTTTAGCTCTACATTGAAACTGTCAGAATCAGAAATAGAAGAACTTAACAATAAATTAAAAATTTAATTTCAATACGGATACAATCTTTCTTTTGTATCTATATTTTCTACAATAATTGCTTTTGTTGGACAAGTTTCAGCAGCATTCATTATCTTATTTACTCCTGCACCTTTTTGATTTATCACCGATGATTTAGGATTTGACATACTTTCCTTGTTTATTTCAAATACATTTGGTGCAATAATCTCACAACTACAACACCCAATACACAAACTTTTATCTACATCTACAAAAAGGTCTGGTTGCTTTTTAGGCTCTTTAGCTTTCTCATACTCTCCATTTTTTCCATCGGGTCGCACACGAGCATTGTATTCTTCCCAGAATCGTCTCTCATATTCTTTCCAAAAACTAGGATCTCCCTCTTCAAATTCTCGAGTATATTTACTCCAGTCTTCTTCTGGAATCTGTTCTCCTTCTGGAGCTCCCCACTGAGGTTTTCTTCTAAAGTTAGTCTTTGTGTTTGTTTTGTTTTTTCTATATTCTTGATGTGTTGAATTATTAATTTGAGTGTGATTTTTCTTAAGAAAGTTATAAGCCTCTGTGATTTTCTTAAATTCTGAATCTTCCTTTTTATTTTTATTTTTGTCAGGATGTACCTCTAGTGCCATCTTTCTATATGATGCCTTGATCTCATCCTGGGATGAATCTGGATTCACATTCAATACTTTGAGTGCCTGATATGTGTTCACTAAAAATAGATGTTTGTTATATGTTAAAAATAATTGCATATTTTTTAGATTTACTCGTCTCTTATTCTAACAAAACTTCATCTTCTTCTTTCCATGCTGGTTCTACTATACATAAAAATCTCAAATTAATCGACCCTGAATTTTCAATAAATTGCTTAGAATTTGGTGGAATGTATACTGAATCATCTTTTTCAAGATAGTATGTTTTTCCATTGATCTTTAGTTTTCCGCTTCCTTCTAAAACATAGTAAATTTCAGATGAATTCATTTTGTGAATCTTGGTTTTTTTCCAGGCTCTAAGGTGAATTGAGCTATACTGTAATTGATTCCATTTAGTGTGTTATGGGATGAAAATATTGTTTAATTTTGGTTCCTTCATTTCCTTGAGTAAATTTGATTTCAGAATATTTTCGTAGTGGCATGTTGTCTATCTGATTTCTGAAACTCTTGTTTTGAAATCTGATTTAAACAATAACATATTTGGTTTAAATTCATGCAGTTGGCACTTTTGGTACAAATCAAATTCCTATTTCAACAACATCTATAGCTAGTGCAGCCGTAGCTGATTCTAGGTTTGGAGACTTTAAAGGTGCAATTGGATTCCAAGACTTGGGAACTGGTAGTCCATTATTGTTCATTCGTCAGACTGATGGAAATTGGAGTTCTGTGTTAATGGGCCGTGATGCATTAACTTAGAGGATTATCTACTTTGATAATGCCAATTTCAATCAAATATTCAATAGCAGAAATCAGTTCCTGATCAGAGATTTGTTTTTCTACCCAAAATTCAAACACTCCACGAACCCATTCAGGAATTTCTGATTCTTGATCCATCATTGAATCTGATTTTGCATTTCCTGTATCAACTATTGATTGTTCTAAGGATGGATAAACAACTAATCTTTTATCATCTATTTTATCTTCATAGGAAACTTCAATCAGGTATTTGGTATCTGTAAGTAATTCGTACTTACTTGTATCAATTTCAAAATCAAACAACCATGCATTTGTAAATTCATCAATCAATGTCATCTGTGAATCTACAGGAGATTCAAATGTGTCTATGACACTTCCATCTGTATCAAGAAATTTTATCTGAACAGTTGTATTTTCTGGCGGTTCAACATTACTGAGAAATCCTGCAAATGGAATAATATCTCCAATTGTTGGGTCTGAAACCATTTTTGTAATCCTAAGATTTCCGTCATACGCCTCAGCATATCCAACAAATCCAATCATCACAACTGAAAATAAAGCCAAAACAAACAGAGATTTCATTTGGAAAAAATGCCGATTCTAACTACTTATTTTTTACTACTAATCTCATCTTCTTTTTTAAAATCTACAATTCTATAATGTCATCCAGATAAGCGATTTTCATATCGTTTTATCTGCCATCCCACAAACTGGCCTGACTGCGCCATCTGTCTCATCTTTTTGCAGTCAGGTGTTTTTCATAATCCTAATGGAGATTATGCAATTAAAAAATAATTAGAACAATAAGAATTAGAAACTATGCAATTTCAGAGAATACCCAAACGTTATCCAAAAAAAGATAAAGTGAAAAGAGACTTGATAGGAGCATACGAATCCTTTAATGCAGTACAGAAGAATGCTACATTTGCTCAACTATGTGACAGGTGGATTCTTTTAAAGAAACAATCTATTTTGTATGAACAATATTTGATTGATCAAATAGAAGATGTGTATAAAGAATATGTGAAATTAGGCCCCACAAAATTTTTTTCATAATCTTAGATAGGATTACGAAGTTAGCACTATCTGATTTTTAGTAATTTGTATTAAATATAATCAAACTCTACTAATTTTATGTCTACAGAAGAAAGACACCAGAATAAAAATGCAAATACTCTAAATGTAAATTCACTCTATTCTATTTGGACGGAAACACAACTTTCTAAATTTGGATTCAAATGTTTAATGAATAAACATGATTTATGCACTGATGCAAAATGTGAATGTCTTTGCCACTCATATAATCAAAAATGATGGAATATGGATAGAAGAGTAACAATAATGATTGGCGAGGCTTTGGATAAGAAAGTAAGATTAATGCAAGCAAAAATGATTCAAAAAGAGAATAAATCAGTCAGTTACTCTCACGTAGTAAATTTGCTTTTGAAAAAATCACTGCAGTAAAACACTTCTTAACCTTAGATAGGAGTATGCAAAACTTAGTCACTAGATTTTTGTTCTTTTTCTTTTTGATTTGATTCCTCTTTAGAATCATTTCGGATATAATTCTCATAAATGTAAAACCAAGGATCCATATTCACAATACTCAAATGTTCTTCAATTTCTTTTCCTTTTTTTGATGATTCTGTTGACATTAATTTCGTTCTAGAGAGTAAATAGGATACGAATTTTTGAATCCAAGTGTGTATCCTTTCACTTCACTGAATCTATAATCTCCAAAATTCTTCACCATCAAATACAGGTCTCCACCAATCACTACCCCATTACGTGAAGCAGTACGATTTATCTTGTTACACATGTTTACTGGAGGACCAATCATATCAAGGGACTTGGTATCATTTGCTTTCATAATTACTACCGATCCATAATCTGCACTCACACGATAATCCACACTAGGCAGGTTGTTCTGGCTTAGTATTTTGCAAACATCATCACGGCGTTCAATCATTGCTAAACTGCACTCAAGACAGCTCATAAATCCAAATGTTCTATTTCTATTTGAAGACTCTGGAAAATAATACACTAGACAATCTCCGATGTTTTTTATGACAGAACCGCCAAATCTACTCACAATCTTTGACATGGAATTTAGAAATATTTGGTAGTATGTTGAGATTTTTGCATTACCTAAAGTTGCTGCCATTTTTGTGGAATCTGCCATATCTACCATTCCCACACAGTAATTCTGTGTTTGGCCAGAAAAATTAACCAAATAATCTGATGTGTATATCCCAGAAATTGAATCTAATGTAGATGAATTAATTATTGAAACAGTTTCCTTTGTATGTATACATTCTAGTCAACGCAATATGGTTACTATTGGTATATATGTGATCATAAAGTCATAATTTAATAAATTATGGAAAAATGGACAATATTAATGGTGAAAAACTCATGTTATCTTAATTATTTGACAAAATTCATGAATTATCCTTTTCTAAACATAGCATAATCCTATACAAGATTATAAAAAAATGGTAATCAGTTGAAGATACTATTATGTAAAGCCTCAACTGCGCACTTTGTTGAACATACTCTTTTGTTGAATATGTCTTCAAATTCACTATTACAGTGAATGCATTTTTTAAAAACCATTGAATAATCCTAGAATTTTTAACATTTTTAAATAATTCTGTTGTAAGCAATCAAGTTTTCATAATCCTATACAAGATTATGTACTACAGAACACTTCTCTAATACCAAATTTCCAAAAATTACTCATTGCCTGCAGGAAAATATCTCACACTTGTTAGAAAATCAGGAACAACTAATGTAACTCTGATCAAGGCAGTTACAATTGAGAGAGGATAGTGTTACTCTTTTTGCAAAAATAATTACTGAAAAATAG
>Ga0224508_10002259_pt1 | contig 16605 bp, 14 predicted proteins | sample SF_Jan12_sed_USG_4_FD_170157 | JGI IMG/M metagenome (GOLD analysis project Ga0224508, IMG submission 170157) | Sediment microbial communities from San Francisco Bay, California, United States - SF_Jan12_sed_USGS_21 | ecosystem: Environmental > Aquatic > Marine > Sediment | place: USA... | reverse complement strand
TAATAACGGAGTATTGTTGTATCTATGCCGTACAAATCGGAGAACAGCCGAACGTATTTTTCTCCAGCCAACTTGCTCACGCCATAATACGAAGCGGGGTTTACCGGATGTTTTTCATCAGTCGGAAAATAAAGGGCTTTACCGTAAACTGAACCAGTAGAGGCATGTACGAACTTTTTAACACCGAAGTCTTTTGACAATTCCAGCATATTAAATGTTCCTTCTGCGTTTACCTCAAGGTCTCTGCGCGGATCTTCTAGACAAATGGTCATTTTCGCACAGGCCTCATGGAAGACAATGTCTACACCGCTGAAATGTTGCTTCAGAACCTGATAATTGGTCACATCGCAATTAACCTCCCGCAGCCTTGCGCCATACTGACTGTGCAAGGCTTCCAGGTTTTCTGTTTTGCCAGCACTATAATTGTCGATGCTGATGACTTCGAGCCCATCCCTCAACAGTTCTTCTACTAGATGACTACCGATAAAACCGGCCCCACCGGTCACAATCGCTTTTTTATAGCTGCCTTCTAATGAATACATTATTCTTTGACCTCGATAAGCTAATTTCAGTATTTCGAACCCTGTCGGATTTGCGTAAATCTGACGGAATCAAATAATGCGGCATCATATAGGAATAATATTCGGTATGTTAAGCATTAATTCTTAGCTTTGATAAAAGCCTTGCGAATTATGATGTTTAGTCATATTTAGTCAGATCAGGGTGGTGTATGCCGTCAAACCAAATAGGACAGATGGCATCCCGATTTAAGAAACACTTCAGCTCATCTGGTTTAAATTATTTCGGTTATCGTTATGCATCTTTCGTCGTCTGGCCAAGGTGTTTAATTTAATGGTTTCTCTCTGGTTTAGTATTTCCTATCCACGCCCATAATACACATCAGCTGGAGTCAGGTTATTCAGCGACTCATGATAGCGCTCATGGTTATAGCAAGTAATGCGTCGCTGCAGGTGTTCCTGTAATTCACCCGGCAGATAATAATTGTTTAACAGGGTTTAATTCTTCATCGAACGATGCCAACGCTCGATCTTACCCTGGGTCTGCGGATGATAGGGCCTTGCCCGGGTATGGGTCATACCGTTTGTCTGCAGATAATCGGATAGTTCTCCCGAGATATAACTGGGGCCGTTGCCTTCGTAACGGTGCAACCAGTTGTAGAAATTGGAACGGTGAATATCAAGCTGTCTGAGCCTTAGCCGGACAGACAAGCTCGAGGCTTCGACCAGCTGGATAATTTCATACTTCTCTGAGCCCGAATATCTCATATATCGTCCTCCCCATTCCCGATCACGCTTTTTTAAGCAGACAGTTTTCCATTAATAGCTCCGCCAGGGTTTCCTTTAAATCCGTTGCCTCGGAGCATAACTGCTTCACTTCATCCAATGTCGCTTCGCGTGCCGTATCACCAGATAACCGCTTTTTACCAGCCTCCAGAAATTCCTTCGACCAGCGGTAATAGACATTGCTGTTAATGCCTTCACGCCGGCACAATTCGGCAATACTATCCTCTCCTCGAAGTCCTTCCAGAACAATACGGATTTTTTCTTCGGCAGAATAATGGCGCCAGGTGGCTCGACGGATATCTCGAACGGTATTTTCTGCGCTTCGTTTCTTTGTCATCATCGTTTCCACTTCAGGTTGACGATGAGCTAAAACTGTCTCTTAGGCAATCAGGCTATTCTGTCCAACTAGGGTTGACGGGGTACACCACTTCAGCCATAGGAACTGCTTAAGCCTTGCCTGTCAAATCTGGAAAGTCTTTGTAAATTACCGATCAACTTCCCGTTGGATCTGTAACAGCAACTGTTACAAGGTAATACTTGTTCTGATACACGATTTTCGATTCCGAAAAAACATGACTCAGGTATTTTCGCTCGAAAACAAAATAGTCGACGCCTTCCTGTTCTGCGATCTCCTGGTACCAGGAAGGTGGTGCATTATAGAATTTCTCCCTGACACTGGAACCGATTACCTTTAATCTTTGTCTTCTGGTCTCGATCGAGTAATAGTCCTCGAATTTTAAATCCAGTAGTCCGAAGCGACGTATTCCTTCTTTGAACATCCGATAGTCGGAGTCGTATAGCCAGGCATTATGTAACCACTCACGCGCCGTCCCGAAGGAGGCGCGCCTCGATACATCACGCCAGCCACCGTAGAGAGTCGGGTCGAGCATGAACAATGCATTTTCAGGCGTGTTGTCACGCGCCCATTCCTGGGTGTCGTACCACATCCTCGATTTCTCTCCCGCACGGCGGGAAACGCGATCCTGATTGGTAGTGACGATCGAAAAGGAAATATAAGCCAGGATTAGCAGGACGCTTAACTTTTTGTGCTTACTCAAAAGCAGTACAAATACACACGACAGAATGATCCACCAAATCGGTTCGGCAACCTGCTTTGACAGGCGCGACAAATAGATCTCGGAAATGGCAATACCTTCTGCTAGCCCGAACAAATAATTGATAAAGAAAATTAATACTGTGATCCACAGTAGCGCCAGGAGAATTCTTCTGGCGTGATCGAGCGATACGACTAACCGAGGGATAAAAGTAGCGGTATAGAGCAGGCTGATAAAAACGGGCAATCCCGGTAAGCGCCACTCCAGAACCGGCGATACTAGCAGGATAACCGATAAGGTCCTGGCAATGCGATTGTCGCTGACGGCATCAGCGAAGATCCTTTTCAACACAACAACGAAGGCAATCACCACGAGCAAATCGCTTGCGCGATGAAGCGACAACTTGATCAGAAACGGCGATATCTCGAAGTAGCTAATAGCAAGCCCGGTTGCCGTAATTATCGTAAGTACGACCACCAGTAGATTCAGTTCTGACGATGTCTTGCTATTAAGCTTTTCATCAGATCGAACAAATACATACAACAGGATCAGGCTCAGAAAAGGCAACCAGTAGCGGAAGGACAGGTTGTCAAATACACCGGTATAGAAAGGATACCAGTGGTAATTAAACGTTCGGGTAAATTCAATCCATTGCGAATGGGGAATATTGCCTGCTGTTACCGTATTATCTTCCAGGCTAATCCATAACCAGGCCGCCGAGATCAATCCGGTTACAAGTGCGGGTATCAGGTATCGCCTGACTTCTTGAAGCCCACGGGAACCGACAATAGCCAGGCCACCCAGGATACCGATAAAACCCATCAACGGATGAGTCATCACGCTCAACGCAAAAGCAACCATCGCGGGCCAGGGGCGGTTTTTGAATATCAGCGCTAATCCCAGAATTCTCGCCGCCGACGCGAAACTGTAATACAGGCCCCACACAAAGGGGTAACCGAAACGCGCCAGGTTCATGGACTGGAATGCCGTCAGTGAAACAATCAGCGTAAAAAAGACAGCCAGTCCGACATTTTTGTCGGCCGTCGTGTGTCTGGCGAAAAAATAGTAAGCGCCCAGCATCGCCAGAATTTCCAGGCCCATGTAGATCTTCATAACTATAAACAAGTCAGCATTCAGATACTCACTTGACAGTCGGTAGGCATGCATGGGCAGGGATTTGCCAAGATTCCGGGTTCCAGTGGGCCAATCGATTAAGCTTTTATCGCTATCGAGCACCAGATATATCCAGTGCAGTGGCGACGATCCCGTAGAAGCGACAAAAAATTCGAGCGCAAGAACCTGCGTTACCCAAAATCCGAAAGCCGTGGCTAATACCGGTAACAAAATAAATCTGCCACTGGACAGCAATGCCTCAGCTTTGTTGTCAAAACCAGACAGGAAGTTATTCATTGAATCAATTCTGCGCATTCAAATCTTTTAATCTGTGGATCATTGAGCGCAGCCCGGTGCCGTTTTTCCCAAGCACCAGTAATGATACCAGGGTGATAATCACAAGCTGGCTGGCATGAATCGTGAGCGCGGTTGCAAATGCCTCAGATAACCCAAAACCCAGCTGATGCATTACCAATACAATGGCTGCTTCAAAGGTGCCAATTGCGGCCGGCAAGCCAGGTATTGCACGCCCTACGGCCATAGCCACAAATATTAGCAAAGCGCTTACCAGGTCTATATCCGGGCCATGTAAGAATTTCAACACCACAAAAATCATAATGTATGAAGCCGCCCATATCAGCAAACTCAGGCCGACGCAATACAGGTAGGCCCCTGACCTGACTTTGATAGCAGCCGCTTTGACCGTGTCCTGAAACACCTTATGATATTTCTTGCCGGGCAACTTTTTCAAAATCGATATCAATAAAATTTCAAACCTGGGCAACAAGGCCAGCATCAGAATTGAAAACCCCATACCAAGCAGAACAAAATTAATATTTGCATCTGTCCAAATTGCACTAATGCCGATCAGGGCAATCAAGCCAAGAAAAAAAATGTCGGTGATTTTTTCCAGGAATATTCCAGCAAGGCTGGCGGCGGCGGGCAAGTCAGCCTTTTCTCGAAGATAGGACACTTTAATCAGCTCGGATAGTTTTCCTGGCACAAAGGAATTTAATCCTATGCTCAGTAAATAGGCTTCAAAATAAAAATAAATTCCCTGTTTGTCACCACCGGTGAGCAGCACAAATCTGGTCGCCAGGAGGAACACAATCGCAAATTGAATTGGCTGCACAAGCAGTATCGCAAGTAAATGGGAGCGATTTAGAGTGCTTGCTACCTGGGGCCAATCGACATAATGCCAGGCCAACAGGACCAGAATGACCACAAGCAACCATCTAAATACTGTCCCATCGAGTTTCAACTGGAGCACCTTCCTTCCACATTTTCAGCATTCGACTTCTGCAATAACGATTTGATATGAAGCGCCTCCGCCGTATCCACCCTGGGTGAAGTGGGAGCTTTTAATGGGACTTTTAGCAAGTTCCAGTCGGGACTGACCTGGATCAGTTCAGCCAGCTCAGCCAATTCAGCCTCTGGTCGAGTACAAAATCGCTCATACGAGATTTCGATCACCCTGGACGGGGGAACACGACTCAACTGTTCATCCAGAACTCTCTCCATTGCAGTAATCTGCTGCACGGCAAAGTAGGCCGGATTTGTCCACTCGAGCCCATTCAGTTCTTTGGGAATCGGGTTGAAATAGCCCAGATCGTGAAAGGCCTTTAACTCCGACTCGACAACCTGCTGCCGATTACGTCTTATTCTGACAAAAATCAGTTCTGGTACCGATAAGGACAAATTCGCCAGTCTGTCGTAGGCACCGACGTTCTTTATGATCACGGGCAAATTACGTCCACCCGAAATCTGGCTAATGGTCTTCAGAAACCGTGCGCGTATATCGGACGAATCCCCTTTCCGAAACCAGGAATCAACCAAAGTGTTGCCTTCGTTAACATTCAGGAATTCCCTGGTATGACCGTAATAACTGATCAATTCCCGCGGCTCCCTAAATAGAAATCCAAGCTTATCGATGATCGCTGCGGCATGGCGCGGAAACAGTTGATGCAGGTTAGAGACAAAAACACAATCCAGCACACGGGTCATGACCTGGTAGATCACGGTACTACCCGATCTTGGCGGGCTACAGAGAAATATCCAGCGAGGTTTATCCTGGAGCGGGGCGATTCCCGGATTGGGGCCAGGCACAATCGAATCCACAAAATTCGTGAACGGGGTCAAAGTGGTGCGTAACAATGCCCAGTGCGCCGCCTTGTTATTTGAAGCAAGTGCCCTTGTGAAACGTTTGAAGTTTACCCGGAGACTTCGCAGGCGAATCATTTTCTCGCCCAGATCGTCAATGGCGGGTTCATATCTTCGGACTCTATAGTCAATCCGGCCCGTGAAATCCAACCAGCAAAGGTCTCGCGATCTGGAAATACCAGATTTTGTGGCGCTATATTGACCAACACGACTTCGCGGCATTGCTTCCAGCTCGCGTTGCTGAGATTTAATCCCGATGAGACCGGTAAAAATGCCATCAACGGAACAATCAGATCGGCAATGAATCGCGTCACTAAAGGTCCACCAAGAGCAGTTATTGCGCGCACCCATTTAATCATCCAGGCACCCAATCCTTCAGGTCTAAGGTAAACCCAGATGCCAATCATGCCACCGGGCGTGAGGACGCGAGCCATCTCAACAACCGCGGCAGCCGGGTCATCTGTATAAGCGATAACTCCATAGGAAAATACGGCGTCAACGCTTTCGTTTTTAAGCGGAATATGCGCTGCATCCGCATGTAGGAAGATGCCTTCTGTCGCGCGCGACCTGGCGCTGGCGAGCGCCGCAAAAGAGACGTCCAGACCAATATATCTATAAGATAGAGACTCTCTGGCGCTGGTTAACATCATCGCATGTACGCCGTCACCGCAACCTACGTCAAGCACCAAGCTCTGTGGGTCGGTTTTATTGAGCATCGGATCCAGAAAATTTCTGGCCGAATTAATTTTTTCCTCTGCGACCGGGACCACGCCATGTGGCTCCCAGTGCTCGTCAAACTCATGATCACCGACAAACGAGTAAATTCCATCTCTAATTCTGAACCTGTGACTGCGGTCATGATTGCAAACCAGATGGTCATCGGACAGACCTAGATCTCCCTGACATTTCGGACAGACAAGATTATCTATATCAATTTCCGCCAAGAGAAAAGCTCAAAATATTGTGTTTAAAATACATAACAGTGTTCCCACTAATAATTCCAGTTCACCCCGGGCATGATTTGAAATACCGCGCAGGATTGAAGATTCAAACTAGATAAATCCAGCAGAACGATAATGCCAGCTTCTGAGAATCCGCGTTCAATCCATCCCAAATATCGCTAAGCCACCCTGATCCTATCTTGTTCGAGGATATATAATTCCCCTGTATGCTCGCAGGTGGCTCTGGCGTTGCCCGTCAGCGGCAGATCCAGGCGTTCTCCATGGCGGCTCATCCAGCCCTTATGAACGGCAGGCACACCTAACATGAGCGCATAGGCGCTGACATCCTGGGTGACTACAGCACCGGCCCCGACAAAAGCAAACTCCCCGATCACGACACCACAGACGACGGTACAGTTTGCACCGAGCGTCGCCCCTTTTTTTACTGTCGTTTTTCGATACTCGTCTTTTCGCTCAATCAGGGATCTGGGGTTGTAAACGTTAGTAAAAACCATGCTAGGTCCGCAAAAAACACCTTTTTCAAGCGTTACGTTGTCATACACGGAAACATTGTTTTGTATCTTGCAGTCGTCACCGATAACAACTTTGTTACCCACAAAGACATTTTGGCCCAGCGAAACTCGTTTACCAATCCTTGCCCCACCACAAACGTGTACCCAGTGCCAAACTCGAGAATCTGTGCCAATCCGAGCCCCTTCATCGACGATAGCCGTTTCATGTTTGAAATATTTATTATCTCTCATGGATATACCTGCCGAAAACCAATCAAACGAAGGCCTTGATGAGCTGCACAATCCGCTGTGCATCTTGCCCGGTCATCCCCATATGAACGGGTAGATTTAATACCTCATCGGGTAACTTGCGACCAGTCCCAGGCCCGTGGCATTTGTAATTTCGATATGAACTCATGTCAGGAATATAATAGTCCACGATGTCACCTAGTTGAATTCCCCGCGCAAGAAAATAGTTTTTAAGCCGTTTAGCGAATTCACACCTGATAACAAAATGCGAATAGGTCGCTCCAGGATTGCTGAGTGGAAGCTGTATACTTTGCACGCCGGTCAGCCCATCAAGGTATATATTAGCCAAACTCCTGCGATGTTCGACAATTGCATCGTATTTTAGGCATTGCACGACGCCAACGCGAGCCTCAATTGGCGCTATCTGAATCAGGTAATCAGACGGCATATCGATCAAACTCGGATCATAGTACTTAACAAAACGATCCAGCAGGCCAATCCTTTCCAGGCGATTCACGATACCATATAACGGTCTGGTAAAAGCCAGGTACACCGCCACCATGTAAGCGAGCCTTTTCAAGGATTTGGTGAATTTCGCAGGTTCGAGCATTTCAGCCCTTATCTGTCGCAGCCTGCCTGCGAATTCTCTGTCATTAGTGCTAACCATACCTCCAAAAATCGAGGTCATGATCTTGCTGATATTAAGACCGTAAAACGCACAAATACCTTCTTGGTGAACCGGCCGCCCTGCCCACTCACAGAAAAAACTGTGTGCACAGTCCTGGATCAAAATCAAATCGGGGTATTTTTTATGAATCTGATCCAGGCGCTCAAGATTGACCGGATACCCAAATAGCGAAGTTACCACTATTGCCCGGGTAGCGGGTGTAATCGCCTCATCAATTAAATCCATGTTAAGATTGAAATCGTCCGGATCGGGATCTATGAAAACCGGTTTATTTCCACTGATAACAATTGCATGCGGTACCACAACACACGTATAAGAAGGGCATAGGATTTCGCTGTCCTTCAATCCCAACGCCAGCAGTATTGCCACCAATGCAGTTCGTCCGTAGGGAAATGCAATCGCTTGTTCTTGTCGTGCTAAACCAGCAAAGACCCGTTCAAATTCATTGATATCATTCTTGCCTCCAGTTGTAACAATCGCTTTTAGTTCAGCCCATCCAAGCGCGGGCTTAAGACGGGGAATCACTTGCCTCGCTCCAAAAAGTCTCTATCACCTCGTTGCCAGTAACCCTGACTGGCCATGTGGATCGCGGAAAAATACCTTGAGCCCATTACTTGTTGCACTTCCGTATTAGCCTTTATCGCATCGGTAATACCAAACTTTTCCCCAAGTCGGTATTGTCTGACCACGTAGCCTACGGGCCGTGGCTTCCTCGAAATTAAAAGGTATGCAAGGAATCTTTTCACCAGGTTACCAAGATGCAAAGATTTCAGTGCAGTAAGGCTCAGCAGACGTAAGATTATAAATTCAAGTGCATGTGGCACCGGTCTTTTAACTGGAAGTAGCGCAAATTGCAGCTGTAGTTCGTTTGCAATAGCCTGAATACCGGGCAATTCATCCGCGTGGCTTAACTGACTGGAATAAATACTGCCATCCCCGTCACGGGCAACTACGCCCGGGTCATCGGCCAAGCGCATTTTGTCGAGGAAATGAACTGCAGCCCCACCGCGTTTAAGATTAATAATACTGTAGTGTCGGAGACCACAATCCACTAACCAGCCAGAATCAGGCAACCATTTTCGTCCGCAGTTGCTATTACAGGGTAACTCAAGCTGGTCAGCCTCCCCTTCGTCTTCAATTGCAGCACTAGCTGCCAAAGCATAGTCATTAAAAAAAGGAACCAGGTTTCCGCTATCAATGCAATCGAGAGTGACGCATTTGAAATCATCAATGCTGGTCCTGGCAAAAGTGGACAAAGCGTTTGCATTGTCGTTCTGCAATCTTAGCAACTCGATTCCCCCGGGTAGCAGAAATCGAGTGTTACGGCTCCCATATGAACCGCCGAATGAGCCGTCTGGATGCGCAGCATAAACGAGAAATGCAAGGGATCTAGCGAGCGCACCTGCCAATCCTAGATCGGGTCGTAAAATACTTAGTTGTGCCAGCTGGGTTGTGCACCAGCTCTGGTATCCTGGGTCGGCTCCACCGTATTCGCTAAACCAACCCTCTTCGGATTGATTTGCCAAGATTCGTTCCAGCCAGTGCTTACCACGATCTTCAGATGCCGAGTCTCCAATCGCTGCATGCCAGCGAAACATCGCCAATGCACCACTCGCCAGGTGATTTGATATCAAAGCATGATGCTCGTCCTGTTTATTGAGAAACTGAATCAAGGGACGGACGATTTCGAGCCACTCATGCTTTTCAACAGTTGAGAGATGGTCGCTTAAAAGTTCTCTTGCGGCTAAAATGTCAGCGGCAACAAGTGCGGTTACGCAATAGGAAGATTCGCCAGGCAATGCTTCGTCCAGACTGCCATTTTTTGCCGTTATGGATCTTAATCCACTTACAGCAATTCGGATATAATCCAGCGCTTCCGATTCACTGAGATAGTCCGGCAGTAATTTGAAACGCAGCAGAATTGCCAGGCCATGAGCGGCCGCCTGATACGTGCCGTTTGGAAAATCAATAAGCTTCCAGCCCCAATGGTAACGATCGCCGACACCACCTAATTCAGAAGTTAGATCAAGGTTAAAACTTGCAAGCAGGCGTGGAAGCGTCCTGTGCAGTGCAGCGACATAAACGCTTGTCATTTGCTTTTAAGTCCGTCTGTTTTCTTGGTTACAGTCGCATATATCAAAAAGCCAATATGCCTGTCCAGAAATCGATTCAATATCGCCGGTAATTTAAACGGTAATGACCTGGACGGGAAAAAATGCAAGTAGGTTTCTTTTACATCGAAATAAGGTGATAGCATCAAAATAAATTCCTGCTTGCTGTATGCCTTGCCAATTGGATTGTCTGCCCCATCGTATAGCCTGACAATTTCGTTTACATTATTCTCAGAGTAGATAGTCTCTCTGCCCCGGCCTTTCAATTTGAAACCGAGTTTCGACAAAAACTTGCCAACAAATCCGATTATTGGCCACATTCTTAACACGATATTCCTATAGTAAACGGATATGCTTGCAGTTCCACCCTTGTCCAGAACCCTGGCGATTTCCGCCACACAGGCATCGGTGTTTGGGGTATGATGAATGACACCCTGGCAATTGACATGAGTAAAAGAATTATCTGGGAAGGTCATTTTTTCGGCGTTTTCCAGAAAAAATTCGGCTTTGACATCAAACAACTCACATCGCCTCCTGGCAAGGTTCAGGGCGTTTTCAGTCAGGTCCGCAGCGACGATGTTGTTACACCCTCTTTTCGCCAGTTGCACAATCCAAAAGCCGATACCACACCCTAGATCCAGGACTCTTTTCATATTCCTTTCTGGAGGGACAAACCGGCCATCAAATTCGCCACCCTGGCACTCGTTGATGCAAACGAAGTCATGTTCGTCGAAAAATTCCTTCGAACCTGGAGCGTAACCACTTTCACCGGTCCAAAGCGGGTTTTCTTCCCAGAATTCCTTTACATCTTTAACTTCCGGCATTTGGATACCTGTCAGGGGTAAAAATTTAACCGATTAAGCAGCAAGATTTCTCGAATTGATGCCATTAAGGAGGTACTCATATTCGCTTCCCCAGCCATAATCGGCATGGAAAACGCGTTGATGCCAAATAACTGTCACCTCGCCACCGACAAATGCAATTTCATCGAGATAATAATCGATTAAGCGCTTTCGAGCAGCTGCATCCAGTTGAGCATAATCGAACAGGTGCGAATCCATCAGAACCATCGGCAGCGTTTTCAGCAAATCGCTGAAACGGTTTTCGCTTTCTATCCATGCGGGCATACACAATGCGGCACTATTGCGAAAACCCGACCTGTCATTAAAACCCAACGTGGTATCCAGATTGAATCCAGCCGCCTCCTGGGCTTTCCAGGTATCCTTAAAACTAAAACGCAACCAATGCTGACGACAGCTGTTGACATGATCACCAAGCGCCTCTTCCAGTCGTTTCTTTTCTATCTTCATGCGATCTGACTGACACCAACTGTGGAATCCCTGGTGCAGCCCGATACGATTCCCCTCCTGTTGGAGCAGCTTAATCTGTTGGGCTAAATTGTAATTCTCCACCCGATAAGAAGGATCAAGCAGCAATTCCGAGGCTGACCTCTTGAAACCGCCAATACCGCCGTAAAAATTCCAGCTACTCATTGCACCGTACTCAGCCTCCAACCGGCGTATCACGGGAAACTGCCAATAATTACCAAACCCTAGCCCAAACCGGAGAAGTCGGGGGAGCATTTCAAACGCCGCCCGTAAGTTTCCTGATAACAGATATTTTACAATGTTGTAATTCACAAATGCCGTTTGCTTCAATCGCAGCGCCAATGTTTTGGTTACATAGTCGACATCATGCGTCAAGTGCACTGTCCCTCGAGGGTTTTCCCCGAGTAACTCAGCTTCAGTCCGATTATATTCTCGTGAAACCCAGCGCCTTAAGAACAAAAAAATTCGATTGGCCCATGCTCTTTCCCACTGAACGGCCATGCTCTTAGGCAGCTTATAGGCGTAACTGTGAACCACACCATGTTTAGTTTCAAAATTCCGTTCGTTGGCACAGGTAATAAGTTCGAATGCTGCACGCCACCAATCGATACTGTTCCAGTCCTGATTTGTTTCTTGAGTAATACAACTCGCGGGTACCAGCAGACTCGCCTTCACACCAACGCCAATATCACGAGCCCAATCCGGCAATTCGACAAGCCAGGTTTCATTGGTGTCCTCTGAGTAAGAAACAGGTATCGGCAAGCTTTCAAAAAAATGCCAGCATTGCTTGGGAAAGTAATTCTCAGCAACGGCGAGAATTTGGTTACGCGGTGTCATCTTCTGCTATTTTCATAATCATCTTAGAATGCGTTTCTTAGCCAGCTTTCCAGGTTTAATAACTGCCACATTTTCTGACTCTGAATTTCGTCAAGTGGCCTGATAAACTTTTTGCTCGAATTCAAGTAGCGATCGCAGACAGTTTCAAGCCATTTCTGTTGGAAAATGATACCAAGTCCACTCTCGGGCCCGCATAGCCTGGACTGAAACCATTCTCGTAGCGGTCCGCGCAGCCAAAAACGCAGTGGTGTCGGAAATCCCCGCTTGGGTTGCTGGTACAGCGATGGCGCAAGCCAGGGGCGCCCACCTTCCTTGATTATTGCTTTCAATACCCCATTGTGCATTTTTATGTTTTGAGGAATTGACAGACTCAGATTCAACATCTCATTATCTAGCATTGGCGTGCGAGACTCCAAAGAATGGGCCATAGACAGCTTATCTTCAACAATTAGCAATCCATTGAGATATGCCTTCAGATAATGGTTATACAAGATTTCACTTTGCTTCTCGCAGGATCGATCTAAGTTTATAAGCTCATCATCGGCGCGTAAGTCTCTGATCGCATCCGACCAATAGGCAGTTAAACCTTGTTGCAGTGCCAATGAACCGTTCAACACAGGTAAATACTGCCTATAGGGCCGTGATCTAAAATCAGATGCAAAAAAATATGCGAGGTGAGGCAGTTCCGACAGTTTCAAGGTTTTTAGTTGCCGCAGAAAATTTAATGACGCCCTGAACATGTCTTGCTTCATTTGGACAAGCTTAAAAACAGGGTAACCACTAAACAATTCGTCTCCCCCATGTCCGGTTAGAATGACTTTATGAGATTGCGCAACCCGCTGTGCGACGCAATATTGAGGAAATGCTCCCATACCCATTCGTGGTTCATCAAGCGCGATTACCAAATCGTCCAGAACATTTGTAAGATTATTATGGTCGATACTTACTGACACATGATCCGAGCCATTATGTAGTGCCATCTTCTTGGCAACACTAGTCTCATCGTACCAACCGCCTTCAGTGAAGCTTCCCGTATAGCAAACCGGGGGAAGGCCCAGGTGGGCTGCTCGATTTGCTATCGTTGCGCTATCAAAACCAGCGCTTAAATAGCTGGCTACCGGAACATCGCTCATCAAGTGCCGGGCTACAGAATCAGATACCGTTTGACGGTATTTCTCCACAGCGCTCGAAAAATCAATTTTGGGATCTTCCGATTGAAAAGTTAAATTCCAAAACGCTTTTAACTGAATACCCTCACCTAATTTATGCAATAAATAACAGCCAGGCTCCAGCAACTTAATATCTTCACGCAGAGTACGATTACCAAAGTAATTCTGATAGGTAAGGTATTGATTCAGTCCTACAGGATCTATCCCCGGGCGAGAGTTATTAATGCCCGCGAGGATTCCTTTGATCTCACTCGCAAAAACCAGCTCCTGGCCATTAAAGAAGAAATAAATCGGCTTTATTCCCAGCCTGTCCCGAGCCAGAAAAAGTTGATCTGTAACCCGATCATACAAAGCAATCGCGAACATGCCGTTAAATTTCTGAAAACTGTCCTCTTTCCAGTAATTCCAGGCGTGGATTACAACCTCACTATCACTAGTAGACTGAAATCTTGCTCCCAGGCTCTCAAGTTGAGTCCTTAATTCAGGATAGTTGTAAATTTCCCCATTTACCGATATCACAACAGTCTTATCTTCGGAGACCATCGGCTGGTTACCTAGAGCACTTAGATCGTTGATAGCCAAGCGCCTGTGTCCTAGTGCGAAACTGGGGTTTGAGGACCATGTCCCTTCGCCGTCGGGTCCTCTATGACTGAGAGCGGTAATTATTTTTTGAACTCGAGCCTCCGCGTCTTTGCCGCTGACGCCCGCTATACCACACATCAATCTTCCAGCTTATGTTGTGAAGATGACTCTATATTTTTGATGCGCGAGTTCATTCGCATTACGATGGTGTAGATTTCGTCGAAATAGCGTTTACTTTGAAAAGACAGAAAGTAGAATCCAATAAAAATCATCAAAAAAATAACTGCGAAAGAAACAACAATTGAGGTTAACTGCCCATCTAACAGGGTTTGCCTAACTATCTGCAAGAACGAGAGATCGAGGGTTTGCAAATTGTGAGCCAGGCTTGCGATAAGCATCGCTCCGCCTATTGCAATGGTGGATAGCAAAATCAGTATGGGTATAAGTAAAATTATTCCAGGATTTGTAATGTAGTTAAAAACAAGATGCGAAACTACGGTCTTGCGCATCTTAAAAAGAGCTATTTCAGGAAACAGGCGTCGTTTTTTTGTCTGCCCCCTTTTACGATCCCTCCAGTGTAAAGTGGCCGGTACTTCCTTTATACGATAGCCAAGCAGCTGTGCTTTTTGAATAACTTCTAAATGTAGCTCCTTTCCATCACTGACTAATTCGAGACTGTCAATAACTTCACGGGTATATCCTCGAACAATGCAAGTTACTGTAGAGAACTCGCCTCCAAATCCCAAACTAAGTATTTTATTACCAAATTTCGAAAGCATTACCCTCTGCCCTGGCACATTTATAACTTTTCCATTTGGGTGATATACGGATGCCAGTGTAATGTCAGCTATACCTGCAACCAGGGGTTCAAGTAATTTAGGTATGTGTTCTGGTGAGTATGATAGATCAGCATCCAGGCAAATTACGTAGCGCCCACTAGACGCAACAAATCCAGTGCGCACCCCTCTACCCCGCCCTAAATTTACGGGGTGATAAGCCACCACAAGCCAGGGCCGATTGACACGCGCCTCATCCAGTAGATCAGCCATGCCATCGGTAGATCCATCGTCAACAATGACTATTTCGTACGAGACGCCAGGACAATTGTCTATCATCCAGCTAGAGAGCTCGTCGATATTTTCAATAATAATTGACGACTCGTTAAAGGCAGTAATTACCAGGGAGAGTTCAGGTTCAGCCATGGGTAAGTCTTGCATTACTTTGCACCTGGAAGAAATGGGTGAAACGGGTGGTTTGACTAGTGATTATTGCCAGGTAATCAGGAAGCATTCGATAACCGTAAGTGGAATATTCCATCTGGATAGTATCATGGAAATTTAATATTCAAGGGGAAGGCATATTGTCCTGTTATCCCTTGCCGATAAATAAGCGGCGATAAGCACTTCTAAAGATCTTAAGCCTTCTCGACCATCGGTTTCCTGCACCGCTTCACCGCGAAAGACGTCAATTACGTTCTTGTAATAAAGCGGATGACCAAAACCGTAAACGGAAGTTGTTTCATAGTTGGCCTCCTGGATTCTGGCATCATATTCCTTTTCGTCAGCAAATTCCCAGTGCTGGATTTCATTGACGGCAACGCCGCCCACCCTGACGGTCCCATTTTCACCCAGGATAGTAATCGAGCCCTCGAAATTCTGGGGATAGGTGAGCATGGTAACGTTCATCGAACCCATTGCACCATTGCGCCATTTAACGTTGAGCACACCTGTGTCTTCAACCTCGATATCTCGAGCCAGGGTTCCGGTCATTGCCTGGATTTTTTCCACCGGACCAATCAACCAGTCAATCAGGTCCACATAATGACTGGCCTGGTTCATGAAAGCACCACCATCGAGTTCCCAGGTACCGCGCCACTTGGCGGAATCATAATATTCCTGTGGCCGGGTCCAGAACACGTTCAAGTTGACCATGTAGATTTTACCGAATCGTCCTTCATCGATCGCACGCTTCAATAGTTGCAGCGTGGTGTTACGTCGGTTTTGTTTAACAATGAAAAGCCTGACACCGGCCCGGTCGCATGCCTTCACCATTGCTAGCCCGTCGTTCCAGCGTGTGGCCATGGGTTTTTCACTGATGACGTGCTTACCAGCAGCGGCTATTTCAATGACTTGATCGGAATGAAGTCCTGAGGGTGTACACAGTGACACAACGTCGAGATCTATGTTCGCCAACATCTTACTCATGGAACGAAAACCTTCGACGCCATGCTCAGTCTGTGCGACTTCGAGTGCTTTTCTGTTGTTGTCACAAACAGCCACAAGTTCTATGTCATCTGCAAATTTCTTGATCGACGCGAAATGATTTGCCGCTATTCTTCCGCAGCCAACAATAGCTATACGAATTTTCCTGTTTTTAATATCTTCAAACATAAATCTAACGTACCTTTTTTTCAGGCCCGTCGGCCAATTCCCCGGTAGAGGATATTTTGTGCCCGTATCTTGTCACCATCAAGCGCATTTCTACCATCAATCACGACCTCGATGCCGAGTCTTGGCAGGTCGGTTGCCTCTAGTTTCTCTACTACGTCTGAATGCT
>Ga0224508_10002258_pt1 | contig 16608 bp, 15 predicted proteins | sample SF_Jan12_sed_USG_4_FD_170157 | JGI IMG/M metagenome (GOLD analysis project Ga0224508, IMG submission 170157) | Sediment microbial communities from San Francisco Bay, California, United States - SF_Jan12_sed_USGS_21 | ecosystem: Environmental > Aquatic > Marine > Sediment | place: USA... | reverse complement strand
GGCGGAGCGGCCTGAGCGTGGAGATCGACGCCCGGTGGGATCATCCGCTGGACCAGGGCATCGTGCGCAAAGTGCTCGAGAGCAACCCGGCGATCGTCGTCAAGGACACCCATTATCATCCTGCCCTCAAACGCGGGATCTTCTCGAATACCGACTGGAACCTGATACGTGCCTGCCCGGTGCCCCTCATGTTGGTGCGACCCCGAACGCTCTCGGAAAGGCCAACGGTGATCGCGGCCGTCGATCCGCTCCATCGCCATGACAAGCCGGCCACACTCGACCAGGCCATCATCTCGGCGGCAACGGAGCTCGCCCGAACGGTGGAGGGCGACCTGCACATCTTTCACTCCTTCGACCCGGCGCCTTCCGTCTCCGCTGCGGCCTATGGCGTGCCGCCCCTCGGCATGGACGTGAAGCAGATCGTCGAGACCGTCAGGCAGAAACACGAGGAGACGCTCGCGGAGCTGCTGGGAGGCTACACAATCCCAGAGGACCATGTTCATTTTCACCAGGGCCCGCCCCAACTGGAGCTCGCCGCGGCCGTCGAGCGACTGGACGCCGATTTCGTTGTCATGGGCTCCGTGTCTCGAGGCGCCGTGGAGAGCAGGCTCCTCGGGAGCACCGCCGAGCGCGTGCTCAATGACCTGCCGTGCGATCTGCTGCTCGTCAAGCCGCCCGGCCTGGGCGCACCCACGGCGTGAGGGCCCTCGGGCGAACGGCGCCCCATGAACGCTAAGGGGGTATGAGCCAGAGCGTCAACGCGGGGATATAGGTAATCGCCAGCACCGCGATGAGGATGATGCCCACGTAGGGCAGGACACACCGATAGACTTCCGCGAGCGGCTTGTCGAACCGATAAGCGGACAGGAACAGGTTCTCTCCCATAGGCGGCATGAGGTAACCGAGCTGCATGTTGGCGAGGAAGATGATCCCGAGATGCACCGGATGAATGCCATACGCGCCCGCCATGGGTGCGATCAACGGCACCAGCACGATAATGGCCGAATAGATGTCCATCAACGCGCCCACGATGATCAGTAGTACGTTGAGCATCAGCAGAAACACATAGGGAGACTCGATGAATTCCTGGACCCAGGAGAGGACCTGCATGGGAATCTGAGCGATGATCAGGTAATTGGTCAGCCCCAGGGCCACGCTCAGGATGATCATGAAGCCACCGATCATCGTTGCGCTCTCGATGGCCACCCGCACGACATCCCGGCGCCAGTGCAGCTCTCGAAAAAACACGCATTCGATGATGAACGCATAGAGCACGGTCAGCGCAGAGGCCTCCACGAGCGTGGCGAAGCCGCCGAAGATGCCTGCGAGAATAACGACGGGCAACAGAATCTCGAACCGGGCGCCCCATAGCGCGCGGGCCAGCTCCGCGCCATTGAAGGGCGAACGCGTCGCGCCCTCCCGGGTGCCGGTCCAGGCGGCCCAGGCCGCCACCACCGCCACCAGCACGATACCCGGCACGATGCCGGCGATGAAGAGATCCCCCAAACGCAGCTCCGCGTAATAGGCGTACAGAATCACCGGCAGGCTGGGAGGGAAGAGCACGCCGATGGAGCCCGAAACGGTCACCAGTCCCAGGGCATTTCGTTCCGAATAGCGGGCCTTCACCAGCATGGGCAGGAGAAGACCGCCCATGGCCAGGATCGTGACGCCCGAGGCACCGGTGAGGGGCGTAAAAAAAGCGAGCACCGCGGTGACGACGATCGCCAGCCCACCGGGCATCCAACCGACCAGTGCGGACAGCAGTCGAAGCAGCCGCTGACTCGACCCGCCCTCGGAAAGCAGGTAGCCCGCCAGTGTGAACAGCGGAATCGCCGGCAGCATCGGCGACGTGCTCATACGGTACGCCTCCCCCGGGACCGCAGAAATCGGCGTGCCCTCCGCCCAGAACAACAGCAGCGCCGCGCCTCCGATGGCAGCGTAGATGGGCATGCCCAGCGCCGTGCCGAGCAATATCACGATGCCCAGCGGGAGCAGCAGGCTCGCGCCCAGGCCCTGGGGAACCACCAGGAGTAACAGTGCCCCGATGAGACCCAGCGCGGCGGCGCCTCGCCCTGGCCACCCGGGCGAGGCGTGCCAGATCAATCGGCCGGTGATCAGCGCGAACGCGACGGGCATCACCGCCGTCAGCACCCAGACGGGAATGCCCCAGGCCGCCACGTCATTGAACGATCGATCCACCTGAACGAGTTGAAAGCTCGCCAAGAAGAGAAGCGCCGTGATCGTAATCCCGAGAAAATTCGCGGACACCCCCACCGCATCGCGCCATTGTCCAGGAAGAAAGCTGCCGGTGGAGAGCGCCAGCAAGCGGTCGGACCGCGCTGCCAGTGCCGCACCAAGGAAGGAGATCCACATGGTCATGTGCTGGACGATGGAGATGGAACCCGGCACACCACCGCCAAGCCATTCGCGCGCAACGATTTCCGCCAAAGGAAGCAGCGACATGCAGGCCAGCACGACGACCGCCAAATAGTCCTCGGACCGATGGAGCGTGGCGAGCAACTTGGGCGCGGGAATCGTTTTCATGGTCCGAGTTGGAGTCCGCCCCGTGGCGTGCCCCTAAGGACTCTGCGCCGCTCCCCGCTGGACGCTCAGCACCTTCTCAAACAAAGCCGGATGATCACGCGCGCACACCAGGTCCGGGTAGATGGCTTCGGCGGTGTTGCGCCATGCTGCAGCGCTCGCCGCATCGAGATTGACGACCGTCAAACCGCGCTCAACCATCTCCGCAACTGCCTCCTCCTCGGCCCGGCGCACCTCGGTCCGGAGACCACCGGCGATCTCCTGAACAGACGCCAGGAGCGCGGGCCGATGCTCGGCGGGTAGTCTGTCCCATGCAGCTGACGTGATCACCGTACCCACGACCAACGGCGCGAACTTGAGGTCTGTCATGAAAACCGCCTCCTGATAGCTTCGATCCAGGAGCGCAAAGAGCGGCGGCACGTCGATCGCTTCGATCAAGCCCGTTTGAAGTCCGGTCAACATGTCCGTGGCCGGCAACGGGACGACTCTGAAACCCAGCTGTTTGAGCATGCGCTCATTCTCCGGGGATCCCGGGGACGTCCACAGGCGCAATTCGCGCAGATCCTCCGGTGTCGTGACGGGAGACTTGCTGAAGAAGTGGACCCAGCCCGCCTCGGCCCAGCTCAGCACCCTGAAGCCACTCGCTTCGAAACTGCTCTCCAGCTCCTGAGCGACGGAGCCGCGGGCCAGCTCGAGCTCCTCGTATGTGTTAAAGAGCAGAGGAATGTTGAGACAGCTCACGATGTCGTCGATCAGGGGCAGACCGGCGCCAGACACGGCGAGGGCATCCAGACCGCGCCGCTGCATCTTGCGCACCATCTCTTCCTCGCCACCCAGGACGCCGCCCGCGTAGATTCGAAGCTCCACCTCGTCAGCGGAGATTTCCCGCCAACGCTGCCGCGTCTCCAGCAGCGCGTCATGCCAGACGGAACCTTCCGGTGCAATGGTGCCGAGCTTTATGATCGTCTGCGCCTGCGCTTGTGACAGCCCAACCGAGCTGACAATGACGAGGAACAGTCCCTTGATGCCTCTTGATCGGTCCATGCTCATAGGAATAATTCGTCCACTCTTCCCAATAACCATTGTGCCCGCTCCTGTGCAATCAGGTTGAGCAGACGCTCGTTCGGCTCTGCGTCGACATCTACGGCGAGGGCCCGCTCCAGCAAGTCAACGAACCGGGATCGATCCTGTGCGGGAACCGCAATCGCCTCGGCAAACGCGGTGTGGAGCCCCGCCCTGTTCCCGTTGGAGAGCTGCAACGCTCGATCGTAGTGGTCCTGCAGGACGGCCGCGTCGACGGTCGTGCTCCGCGATGCCGCAAGAGTGATGCTGAACTCATGTAATGCTCCGCCGTTCCAGGCGTCATTAAGCTCGAGCGCATGATCCAGCAAAGCTTCCACCTCCGGCAGGCGGGCCAACAACGCAGCCTCGTTTCTCGACACCGAGACTGCAAGACCCAATGCGGCGGCTGTCCAATAAAGGGCGGCCACATCCTCATCGGACCCTCGCGCCACCATCAGCACCGCCTCATTGGGGTCCTGCGCCAGCCTGCCCCCGATACCGGGATAATCCGTCTCCAACGCTCGCAACGCATACGCGTGGGCTCGCAGGTAGAGCCCACGAGCGCGCAGTCGCAGAGTCCGCGCCCGCTCTATGTCGTCCAGGCTGGCCTTTTCCGCGGGTATGTGCACGAAGGCGTAAGTGTAGAGCAAGTACCCCCTGCCCGCGGCGAGCAACAAGCCACGATGCTCGGGCTCTTCCGCCAACAGGCTCTCCAGGAGCTTCAGGCTGAATGGCAATGCTTCGCCGATCAGGACCGGATCATCGTCCGTGACGAATACGGAATCGCCGGAAGCAAGCATGTCGCCCAGGGTATTGATGGCGTAGCGCTTGACGGAGCAGCCGACAAACAGAGTTGTGACCGCGACGATTGCGCCAGCTCGGGTGATAACCAACCCCATCCAGATGCCCGGTCCCTACCCAGATCGAATGATACTAGTTAACCCGTACCCGGTCTGCCGTCCGTAGTTCTACATAGCGGGGATCCCATGGTAGCTCTAAGCGGACCGAGGCTCGGCCGCTGCGGTCTTCGCAAGTACGCTGTATTCGCGCCTCTTTAAAGAGTGGAATGAACTGGGTTACAGTGATGCGGTGCTGGAGAAGCTCTTCCACCGAAATGCCGAGGCAATCCTCGGACTCTAGATGACCCACAAACTGAACCAGCTGGGGCGTTGAGCATGAGGAGAGAAGCCGTCATCGTATCGACCGCGCGTACGCCCATCGGCAAAGCGTACCGCGGCGCGTTCAATAACACCTATGGCGCGACGCTGTCCGGCCATGCCGTGAAACACGCGGTTTCCCGCAGCGGTCTCCAGCCCGATGAGATCGAGGACGTCATCCTCGGTTGCGGCCGCCCGGACGGCACGACCGGGGCCAACATTGCTCGCCAGGCGGCACTGCGGGCGGGGTTACCCCCCGGCGTCGCCGGCCTCACGGTGAGCCGGCAGTGCTCATCCGGGCTACAGGCGATTTCGGTGGCGGCCCAGCGGATCATCGTGGATGGAGCGCCCGCCTGCGTCGCCGGCGGCCTGGAGTCGATCTCCCTGGTCCAGAATGAGCATGCCAATACGCATTACCTCAAGGACCCGGAGCTACTGGAGATGCAGCCCGACATCTTCATGCCCATGCTGGAGACGGCGGAGGTCGTGGCGGCGCGATACGACGTGTCCCGGGAAGTCCAGGACGAATACGCCCTGATGAGCCAGCAGCGCACCGCGGCGGCCCAGGAAGCGGGTCGCTTCGACGATGAGATCGTGCCGATGGCCGCGACGAAGCTCGTCAAGGATAAGGAAACGGGGGAGATCAGCGAAGAGCTCGTCGAGCTGACTCAGGACGAGGGGAATCGGCCCTCCACGACGCTGGAAGGCCTCGCCGCGCTGAAGCCCGTGGTCGGCGAGGACAAGACCGTGACCGCCGGCAATGCGTCGCAGCTTTCCGACGGCGCCTCCGCCTGTGTCCTCGTGGAGAGCAGCCTGGCGGAAAAACGCAACCTCCAACCCTTAGGGCTCTATCGCGGCATCGCAGTGGTGGGCTGCGATCCCGATGAGATGGGCATCGGCCCGGTCTTTGCCGTACCGCGATTATTGGAACGCCACGGGCTCGGCATGGAGGACATCGATCTCTGGGAGCTCAACGAGGCGTTCGCCGTACAGACGGTCTATTGCAGAGATCGTCTCGGAATCCCCATGGAGAAGCTCAACGTCAACGGTGGAGCGATCTCCATCGGTCATCCGTACGGCATGAGCGGCGCTCGCATGACCGGACATGCGCTCATCGAAGGGAAGCGGCGAGGCGCCAGGTACGTGGTGGTCACCATGTGCATCGGCGGCGGTATGGGCGCGGCCGGTCTGTTCGAGGTCGTCTGAAGGCGCCACGCACGGCTTGAGAAGGAGTCGTCGTCTTCCACTTGCGATCCATTGAGCAGGCGAGCCGGCCCGCGACGGAGCCGTCTGCAACCTGATGCGCGACGAAGACTGCATCGAGTTGCTCCAGTGGATGTTGCCGCGCCTGCGCTTGCGGTGGCCCGGGTTTCGGCGCGTGCGCAAGCAAGTGTGCAAGCGTATCAGCCGTCGACTGAGAGAGCTCGAGCTCGAGACCGCCGATGATTACCGGCGCTACCTGACATCACACGATGCGGAGTGGGCCGTAGCCGATTCCCTATGCCGGATCACGATCTCCCGCTTCTACCGTGGCAAGAACGTTTTTGCGTTTCTGGGCAGTGATGTCCTGCCGCGCCTCGGGGCCAACGCACTCGCAGCCGGCCGGCACGAGCTGCTGGCGTGGAGCGCGGGCTGCGGATCCGGCGAAGAACCCTACACGCTGGCCCTGTTGTGGGGGTTTCAGCTGCGTGACCGACTGCCGGGCATGGATCTCAAGATCCTCGGCACGGAGGTCGATGAAAAGCTCCTGGGGCGGGCCCGGGACGCGAGCTACCCGGGCGGCTGCCTCAGGGATCTGCCCCCCGCCTGGCGGGAGGCGTTCGAGACCCACGCATCCAGCTATCGACTCAAGTCGCGTTACCGTGGGGCCGTCCGTTTCGAGTTGCACGACATTCGCGATGAACCCATCGGCGGCCCGTACGATCTCGTGATGTGCCGTAACCTGGCGTTCACGTACTTCGATGCAGGGCTGCAGCTGGAGACGGCGCAGCGGCTTGGCGGTTCTTTGCGGGAAGGGGGGGCGCTGGTGTTGGGCAGCCAAGAGACTTTGCCGCCGGAGGCTGGCGGATACTCCGCCTGGTCCGAGAAACACAGGGTCTATCGAAGACTGGCCGTATGAAGTTGGGCGCGGCCCCCGAATCAGCAACCCCGATCCTCTTGCCCGGCGGCGCTCTCGAACATCGTCAACTCCCAGCGCTCTTGAACGCTATCGTGCCGAAGGATATAGATGTCGCCATCCGAGCCGCGGCACTTGAAGTAGCGATGATCGGGCGCGGTCCAGCGGTCGATCACTTCGACCACGCCGACCGCCCTCTCGCCCAGGAAAAACCGCTGCGGCGTCTCCTCGCCGCGGTAACCCGCGTAGCAGACGACTCGGAGGTCTCCGGGCGAACTGATGAGGCACCTCAAACACGTCGATAGATTGACGAGACCGTATCTGCTCTGCGCCAAGAGTGGCATCGGGAGATCTACTTAGCCTTCGCCCCACGGTAATCTACCATCCCTCGACCGACGTTCTGACTCGGGATCCCGGGCGCCCGCAGCCATCACGTAGGTACATGCCCGCATTGCCGACTCCGGTGGTTGCCATTAACTTCCGTGACGGGGTGAAGTAGAAACGGTTCTCTGCGGGGTAGTGATGACATCGACAGGTCTCAGTGTTTTCGATCAAACGATTGAGAAGACGAACGTCTGGCTCGGCGAGCTGCAGGACGCCATGGGATGGGCCGATCGGCATCAGGCATATATGACCCTTCGAGGCGTCCTCCATGCGTTGCGTGATCGCCTCCCGCCGAACGAGGCGGTCGACCTTGCGGCGCAGCTGCCGATGCTGGTCAGGGGATTCTTCTATGAAGGGTGGGTCCCGGCCAGCAAGCCCCGCAAGTACCGGCACAAGCAGGAATTCCTGGAGCAGGTGACGAAGGAGGTCCCGTGGCTCGAGGGCGAAGAGCTGGAACGCGCCGTGACCGCCGTTTTCGGGCTGCTCTCCGCTGAGGTGAGCGATGGCGAAACGAAGCAGGTGCGCCAGAGCCTCCCCGCTGAGCTGCGCGAGCTATGGTCGCAGCCGGGCCTTTGAATTCCGTCCTCATCACCCACGGAAACGAAGATGATCATTGCCGAGTCCCAGCCCCTGCAATGTGAATGGCGCCCCCCCGGCATCGAACCCATGCCGGGCGCTCCCCAGGAGATACCACCGTCGCAACCCGAGCAGCCAAGTCCGGGACCGCAGGAGTTCCCCGAGGAGCCCTCAGAGGTGCCGCCGCCAGCGCCCCCCGAGCAGTCCGAGCCCGGCGTCAAGGCTGAGTGACGACGTCGCCCCCCCAGCGCCAATAGCTGCTCGGCATTCCGGACGGCCGTTCCTGCACCGTAAAGCACGATATGCACACGGACTGCCACGTGCCTGGTCTTAGGCTCACGCCTCGGCCAGCACGAGCGGAACGTGGAGCTCCGCCGAAGTCCCGCCACCGTGAAGGCCCACGGGTGCGAAACGTTCCTCTCCGGGCAGGGCGTCCTGGATGGCATAGCCCTCTCGCATGAGCAGGGTGTAATGCCCGACCCGGTCGATCAACCGGGGGTGCGCGGCGCCCGGCCCGAAATAGCCTCCGGCGATGAGTTCCTGACTGGGCACACAGACCGCACAGTGGCCGAGCTCGCGTTCCACATAGGCCAGAAAATCAGCACTCCGCCCCGGCGAGACGTAGCAGTAAGCGGTCCGCGGTTCTCCGCACAAAGGCAACGACAGCAACTCGCTCAACTCGGGATGGTCCGCCAGGTTCAGGAGTCGATCGGGCGCAATGTCGACGAAGCCATGATCAGCGGTCAACATCACGACTGAATCCGTACCCTCGATCGCCTCGAGCAGCCCTGCGAACCCGGCATCCAGTTCCGCCAGATGGCTCGTCACCACCTGGCTGCCGACCCCCTCAAGATGAGCCAGATGGTCGAGCTCCGGCCAATACGCATAGACGAAACGCGCCCTTCCCTCTGCCTTCGCGATCGTCTCGATGGTGACGAAAAACTCCTCCAGCGTTTCGTAGGGTTTGACGCGTGCGCCGCCGGAGTGAGACCGATTGAAGGCGGAGTGAGCGATACGAGCCGGTGACACGGAGTAAGTCGCCCTGTCCAGTCGATCGAACACGGCGGTATGGCCGAAGAGCTCGCTCGCCCGGACACCCACGGACTCAAGGGCAATCGAACCTAACCGCGTTGTGAACGGCAACACGCGAATAACGCTGCCCAGCTCTCCAAAGTGAACAAACCATCCCGTCAGCCCATGTTGCTGTGGAGCGAGTCCCGTGAGAAAGGTCGTAACAGCGGTCGCCGTGGTTGGCGGAAAGACGGTTGTCATCTTCTGCTTGAGGTGCCGACGCATCGCCGGGGCCCCATCGCAGGAGCACAGGTGCTCATATCCAAGCCCGTCGACGACGATCAAGATCACACTACGGGCGTTACGGAGCTTTTCGACGTCCAAGCCCTCCAGGACCGGATAGGCGGACTCGCCGCCGCCGGCGACGATCACGGACGCCATGAGATTGACGATGCTCTCGCCCTCGTAGCGCGGCCGTTCGACAACCACTTCTTCCAGTCGGCTCAGCTCTCCCGCTCCTCTGATTGTTCTCACACCCCACCGCAGCCCGGTTGGGCTTCCTATCGTCCTATTCTGCGCCAGTTTCTCGTCGGCGCGCGGCGTTGTCGCCAACCGTGGTAAGGGTGCTTGTCCAGCAGCGTATTATCCTTGAACAACAGGATGAGGAGCGCACCCGCAACGAAGCCACCCACGTGAGCCCAGAAGGCCACCCCGCCCCCCTGAGCACCGATGGATGCAAACCCGCTGAAGACCTGGATCAGCAGCCAGTACCCGAGCATGAAAACGGCGGGCACGGCGACGGTGGTGACCAGGAAGCCCAGGAAAACGAACATATGCACGTGGACCCGGGGATAGAGCAGGATATAGGCGCCCATGACTCCGCCGATGGCTCCGGAAGCGCCCACCATGGGAATCGCCGATTCGGGGTTCGAGACGATTTGCGCGGCGGCAGCAGCCAATCCACACAGCACATAGAAGCTCGCGAAACGCAGATGCCCCATCGAATCTTCCACGTTGTCGCCGAAGATCCAGAGGAACCACATGTTGCCGATGATATGAAGCCAACTGCCGTGGAGGAACATCGACGTTATCGTCGTATACCAGGCGGCCGTGTCCCCGAGCACACAAACCGTGTTGGGCCCAGCCTGGAAACTCGTCCCCGCGGGTATGGTCTGCAGGAGCTCGCCGGGAATGAGACCCAACCTGCAGATCGAGCTCGCCAACGCGGGGTCTGAGCCGATGCCCTGTACCAGAATCCAGGCGACAGCATTCAGACCGATGATCCCATAGGTGACGTACGGCGTCAGAATCTGGGGATTGTCGTCACGGATTGGAAACATCGACTCTACTCGCAGGCGGTATGGCGTAATATTACCTGCGCAGCTGCGGTCTAACTAAGCAGTGAATACTGACTCATGATAAGGGGTGCGATCCTCATGAGAACGAAACAATGGCTCAAGTGGTGGATTAACGCTTTCTCAGCGGCGATAGCGTTCTCATCGATCATTGCTCTCGGACAGACAGTAGAGACTGATGGGCTCGCGAAAGCAACCTTCGCAGGCGGGTGTTTCTGGTGTATGGAGGAAGCCTTCGAGAAGGTGGATGGCGTCGCATCCGCTGTTTCCGGTTATACCGATGGCCACGTGGCTGAGCCGAATTACGAGCAGGTCTCCGCCGGGCAAACCGGGCATACGGAAGCCATCGAGGTGACCTACGATGCGTCTCGAATCAGTTATCGGGAGCTCTTGGACGTGTTCTGGAAGAATATCGATCCGACCGCAGCGAATCGGCAGTTCTGTGACATCGGCAGTCAGTATCGCGCAGGCATCTTCTACCACGATGGGGAGCAGCAACGGCTGGCGGAGGCTTCACGAGGAGCGCTCGAGAAATCCAAACCGTTCGAGGGATCCATCGTCACGGAGATCGTCCCGGTATCTGCGTTCTACCCTGCCGAGGAATACCACCAGGATTACTACAAGAAAAATCCGGTCCGCTACAACTTTTATAAGTGGAGCTGCGGCCGCGCCCAACGCCTGAAGGAGCTCTGGGGAAAACCGGCGGACGGGACGTAAGCTTTAGGCTACCGGTTGTGCTTGCGGTCTGCGGGGGTCAGTACCCGCGCACCAGGAACGTGCTCAAATTGCGTGGACGATAGGGCATCCAGCTGGCGCATACGCCATTGGTCAAGCCACTCGACGATGGCATCCATCTGCGCGATGTCCTTTTTCACCCTGTATGCCGGCATCTCGTAGATGCCGATCCCCTCCCCCGCCGCCTGCACATAGGCCTGGCTGTCCCGGAGCGTCGCGATCAATGGGATCTTCAGGCTTCTCAGGAACCGCATCAGCATCTGATAGCTCTTCGTATTTTCCCGAGTTCGGTTTGCAACCACCGCCAGTTGGCGGTTGCGCCGGTCAAACTGGGCGATGAGCAGAAGCTCGGCGATGAACCGCGATGCGGAGAAGACATCGATCTCCGACGGCAGGACAGGAATCAAGATGCTGTGGGCGTCGTAGGTCTGGGATTGCAGCTTGTCGTGCCCGACCCCGCCCGGTAGATCGTAGATGACCGTGCGGGTCCCAGGTCGCAGCCGGTGGCGAAATCCCTCTTGAGGCTGTTCATAAGCGGGAATGCCATTGATCTCAGGCCGCGAATCGGGCCGCTTATGCAGCCAACGCATCGTGAATCCTTTCGGATCACAGTCAATCAGGGTTGGAGCGGGACCCCGCAACGCGTAGTAGCTTGCGAGGTTGGTTGCGAGCGTGGTCTTCCCGGAACCGCCCTTGGGGTTCAGAACGACGATCTTGTGAAGATCGCCTCTGTCGGGTGCCGTTCCCACCGTTCTACCTGGTTTCCCACGCTCCGTTGGCGAACAATCGGCTGAGCCTGCCACCGGTCTGAGATCGGGCCGCTTCCCTCGGACCCATGGCACACTTCTAGGCGGTTATGCTACCGAAACTCTCGGCAGGTGTCCAGCAGCAGACCAGGATCGTACGCCCGGGAAAACGCGGATCCGTGCATCGGTGACTCACCTAATCGAGGAGGGAGGGGACCCCCACCAGGGCGTCGGTTCGCGGGGGAGCCCGGCGCCGGGCGGGATGGTTCAGCCAAACACGTCAGGAAACTTCGCCCTGACCTCCCGGGCCAGCTCCCTTGAAGTCTGGGCGACCGCCGGAAAATCGTCTATCCGCTCGTACGGGATACAGGCGTTGATCACGCACCGGCTGTTGTAGAGGGCGTCTTTGGACTCCACCATGGGGTCGAGCCGCGATGACCAGCACTTATTAAGGAGTGTGATGTCGGTCTTCGGGTCCGACCGGGTGCCCATGGCCCACAGCACGTCCTGGATGTCGCTGGGATCGATGTCCTCGTCCACGACCACGACATACCGGCCGCAATACCCCGTGGGATTGATCTGGGAAGCGATGAGTCCCGCCTGGGTCGCATGGCCGAAATAGCGCTGCTTGATCGCGACGACGACGAAGGTCCGCCCCGCGCCGCCCTGGTGTACCCAGACGCCCTTGACGTCGGGGATCGAGGCGGCCTCCAGGGAGTCCCACAGTCCCGCCGAACGCAGGAAACAGCGCTCGAACAGATGAGAATGGGGAGGCTTCTGGCTCGCCGCGCAGGTCAGAATCGGGTCGGATCGATAATAGATCCGTTTGATGGTAATGACCGGCTCCGGGCGCGCACCACCCGCGTAGTAACCGTGCCATTCACCGAAAGGCCCTTCCGCCGTGGTTTCATCGGGGCTCACTTCGCCTTCCATCACGATCTCCGAGCCCGCCGGGAAAGGCAGCCCCGTGAGCTCGCCCTCCAGCACGTCCAGGGGCTGACCGGTGAGCGCACCGGCCCAGTCGAGCTCGCATACTGAATCCGGGAGGGTATATCGGGCGGCCAGGAAGCTGACCGGGTCGATCCCGATGACGATCGCCATCGGGCACGGCTTGCCGGCATTCAGGTATTTGTCGCGCTGGATCAACCCCTGTTTGCCATTGGAGATATAGGAGGTGGCCTTGTTCGGTCCGATCGCCTGCACGCGGTAGGTCCCCATGTTCACACGGCCCGTGTCCAGATCCCGGGTGATGACACCGCAGGCCGTGCCGATGTAGCGCCCGCCGTCGGCCTCGTGATGGACGGGGACCGGGAAGTCGAACATGTCCACCTCCTCGCCCTCGACGATGTTTTCCAGCACCGGGCCGTCGGTGACGGTCCTGGGCGTGATGGGCTCGTGGGTCGCCATCTTGCGCCGGACGCCGTCGAGCATCGACATGCGATCCTCGCCGGCCCGGGCCTCCATCCCGAGTGACAGGGCGAGGCGGGCGGGCGAGCCCAGCATGCCGTAGAGACATCGCATCCCCTTGGGGTGCCCGGGAATGTCATCGAAGATCAGCGCCGGCGCCTGATCCACCTTCTCCCGGTAGAGCACTTCGGTCACCGCGCCCATCTCCTTATCCCAGTGCGCACCGCTGACCGTTTTGAGTTGGCCGGCGGCATCCACCGCGGCCAGGAATTCCCTGAGGTCAGTCTGAATCATCTCGCTATCTCCGACTCCAATCTCATCCAAACGGCTAGAAGCCCCCGAAGTCCCCCATCAGCACGCCGCGGAAAAGCTGATAGGACATGCCCCATTCGAAGAGCGTCCAGGCGAAAGCCGTGACGGCGAACGCCGCCGTCAGGGCGCTCGTCAGCGACTTACCGCCGACGAGCTTGAGTGACAAGAACACATAGACCAGGACGGCCGGCAGGATGCCGATCAGAATGATCATCGCGACCAGCAAGCCGGGCCAGCCGACGGCATAGACGAGCGCCCGCGACACCGGCACGCGTTCGGGCTCCGGCGCAGCGCCTTTGCTCTGCAGGGCCGCATCGATGCGGCGCCCCACCGGTGTGCCCGCCTGCACCAGGATCTCCAGCACCAGCAACCCGATCGTCGACCAGGCCACCAGAACGGGCAGCGCCCGTGCCTCGGGCTCATAGCCGTAGGCGCCAACCAGCACACCAGCCATGACCAGCATCAGGAGCAGCGGAACCCGGACCCGGCGGAAACTGTCACTGTCCATGAGCGCGTGCCCTCAGGTTTTCTTCCGCCGCTGGGCCACCAACCTCAGCCCCGGCAGTGCCAGGCTGATGACGATCAGTGCCAGCAGCGTATCCGCCACCGGCCGGGTGAAAAAGATACCGTGACTGCCGTCGGACATCAGCAAGGACTGATGATAGCTGCGCTCGGCGATCCCGCCGAGCACCAGCGCAATCACCAGAGTGATCCGCGGATAGTCGAACCGGACCATGAAGTAACCGATGACACCGAACACCGCCGCCGCGATCACGTCACCGAGGCTCGACTCCAGGGCGTAGGCACCGATCAACGCGACAGAGATCACCACCGGAGCCAGGTACTGGACGTCCGTGCGTGTAATGAGCACCAGGTAGCGGGCGAGCGCCAGACCGACGGCGGAGGCCAGGACGCAGGAGAGCGACAACGCCATGATCAATCCGTAGATCACATCCTCGTGATCCAGAAGCAGTCTCGGTCCCGGCTCGAGGCCATGCAGCACGAGCACGCCGAGGAAAACCGCCATCTCTGCGCTGCCGGGAATTCCGAAGGCCAGGGTCGGAATCAGCGCGCCGCCGTCTTTCGCGTTGTTCGCGGCCTCCGAGGCGATCACTCCTTTTACATTGCCCTGACCGAACGTCTCGGGTTCTTTGGAGATCTGACGGGCCACCGTATAAGAGAGGAACGAGGCGACGGTACCGCCAACGCCGGGCACCGCTCCGATGAAGGCGCCGATGGCCGAGCCCCGCAGCACCGTCGTGGCATTGGCGAAGGCTGCCTTGACCCCGTCGAGCACCCGGCTCAGCGCAGCCGAGTCGCCACCCGTCGCCACGTGGCCCCCTACCGTGAGAAGCTGAATCATCTCCGCGATGGCAAAGAGCCCGATCAGCACCGGCACGAGTCGTACACCATCCCACAGATATTCGATGCCCGCCGTGTAACGCAGGCCGCCGCCCACCTCGTCGAAACCGACGAACGCGAGGAAGAGGCCAAAGCCCCCGCTGATGAGCCCCCGTATCAGCTTGCCCCCGGTCGAGACAGCGATCGCGCTGAGTCCCAACAGCGACAGCATGAAGAATTCCGGCGGACCGAAGAGCAACACCACGGCCTTCGCTATCGGTATCACCGCCAGCATGAACGCCACACCGATCAGCCCGCCCAGGGCTGAGGACGCCGCCGCCGCGCCGATCGCCATGCCGGCCTTACCCTGGCGAGCCAGCGGATAGCCGTCGAAACACGTGGCCGCGTTGGGCGCAACGCCGGGTGTGTTCAAGAGGATCGCCGAGAGCGAGCCTCCGAACGGCACGCCGCCCATGATGCCGCCGACCAGCACGATGGCGGCGTCGGCGTCCATGCCGAAGGTCAGCGGTATCAGCAACGCCAGCGCGGTCGTCCCGCCGAGGCCCGGAATGGCACCGAACAACAGACCAATGCCGGTGCCGAGCGCGAGATAGCTCAGCGACTGAAACGTGAAGAGGTAGGCAACCGCCTGTGTAAACGCCGCAGTCAAAAGACGCCTTCGTACTCACGTCTTGTTTGTCTGTATGACACGTGTGTCACGGCCCTTTCGCGGCTCCGATGAGCAACCAAGCTTAGGGGTTCGCCCGGCCGTGTCAACAAAACCCAGCCTTTCATTGCTCCGCCGATTGGGCTAATGTCGGCGCGAATCCATCAGAATAACTAACCGGAAAGCTTTAAGCGCCCGAGGGCTCACGAGGTGACATTCCGATGAAAACAATGAAAGTTGCATGCGCGTTGACGACGCTCGGTGGCACGCTGGCCCTGGGTTTGACCTCCGCCGCGGAGCGCGGCACGAGCGGTGGGGAGTGGCCGACGTATGGCGGCGACCTCTCCAACACCCGCTATGCCCCTCTGGGCCAGATCAACGCCGAGAACTTCAGTGAGCTCGAGATCGCGTGGCGCTTCAGGACCGATGCGCTCGGCCCCACGCCTGAAACCAACTTCCAGTCGACGCCCCTGATGGTCGATGGTGTCATGTACACGACGGCCGGCAGCCGCCGCGCCGTGATCGCACTCGATGCGGCCACCGGCGAGCTGTTGTGGATGCACCGCGAGAATGAAGGCGAACGTGGCGCGGCCGCACCACGCAAGCTCTCCGGACGGGGCCTCGCCTACTGGAGCGACGGCGAGGAGGCACGGATCGTCTACGTCACGCCCGGCTACCGGATGCTGTCGCTCGATGCGGCTACCGGTCTGCCGGTCTCCGGGTTTGGAGAAAACGGCGTGGCGGACCTCAAGCTCGAGGCGGATCAGGACATGGATCTCGTCACCGGAGAGATGGGGCTCCATGCCACGCCTATCATCGCCGGCGACACCATCATCATCGGCGCCGCGCATCTGACGGGCTCGGCCCCCGTGAGTCGACGCAACGAGAAGGGCTACATCCGCGGCTATGATGCGCGCACGGGCGAACGGCGTTGGATCTTCCACACGATCCCCATGAGCGATGAGCTCGGCTTCGATACCTGGGAAGGGGACTCGGCCTCCTACACGGGTAACACGGGCGTTTGGAGCCAGATGAGCGTGGACGAGGAGTTGGGGCTGGCGTATCTGCCCGTGGAGCAGCCGACGGGCGATTATTACGGCGGGCATCGACACGGGGACGGACTCTTCGGTGAGAGCCTCGTCGCCGTCGACCTCGAGACGGGGGAGCGGCGCTGGCACTACCAGCTGGTGCACCATGG
>Ga0224508_10002257_pt1 | contig 16620 bp, 14 predicted proteins | sample SF_Jan12_sed_USG_4_FD_170157 | JGI IMG/M metagenome (GOLD analysis project Ga0224508, IMG submission 170157) | Sediment microbial communities from San Francisco Bay, California, United States - SF_Jan12_sed_USGS_21 | ecosystem: Environmental > Aquatic > Marine > Sediment | place: USA... | reverse complement strand
CCTCCAGTCTGGTACACAGGACATGCTCGAAGCCGAGCTCCGCGGCAGCGGGTTCCACCTGGTACTGTGTTGCCGAGGAGACGATCACGACGGTATGTCCCTTGCGTAAATGCGCTTCGACCAGTGCGCGTGATTCGGGGTACAGGTTGGCCGACAGGTCTTTCTCGAACACCTCCCTGGCGAAATCCCTGAGTACGCTGTCGGGCGTGCCTCGAAGACTCGTGGCCGCGCGAGTCAGCAGACCGGCAAAATCGGTTCTTCCGAGGCCATAGTCACCGACCGTGAGTAACTGCTCGAGCGCCTCGCTCGCGGACATTCTGCCGCTCAAGAGCTTGCGGCCGACAAAAGAGGCAACCGAGAAACCGGCGATCAGGGTGCCGTCGAAATCAAAAAACGCGGCGGTCGTGCGACCCCCTCTGGAGCGATCGACCTCCGCCGTCACGTGCTGGAATCGTGTCATGACTCGCTGTTCCACAGCGGCTCGGTCGCATTCTTTATTGTTCTTATGTAGATACCAGCGGCATCAAGGGCGACATTGATCCCTTTCTTGCCGACGAATCCCATAAAGTTCGCTTGCGCGGCCAGTGCAGGCCCGAGACCATCGCCGTTAAACGTCTTGTTTACCGTGTCTCGCGACTCCTGAAGCAACGATTCTGCGTGACGACGCAGCATGTCAATCATCTCCACAATGCCTGTTTCTATGGCGTCAGCGCTGACGATCATGCTGTCGAGCTGGAAGAAACCGAATCGAGTCGCGCCGCGCGACAGCTTGTTGGCGCGGTTGGCAAAATACTCATATAGCACGCGATAGTCTTGCGCGACAGTTGACCCGAACAGTGGATCCTGCACGGCGTCGAGGCGGGACGCGATCGCCTGCCAGTCCCTGTTTGCCAGGCATTGAACCGCGGCAGGGAACAGTTGAGCCTCTTCGAAACGCATATGGCGCCGCAGTCTGCCGATGTACTTGTCGAGTGCGACGCGCACGGCTTCCGCGGTTTCTGGTGTTTGCCGATCTGCCGCGTCATTCAGCAACTGTAGAATGTCGGCCGTGTTTTCACTCAGCTTTTGGTGATCGCGTCGCAAACGGGCAACGTCTTTCTCGGACTCCGGTTTGCGACGAAGCAGCTTATCGAATAACAGATCCTCGGTCGGGTGATGCACCTCGTCGGGATATTCGTGTAAGTAACGCACGATGTCCTGCATCAGGAAATACTCCCCAGGCGTAGACAAGTCCGATGTCTGCAACTGTTCTTCGAGTGTTCCGAGCAACAGGTTCATGTAACGATGTTCGTCCTGAAGCGTAACGATCGCGCCGGGGAGCTTCACATTGGGCGTTGCCATCATCCTGATTCCGCGAGGGCAGTAATGTCGAGCGCATCGGTGTCGCCGGCTCGAGGTGGGTAGAGAATCGAAACGGCCCAATGCAACCGGGTCGGGAAATATTGATACGGATCGAACGGTTCCCAATTCTCACGGTCCTGGACGAGACGATCGGCGACGGCCAGCAACACCGTGGGATTGACGGACATGCCTATATGCGATGACAGCACCCTCAGGTTCTCTCTGGGTGCCGCGCGAGCGCTTTGATCGACGATGTATTGCGGAATGACCGAGGATGCCTCGTCGACGACGCCATCCGCCGGGCTGTGCACAGCAACGCAGGGCAACGGTGGCTGATCGGCATCCCAGTGGAGGAGGCCGGCGCGACCCGCAATCTCTGCATGTGTCTGTCGACTCATCCAGTAACCGAACTGGCTGATGACACGATTGTGGTGCCCTTTGAGGTAAGGATGAAACGTCGGCGAGCCGAGCATGATGACGCGGTCGATTTCGCCGGGCATCCTGAGCGCCAGCTCGCGGGCGTAAACGCCACCCAGGCTCTGGCCTATCAAAGACACGGGTGCCGCATGTCTGTCAGCCAGTTTGCGAATCGTGTCGCCCAGCACCAGGCCGAGTTCATCCAGCTCGCGACCCCAATTCCCGCTCTGCGCTCCGAGATTCCGCCCGAGGCCCCAGCTTTGCGCCTCGAAACCGTGCTTGTTAAGGAATCGATTCAGGCGCAGCAGGGTACGGCCGGACGCGAGAAATCCCGGTAAGGTCACAACCGGTCGATTGCCGCCACCATTCGGCGCTACTCTGTCAAGAAGCCAGCCGCTGCCTATGCCCGCGGCCAGCTCGCCGCGGGCGGTGAGCATGTCCGCTTGTAGTTTGAACAGATCTCTCAACATCGCCGTACCTGCTCCGCGCATGTCCGCTTGCGAACGGTCGAATTCACATGATATCGTCCGTAAGTCTAATTATACAAGTAACTATCCGGCATTATTACGACGCTCATTTGAGGTTTATTGGTTTGACCGCTAATTACAATACGGATTTCGCGCATCTGACCGGCCTCGAACGTGTCCGCCACTTCAAGGAACGCGCCGAGGAACGCTTTGGCATGGCCAAATTCCTGGGCTACCGGGTAGACCAGATTGAGAGAGGTGAGGTCGAGTTGCGTTATGAACCTGACGAGGAGCACCTGAACCTGTTGTCCACGATACACGGCGGCGTATTGACGTCGTTGCTCGATACCGTTATGGGATGCGCGTTGATGACAATGCTCGATGCCGGAGAGCGACATACAATTATTGATCTGCACACCAAATTCATCCGTCCGGTGACGCTGGAAACCCGACCCCTGAAGATCTGCGGCATCGTCGATCATCGCGGTCGCCGCCAGTGCACGATGAGCGGAAAGATTATTGCACCGGACAACAAGCTGTGTGCTACCGGTCTCGCCACAGCGATGATTCTGTAACAGCCGAGCGAGGATTGCCCATGAGCGAGTTATTTGAGCGACATCGTGCTCGACTGGACAAGGCGATCGATGCCTGCGAGAAACGCTACTCGTGGACCGCCTTCACCGAATCGCCGAGCAGCAAGGTGCATGGCAAGGATATTCCGGCCGCGGCAAGGGTCGCGTTCGATGAACTGCTCGGTAAACCATTCGACATCGACATGCCGGCCACAACGAGCTCTGTCGGCGAAGAAGTATCGCCGTTTACCGAAATACCCCTCGGCATCAGTTATCCACGCGTCGATATTGACAAGCTGTTCGAATCCGCCAAACGGGCGCAGGCATCATGGTGTCTGCAGACGACCGAAGAACGCGTCGGCCTCTGTCTCGAGATACTCGACCGGCTGGCGGAGCCCGCTTCATTGTTTCTCAACGCCCACGCGACGGTGCATACGGCTGGCCAGAGTTTCATCATGGCTTTTGCCGGTTGTGGAGCTAATGCGCTCGATCGCGGCCTCGAAGCGCTGGCCTATGCATACCGGGCAATGAAAGACGTGCCCGAGACGGCACACTGGGAGCGTCGTTTCGGCGCGGCCGCGGAGACACACCTCGAGAAAAGGTATCGCCTGATACCGCGCGGCACGTCGGTCGTAATCACCTGCGCAACGTTTCCGCAATGGAATGGCTATCCGGCCATACTTGCGAGCCTCTCGACAGGTAATCCCGTAATCGTCAAGCCACACCCCAAAACAACACTGCCGGTGGCGTTATTTGTTCGCACAATGCGTAAGGTTCTTGCGAAATACGGGCATGATCCGAACCTCGTCACGATGGCGGCTGATACGCGCAATGATCCAGTCACGATCGAGTTATTGCATCATCCGGGCACCGCGATCATCGATTTCACGGGCGGCCCCCAGTTCGGCCGGTGGATAGAAGAAAACTGCCCGAATGCGCTCGTTTACACAGAAACGGCGGGCTGCAATTCCGTCGTTATCGAGTCGACCGACGATTTCTCGGGAATGTGCGACGCGATCGCACAGTCCCTGTGTCAGGCTTCGGCCCAGATGTGCACGAGCGTGCAGAACATTTTCGTGCCCGAGAGCGGTATCGAAACGGACATTGGCCATGTTTCGCTCGACGAGGTTTGCATTGGACTCGTCGCGTCGGTCGACAAACTGATTGCCGAGCCCAGGAAAGCAGCGTTCCTGTGTGGCACGCTCGTCGACGAAAACATTTACAGGACGATTGAGGCCATGACCGTCGCCGTTGCCGGGAGCGGCGACGTCCTGCGCGAGTCGGCACCGTATACGCATCCCGAGTTCGAACGCGCGAGGACGGCAACGCCGCTCATGCTCAAGGTCAATGCGGCCGACAAAGAGCTCTACGGCAAGGAGCATTTCGGACCGATTTCTTTCGTCATTGCTGCCAGGGATGCCGACCATGCGTTACAGCGCGCCACCGAAGATGTGCGCGATCACGGCGCCATTACTTCGCACGTGTATTCAACCAACGAACAATTCGTCGAGCGGGCCGAGCACGCGTATCACATGGCCGGCGCATCACTCGCGTGTAATCTCACCGGCATGCCAATCAATTTCGCGGCCGCGTATTCCGACTTTCATGTCACGGGCCTCAATCCGGCCGGCAACGCCTGTCTGTCGGATCTCGCGTTCGTAACAAGCCGGTTCCGCATTGTGCAGACGAAGTTTCCTGCTATCGCTCAGACTGGCTGACGAACATGAGCAAAGGCAGAATCTTCGTCGTTGGTGTTGGCATGACATCTCTGGGCAAGATGCCGGATCGATCGGTCAAGGACCTTACGCGAGAGGCAGTAACGAATGCGCTCGACGATGCCGGCGCCAGCGTCGACCAGATTGAGGCCGCCTGGTTTGCCAACACACGCCAGCCGATGCTCGAGGGGCAGAACACGGTTCGTGGCCAAATCGCTTTACGGCCACTGGGTTTCGATGGCATCCCGATCGCCAATATCGAGAACGCCTGCGCCAGCGGCAGCACGGCATTACTGCAGTCAATCGCAAATCTGAAAGCCGGCATGGCCGAAGTCGCGCTCGTTGTTGGTGCTGAGAAGATGTTCTTTCCCGACCGGCGTGACGCCATGCTCGCGGCCTTTCGCGGCGGTACCGATATCCACCAGATCGACGCCACCGACAAGAAAATTCGCGCGCTGGCGGCTGACATCATTCCGGACGATGTGCAGGACACTGCTGAGCGCAGCTTCTTCATGGATGTGTATGCGGCGTTTGCACGACAGCACATGAAGACTTTCGGCACTACCGTCCGACAGCTCGCGATCGTTGCCTCAAAAAATCATTACCACTCGACGTTAAACCCGCTGTCCCAATACCAGACGGACATGAGTGTCGATGACGTGCTTAACGACAAACCGATCTGCTGGCCATTCACTCGTTCGATGTGCGCGCCGATCAGCGACGGTGCGGCGGCCGCACTCGTCTGCACCGAATCGTCATTAGCGCGTTTCGACCGGTCACGGGCCATCGAGATACGTGGGTTGAGCCTTGCGAGTGGCATGCGCCGAGAAATCAGCGACTATGCGAATCACATCGGACGGCGCGCAGCACTCCAGGCTTATGACCAGGCGGGCATCACGGGCGTGGATGTCGACTTGGCCGAGGTACATGACGCCACGTCGTTTGCCGAGATTCAACAGATCGAAAATCTCGGCTTGTGTGGACGGGGTGAGGGCGGGCCGTTCAGCGAATCGGGCGCAACGAAACTCGGTGGAAAAGTACCGGTCAATTCGTCGGGTGGTCTCGTCTCCAAGGGTCACCCGGTCGGGGCCACCGGAATCGTTCAGATCTTCGAACTCGTGACACAGTTGCGCGGCGAGGCCGGCGATCGCCAGGTTGTCGATGCACGCATTGCTGTCGCCGAGAATGGTGGTGGTTTCTACGACGTTGAAGAAGCAGCGACGACCGTGACCGTATTGGCGCACTGAAATGACCGGCGGAGGAACTCTCGCCGGAATACTGTACGACGGTGCAGCAAGAGACCCGGCCGCGATTGCTGTCGAAGACCACGATGACAACGTGACGTTCGAAGAGTTGATCGCTCGCGTCGAATCGACAGGAGCCGCGCTGCGAGAACTCTTGCCAATACTCGGAAGTCGGGTCGCGCTCTGCGCCGGCAATAGCGCTGGCCATCTTATTGCCTATGTCGCGATTCTGATTTCCGGATTTGTCTGGGTGCCGCTCAACCCCGCGAATGGGCGCCGGCTCAATTCCAGGATCGTGGCAAAGGCGAAGCCTGATCTCGTGTTCGTCGATCGCGCATCCATCGAGCAGGTACCCGATACCGATCAGGTCCGTGAGCTGGAGACACTGAAAGCGGAGCGTCGTCCGTTCGACCCGACACACGCTGCCAGCGACGACGTCGCGGCAATCAAGTTCACCGGCGGCACTTCCGGTGAGCCGAAGGGCGTGATTCAGACACACGGCAACATGTTGGCCGTCATCGAGAATTTGCAGGCGTTCTATCAATTCGAAAGTTCGGACTGCAATCTTGCCGTTGCGCCGTTGACGCATGGTTCGTCGCACTATGTTTTCCCTGTACTGGGGGCCGGCGGCCGCCACCGATTCCTGCACGACCATTCGGCGGCCGCAATTCTCGCTGCGATGCGGGATGACACGACCATGACGTTCATGCCGCCGACACTGGTGTACAAGTTGTTGCGGACGCCGGGGTTGTCACCCGAGCAGTTTCCCCGCCTGCGCCACCTGACCTACAGCGCCGCACCAATGCCATCGGACAGAATTATCGAGGCGCAGCAAGCGTTCGGCCCATGTATTTCGTCACTCTATGGCCAGACCGAGGCGCCGATGACCGTCTGCGCGGTGGGCGTCGACGAAATGCAGGACCCGGCGTCGAGAGGCACGGCGGGCAAGCCGTGCAAGAACACCAACGTGCGTGTCACCGACGAAATGGACAAAGAGGTGCCTGCCGGGACCGTCGGTAATATTGAAGTCAAGGGGCCGATTGTGATGCAGGCCTATTTCGACGAACCCGAGATGACCGCGGCGACGATCCACGACGACTGGTTGCGCACAGGCGACCTTGGGTTCATCGATGAGTCGGGCAATCTCACGCTGTCGGGCCGCGCCAGTGAAGTCATCATTACGGGCGGCTTCAGCGTATACCCGGCAGAGATCGAAAATGTGCTGGCGAGAGTTCCCGGAGTTCGTGAGTGTTGCGTGTACAGTACCGATGACCCCTACTGGGGGGAACGCATCGAGGCGGTTATCGTTTCCGACCCGGGCAGCGAAACGACAAAAGCCGAAATCCTGGCTTTCGTAAAGCAGGAGCTCGGCCCGGTGCGAACGCCCAAGGCGCTTCATGTGGTGGACGCGCTGCCAAGGAACGCGGTCGGCAAAGTCGTGCGTCGGGACATGCCCGGGCTTGTCGAGTTGTTGCGGGAGAAAAATGATGTCCAAACCGTTTGATACCAAAGTTGTAGCGATCACCGGCGCTGGCAAGGGACTCGGCCGCGCCTACGCCCACTATTTTGCTCGGCTCGGTGCCGGCGTGGTCGTCAATAATCGCCGTCACGAAGGGGAAGCGGCGTCTTCCGCAGATCTGGTTGTTGCTGAGATCGTAAACAGCGGCGGTAAAGCTGTCGCCGAATACAGTTCGGTCGAAGAATCCGATTCGGGTGACAGGCTGCTCGCCTCGGCACTCGAGAGCTTCGGTCGTCTGGATTGGCTCATTGCCAATGCGGGTATCATGGAAGGCCGCACGTTTCGCCGCCAGACGTTGCCGGAACTACGACATCATCTGGACATAAACCTGATGGGTACAATCAATGTTGTACACCCTGTCTTTCGTCACGTGTGCCAGCAGCGATCTGGAAGCATTGTGGTCAGCACCTCATCGGCTGGCCTGTTCGGGCAATTGGGGCTACCGGCCTACTCGACATCGAAGGCCGCGCTTATCGGCCTGATGCGTTCTCTAAGCCTCGAAGGCGCGCCAAGCAATGTCACTGTTAACGCGATCGCGCCGTACGCGGCGACGCAAATGACTGATGGGCATGTTTCAGACGAGGACTTCGAGCGACTGACGCCCGAGCGCGTTGCGCCCATCGTTGCGTGGCTCGTGAGCGGTGCTGTTACCGGCGAAATTCTTATTGCCGGTGGTGGCGGGGTCGCAAGAACGAGAATGAAGACGAGTGCCCCCATGCTGATATCAGGGTTCGACGACGACGATTGGCAAACACTGGATGCCGCAAAGCTGGACTTCGATTTCGAAAGCGGGCGCGAAAACTATGAGGGGTTTATCGCTGGTCTCGATCGTGACATGTGATTACGGAGCTTGGCTTGCGGCGTCGTATTCCGTGGCGATCTGATCGACGATGTCGGCCAGCGGTTCGACTTTGTGCACCGTGCCGACGCCCTGCCCGGCCGACCAGATGTCTTTCCATGCCTTCACCTTGGTTTCCGAACCCGTGAGGTCCATGCCGTCTTTCTTCGGCAGATTATCCGGATCGAGACCCGCCGCGACGATACTCGGACGCAGGTAGTAGGCGTGCGCTCCAGAGAATGAACTGGTCAGTGTCAGGTCGGAGAAATCGGAATCGACGACCATCTGTTTATAGGGATCGAGAGCGATGCTTTCGTCGGTCGCAATGAAGCGCGTACCCATGTAGCTCAGTTCGGCACCGAGAATCTCGGCCGCGCGCACGGCGCGGCCGTCGCCGATTGCGCCGGCGAGAATGAGGATGCCATCGAAGAACTCCCGCACGGCCGGCACGAATGCGAAGCCGGCCATCTGCCCGGTATGTCCACCAGCGCCCGCCGACACGAGCGCGAGGCCGTCGGCGCCCGCGTTCGCGGCTTTTCGCGCGAGTTCGACGCTGTTGACGTCGGCAATCACGAGGCCGCCGTAGTCATGCACTGCATCGATGACCCGTGCCGGATTACCGAGTGCTGTGATGACGATCTGCGGTCGATACTTCTGCAACAATGCCAGTTCGGCGTCGAGACGTTCATAGGTACTGTGAACAATGAGATTCTGCGCCCAGACATCGGTGGCACCCGGTAACTGCTTCTCGCGCATCGACCGGATCTCGTCGCTGATGCGGTCGAGCCATTCCTCGAAGATGTCGATCGTGCGGGCATTGGTCGACGGAAAGGCGCCGATGACGCCGGCACGCGCAGAGGCTGTGACGATATCGGGTCCCGATACGAGGAACATCGGGGCGACAACGATCGGCATCCTCAGTGAGGCGCGTAATTCCTTGAAACGTGCGCGAGCATCTTTGCTGATTGATGTCATAGCGGACTTGCAGATAGTGACTTTCATTATTAGACTAACAAAGCTGTGTGTTGGCATCAACGGCACGTTACTAACTGCGGAGCAGCATTGGATTCGATTTCACAAGACCTCTTGATTCTACTGGCGACAAACTTCGGCGTTGCTATCGGCGCCGTGCTGCTACTGTGGCTCATCAGCATCCCGTTGCGCGATGTCAGCATCATCGACATGTTCTTCGCGGTCGTGTTGTTCGCGATTACCGCCGTCAGTTTTGTTATAGGTAGTGGTGTCGCGGCGCGCAAGCAATTGTTGTTGGTTCTTGTTGGCTTGTGGGCGTTGCGGATAACGGTCCACCTGGTCAAGCGCAACTGGGGCCATGGCGAGGACCCGCGCTATACGAAATTACGGAGCTGGACGAACAACGACAGGAGTTTTGTCTGGTTGAGTCTGCGTAAAGTGTTCTTGTTGCAGGGCGTCGTGATCTGGTTCGTGTCACTCCCGGTGCAGTTCGCAGCAACCTACGCGACCCCAATAGCACTCGGATGGCCGGCCTGGCTCGGTGCAGGGTTGTGGGCTGTCGGCTTCTTTTTTGAGTCGGTTGCCGATTATCAGCTCACCCGCTTTCGCGCCGATCCTGTCAACAAAGGTACGGTGCTAAGGACCGGACTGTGGAGATACTCGCGGCATCCGAATTATTTTGGAGAGCTTTGCGTCTGGTGGGGGCTTTTCCTGATCGCCTGTGACAACGTAATCGGCCTTGTCACCATCATCGGGCCGATCATGTATTCATTCCTGGTTATCAATGTCACCGGACAGCGCACGCTCGACAAAAAACTCGCTCGCGAAAAACCCGGGTATGCGGCATATATGGCGAGTACCAGCGGGCTGATTCCGATGCTACCCAAAAAAGAAAACGCCTGAACCGTGGCCGGCGATCCAACGACGAAGGTTGATCCGGATCTCATTCTCGGCAGCCAGGTTGCTCAAGGCCTCGCTGTTATCGGGGACCGCTGTGCATTCCTGATCATCAGGGATGTCTACCTCGGAGCACGTCGATTCGAAGATCTTCGAAAACGCACCGAAGCGGCGCGCGGTACTTTGGCATCGCGTCTCAAATCACTCGTTGAGCGCGGCATTCTTTACAAGAACCCGTATCAAAGAAGCCCGGTTCGGTACGAGTACCGCCTGACCGAGAAAGGCCTGAATCTTTACCCCATGGTCCTGCTGATGTGGAACTGGGAACATAAATGGGGACAGAATCAATATCTGCCGGCGACGCTTATGCACCGATCCTGCGACAAGGAAATGACGCCTGTCTACCGCTGCACTGCGTGTAAAAAAGAGGTGTTACCGCAGGACTTCAGTTTTTCTCCTGGCAAGTCATTTGAGGCGGTAAAAAAGGTGCCACCGAGATTCCAACGCCGTTCGAAGTCGAAGCAGGAAAAAAACGGTTACCTGGGTCCACAGGACGTGTCGGTGCTCGATTGTGTCGGTGATCGCTGGACTTCATTGGTGCTGGCAGCTGGTTTTTTCGGCTTGCAACGATTCGATGACATTGCTGAATCTATCGGTATTGCGACAAACATCCTGTCGGATCGTCTGAAGGTATTGGTCAAGATGGGCGTATTCGATCGGGTGCCCTATCGTGAGCGGCCGGTGCGATACGAATATCACTTGTCGGCTAAGGGCAGGGACCTGTATCAACACACGATCGCCATTCACGAATGGGCTAATCGCTGGCTAATCAAGCCCGGTAAAGAACCACTACTACTGCGGCACGCGCCTTGCGATACGCTGTTCAATGGAGAAGTTGTCTGCAGCGAATGCGATGAGGTACTCGACCCGCATGATGTCACCTACAATCATCACTAGTGGGCCGCTTGGTTAGGTCAGTGTTTCTCTGAAGTGATCAATCTCGCCGCTTCCCTGGCCGATGCGGCAGCCCCTTCAGTACCGATGGTGCCCGGCGAAGTACTGCCATCCCCGACATTGAACAGATTCTCGATGGACGTCGTAACCGGCATCATGTGACCGGCCCAGCGGTGCATGCCGGGGCCTTCCCCGGAGTGCCTGGCCTTGACGAGGAACTCGGCACCATCAAGCTTCCCGGGAAAGTTTTCCTCGAGCTCACGCAAGGTGTTCTCGAGCTCCTTCTTGAGATCGGCATTCGCGGCATCGGCTGGCGCCCCGAATGCCGTATGCAGGTAGCGCCCGGGCGGTGAAATATCCGGAGAAATCAACGATGGAATCTCCAGGTAGATAAGGTTGCGGTTGTTGCCGAACACGAGACAGCCGTCGAAGTCCTCGATCAGGGGCTCGTCCGTGACAAAGGAAATATGAAATATGGGTGCTTCGTGCGGAAACTCGTCGAGCCGGGCCAGGTAGTCCGCATCGAACATGTCTCTACCACCTGCAAAGGCCACGGTTCGATCCGGTCCGGTGTTGGACAATACATTGTCACCGTCGAAAAACTCCTCGCCGCGAGCTTTTGAATTGACAAGAACGCCGGTTGCCTTGCCGTTCTCGATGCAAATCTCGCGGCAGATCGTTCGCCGCAATATTCGCGATCCGCGGTCCTCAATTGCTCGGGCAAGTGCTTCCATCAATTCGCCGTTGCCATTGACCGCCATGCCAAAGCGGCTGCCGCGGCTGCTGTACGCAAGGAACCGAAAAAACTCGCCGGCCGGGATCTCATGCAGGTTCGTACCCATCAGCGCCGCGCAAAACCCCTGGAATAGATTGATGACATTTTCGTTATCGGTATGTTGCTCGAGCCAGTCACGAAAGGTGATCGTATCGCTCGGCATGTTTTGCATCGCTGACAGAAAGGTCTGAAATAATTGCTCGGTGCGTTCCTCGTCATCTTCCAGTGCAAATCTGATAACACCACGTAGGCCACCGCCGGATTTAGCCTGGTCGAAGTCACCGTGCGCCAATCGGTAACGCATGCGCCCCGTCAACTCGATCATGTTCATCGGAACCTCGAGCAAATCAAATGCCTGACGAATGGCGCTGGTTTCTGCCATCGGTATCATGATCGCACCGGTAGTGACCCGGCATCCATTCCTGTCGCGATGTGAACATCGCCCCCCGAGATGGGGTGACTTCTCGACGACGAGAACGCGCTGCCCCGCAGCCGTCAGCCGGGCGGCTGCACACATACCGCCCATACCGGCGCCAATAATTATGGAATCGAATCGTTCTGCCATTTGAGCTACCTCGTCTGCCGCTTCTGCCTGGCCTAGACTCGTTCAATAATCGTCGCGGTACCGATACCAGCTGCTCCCGACACGGCGACGAGACCAACATTGAGGTTGCGTCGCTCGAGTTCGTCCAATACGGTGCCAACGAGGCTCGTACCGGTCGCGCCCATAGCATGTCCTAGGGAGATCGCGCCGCCATTGACGTTGACCTGATCCTCGTCCCAGCCGGTATCTCGGACAAATTTGATCGAAGTTGCCGCGAATGCCTCATTAAACTCGACCAGGTCGACATCGCTCGCTGACATGCCGGCCTTTTTCAGCACGTCGTGTGCTGCATCGATGCCCCCGGTCAATGCAAGCAGCTCGTTGGAAGAAATATTCGTCATGGCACGAATGCGCGCGCGTGCTTTAAGGCCGTATTTTTCTCTCGCTCGCGCCGAACCGATGATTGCGAGTGACGCACCATCGACGATGCCCGGCGAATTGCCGGCATGGTGTACATAGCGAAGTTCTTCAAGCTCGGAAAATTCGGCTTTAAACGCGGCTTCGTAGCCTTGCTTGCCGAAGTCGGTAAACAAGGGCTCGAACGTTGCGAGCTTCTCCGCTGTTACAGAGCCGCGAACACACTCGTCCTGTTCCACGCCATTTACCGGGATCAATGACGTCGAAAAAGCGCCACTTTGTTGCGCCGCTGCGGCGCGCTGTTGCGACCGGACAGCATAGGCATCGCATTCCTCGCGGCTGATATTGTCGAGGCTTGCAACGAGATCCGCAGCAAGGCCCATGATGACGAATCGCGCTTCCTTCGAAACGGCGGGGTCTATGTAATAGCTTGCCTTATCCGACAGCATCGGAACGCGCGACATGGACTCGACGCCGCCCGCGAATACGACGTCGTCAACACCCGTCATCACTTTCATTGCTGCGAAATTGCACGCGTCAAGGCCGGACGTGCAATAGCGGTTGATCGTGATGCCCGAGACACTGCTCGGCAGACCGCCGACCAGGGCCGCAACCTTTGCAATGTTGCCGCCCTGTTCGCCGACCTGAGTAACGCATCCGAGAATAACGTCGCCGACTGCGCTGCCGTCGAGTGAGTTGCGGTCCAGAATGGCCGAGATCAGCGCTTTCTGCAGTTCGAGCGGTGTCAGTGTATTCAGTGCGCCGCCATCGCGACCTTTGCCGCGCGGCGTTCGCACGGCATCGTAGATAAAGGCTGTGTCCATCAGGACGATTCCTTGTCGAACAGAGCCTTGACGTCGCGGCGCTGAATTTTGCCGGTTGCGTTGTACGGCAATTCGTCAACGCATAAGAGTGACTCCGGCAATTTGAAGACCGCCATGCCTTTTTCTTTCAGGAAGCCCGTCAAATCCTCGAGAGTCACGGTCTCGCCGGGCTTCGGCACAACCGCGGCGCCGATGCGCTCGCCCATAATTTCATCGTCGACACCAACCACACAGACCTGAGCCACCTTTGGATGTGCGGCCAGCTCGTTGTCGATCTCGTCGGGAGAGATGTTGACGCCGCCGCGCACGATAATGTCCTTGCAACGGCCAACGTATTTGTAGAATTTCGACTGTTCCCCTTCGCCCGGGATCTCGAAAACATCGCCGGTACGAAAGTAACCATCGGCGGAAAACACTTCGGCATTTGCCTCGGGCGATTCGTAGTATCCGTCGAATACGGTCGATCCCCAGATCTCGAGTTCGCCCTGCTGACCGACCTCTGTGACCTCGTCGCCCGATTCCAGAGAGACAAGGCGTGTCTTCATATTGTTGCCGGTTCGATTGGCCCACTCGAGGCCGTCGACGCCGAAGCGTGGGAAGAACTGCGCGCGTTCAGCGTAGTCCGGAAGTTCCTTCGGACCCGAGGCAAGGCAAATCCCCTCGTTGGAACCGAAGATGTTCAGGATCTCGATGCCATAGTCTTTGCCGAACCCGGCCACCATGAACTCCGACAACGGTGCGCTGCCCGAGCCGATGCAACGTAGGCTCGAAATATCGACCGATTCGAGAATCTCGCGCTTCTTCAGCAGCATCGTCAGGACGGCGGGTGGGGCTATCGTGTAGGCGATCTTTTCATCCTGGATTTGCTTCAGGAATACCTGCATGTCGAACGGATGATGCAGCACAAGAGTGCAGGCACGCATCAACCAGCAATACAGGAAACCACCGATGGCAGCCATGTTGACCAGCGGGAAAGGATTGAGAAGTATCTCGTTGTCACGCAACAACGCCGCGTCATGCGAGCCGGTTGCCGATGCCATCCACATGTTGTGGCTGCGCGGCACGCCTTTGGGCTGACCGGTCGTTCCGGAGGTCCAGCAAATCGTGAAAATATCATTTGCCGTGATGTCTAGGCTGTCGATATAGGCCGTGTATGCGGTGTCCGCGGGTGGCGCGTCTGAGGATAGCGTGAGCGCTATCCCGCCATCTGGTGCATCATCGCCGAAACAAAAGATCTTGCTGTCTTGCCGAAATACGCTGCCATGCTCACGCGCGAAGTTCTTTCCTTTAAAGTTCGTCAATGAAATGAAGGCCTTCGGGCCGACAAGCTGCTTTGCTTTCTCGAGTTCGAATGGGCCGTACTGCACAGGCACAGGGCTCAGGATGACGCCGAGCTTGCCGAGCGCGAGATAAAGCACCGCAAGTTCCGCGATGTTGGGCAACTGTACGACGACGATGTCGTCCTGCCGTAGCCCATTGTCATAGAAAGCCGCGGCAAGGTTGTCGACGACGTTAGCCAACTCGGCATACGTGAGGCGCTGCGCCTTGCCGTCAGTGAATTCGCCGCGATTGAACTGATCGACCAGCGCGACGTGGTCCGGGCTGGACTCGACCGCGGCCTGAAACAAAGTGTCGAGTGTCCGATCACCCCACCAGCCGCGCTGCGTGAGATCCTCTATTCTTTCAGTTGGTGTTGTACGCATTTCGCCCTCGATTCCGTCAGATCCGGGTGGCTGTTGTTGAATATTGCCGGTGAGACTTGTATCCTGTTCTTACACAGTCTATTTATGAAAGTGACTCAAATCAACTGGAATTAGTGTATGCCGGCCACAATTGATTTTTATTTCGACTTTTCATCATCCTATTCCTATGTCGCCCTGCCTGGGATTGCGAAAATCGCAGACGATCACGATGTGATGGTCAACTGGAAGCCGTTCCTGCTCGGTGTCATTTTCAATGCCCTGAATCACGCGCCGCCGGCGGGCGACAGCATAAAGATGCGTTATTCGCATCGCGATCTCGAACGCTGCGCCGAGGCCGCTGGACTGCCGCCATTCGTGTTCCCGTCACCATTCCCGTTCAACGGCATAGTGGCCTCGCGCGCGTTCTGGCACCTGGACGAAAGTGATTCGGAAAAAGCCGTCGAGTGGGCGCGAGCGGTTTTTCATGCGAGCTTTGCCGAGGGTCGCGACTGTTCCAGCCCGGAGGTTTTGGCCGACATGGCCACAAGTCTCGGGCACGACGCGAAGCAATTGCTCGAGGCGACCGCAGAAGATACCGTCAAGGCCAGGCTCAAGGAAATCACGGGCGAGGCGATGGATCGGGGCGTTTTCGGTGCGCCGACGTTCTTTGTCGGCGACGAAATGTTCTGGGGCGGTGACCGTTTGGTGCACCTCGAGCGATACCTCAGCAACGCATAGGCACCACAAGGCGGAAGGCACGATGGCAGAACGCGTTTACATACTGGGCGGTTATCAAACCGACTTCTCACAAAACTGGGCGAGAAACGGCATCGAGATCTTCGACGCATTCCGGGATACCGTGCACTCGGCATTCGATGTCACCTCCCTCGAGCCCGAGGACGTCGAAGTTGCACACATCGGCAATTTCGCGGCGGAGCTCTTTTGCCAGCAAGGACATCTCGGCGGGTTTTTTGCCGCGCTGCATCCGGCGTTTTCCGGTCTGCCTGCGTCACGTCACGAGGCGGCATGTGCATCCGGCAGCATCGCGGCGTTATCCGCTGCCGCGGACATTGAGGCCGGGCGATACGCTCTGGCGGCTGTCGTCGGGGTCGAGCAAATGCGCAATGTCCCGGGCCAGCAGGCGGCGGAATTCATCGGCGCGCCCGCTATGTGGAGCGGCCATGAATGCACTGATGTTGAATTTCCATGGCCGCATATGTTCAGCGAACTCGCGATTGAGTACGACAAGCGGTACGGGCTGAAGCAGGAACACCTCGCCGGGATCGCAAAGATTAACTTCGCGAATGCCAAACGCAATCCGAATTCGCAGACGCGCAAGTGGGTGTTCACCGAGGAAAGCTTCGCCGAGGATGACGAGGCCAACCCGGTCATAGAGGGTCGGATGCGGAAACAGGATTGTGGGCAGATTACGGATGGGGCAG
>Ga0224508_10002256_pt1 | contig 16622 bp, 13 predicted proteins | sample SF_Jan12_sed_USG_4_FD_170157 | JGI IMG/M metagenome (GOLD analysis project Ga0224508, IMG submission 170157) | Sediment microbial communities from San Francisco Bay, California, United States - SF_Jan12_sed_USGS_21 | ecosystem: Environmental > Aquatic > Marine > Sediment | place: USA... | reverse complement strand
GGTGTTGCTGCGTGGACTGAAGGCTGTGTATTACGGCACGGTGATCAACTGTGTCGTTATGGCGTTCGTTTTGATTGCCGCCACACGCTTGTTCGAGATCTTTCTGCCCTGGCACGATTGGCTGCCCGCGCGCGGGTTCGCGCTTGTCTCGGGCTGGATCGCATCGACCGGACTGGTCATCGCGTCGGGGGTGACTGGTCTTGAGGAGTCCGTGGCCACCACCAACAACGTGTTGAGTATCTTTGCCATGCTCCTGTTCGTGGCGCTTTACTCGACCACCGGTGGTCTGAGAAGCGTGATCCGTACCGACGTTATGCAGCTCGCCATTATGTTAGTCGGCACGGCGTGCTATGCGGTCATCGCGGTGCATGCTGCGGGCGGGCGGGATGAAATGCTCGATAGCGTTGTACAGCACTACGGGCCGAGTGCTGCCGAGCGCATGCTGAGTTTCGCCCCGCCCGCTGGCGAGGCCCTGATGCCGTTTGTGGTGATCATTTCGCTGCAGTGGTTTTTCCAGATGAACAGTGACGGTACGGGCTATCTTGCACAACGCACAATGGCGTGCGCCACCGATCGCGACGCGCGGCTTGCCGGCACCATCTTCACTCTGACACAGATTGTCGTGCGCAGCCTGTTGTGGCTACCCATCGCCATCGCACTCTTAGTCATCTTTCCCTTTGACCCAAACGCTGTGTTAACGGAAACAATTATCTCGGAGCGTGAGACCGTCTTCGTGCGGGGGATGGACGAACTGCTGCCCACTGGTTTTCGGGGTCTAATGCTAACCGGCATGCTCGCGGCACTGGCCTCAACCCTCGACACACACCTCAACTGGGGAGCGAGCTACTGGAGCAACGACCTGTACAAGTCGATCTGGGTTGAGCACGTGCGCAAGCGTAAGGCCTCCCAGCGAGAGTTGGTCATCGTGGCACGCTTGTCAAATCTGGTTGTCTTGAGCATCGCACTCGCGATCATGGTGCGACTGGGCTCGATCCAGACGGCGTGGCAGATCTCGCTGCTGTTCGGCGCCGGGACTGGGGCGGTGCTCGTGCTCCGCTGGTTGTGGGAGCGTGTGAATCTTTATTCCGAGATCGCGGCAATCGTGGTATCGCTCGTGGTTGCACCGATCTTGATCCTGACGGTCGAGGCCGATTGGCTCCGGCTCTTGTTAATGTCAGTAATCTCGACTGGCGTGGTGGTGATGACAGCGTTGTTCGCGCCGCCAACCGATGCGGCTCGGCTCGAGGAGTTCTATCGTCGCGTAGGGCCTCCGGGTTTCTGGAGAGAGACCGCCCGTCGGCTCACCGAGGATGTCACGCGACCGCGGCGCGAGCTGCGTAGCGGGATGGTGGCGGTTCTAAGCTGCGCTATCAGCACATTCGGGTGGCTCGTGGGGGTGGGCAAGCTTATGGTGCAGCCCGATGAGGCGGCTATAGCCATCGTAATGATAGGAGTGGGTATCGCAGCCGTCCCTTTCTGGGTGCGTCCGTTGTTGCGAGAGTGACTAGAACCCATCTCAAATTGGATCTTTTCCGCGCAGGCGTTGTTTTCGGGTCACTCAAATGCTCATGTACTGCGTGTACACTCGGCTTGGGCATCCTGCGTCGCTCTACCTCCTGCGTCCCTGCAGTCGTGCGCTTTTCGCGGCCCTTTAGGCCTAGCCTGCACGAAATATCTCCGATTTCGAGATGGGTTCTAGTGGCTTTAAACCCACTACCGTCCCATAAACTCACTACCGTCATGCCGGAAACGCCGCAGGCGTTATCCGGCATCCAGTAAACGCATGGAAATAGCTGGATTGCGGATAAGCGCTATGCGCTTTTGCCAGCGCAGGGGCAAGCTTCCGCAATCACAAAGAAGACCAATGACCGATTATATCCATGGTAACTCACCTTTGAATTCTAGGTAGTTGACAGCATGACGAGTCGTCGGCTAGGTAGGGCACTGCTTATTCTATTGGGCCTTGGTATGCTGGTCGGGATCATGTTCGTTACCAGCATGCCAGGAACATCCTACCGCGGGGCGCTGCCATCGCTCAGCCCTGAGCAGCTTGACCTACGGGATCGACTGCACACTCATGTCGGTACGCTTGCAGGAGCTATAGGCGAGCGAAATCTTTATCGGTACGCTGAGCTGGACCAGGCGGCTCAATACGTTTCCGATACCTTTCACGCTTCTGGCTATCAAGTCATCCAACAGGCCTTTAACGTCAATGGAAAGACTGTAAAGAATCTTGAGGTGCTCAAGGAGGGTTTGACCGTCCCCAACGAGATCATCGTAGTCGGGGCGCACTACGATTCCGTGTTTGGTTCTCCAGGTGCAAATGACAACGCGACAGGAGTGGGCACGATGTTGGAGTTAGCGAGGTTGCTGACGCCTCAGCGGCTCGCGCGCAGCGTGCGATTTGTCGCGTTCGTCAACGAAGAACCGCCATACACTTATACAGAGGCCATGGGCAGCCGCCGGTATGTTGAAAGAGCAGTGTCTCGGGGCGAGAACATCATCGCCATGTTGTCTTTAGAGACCATCGGCTACTACTCAGAGGAGGACCACAGCCAGCACTATCCATTTCCGTTTGCTTTGTTCTACCCGCACAGGGGCGATTTCATAGGCTTCGTGGGAAACCTGCGCTCCCGCAACTTAGTTCGCCAAGCCATTAACAGCTTCCGCAGGCACGCCAAATTTCCGTCAGAGGGCTGTGCAGCACCGGGGTGGATCACGGGCATCGGCTGGTCGGATCATTGGTCTTTTTGGAAAGCGGGCTACAGCGCAATCATGGTCACCGATACCGCATTGTTCAGATACTCGCAGTATCACTCAGCCGCCGACCGTCCGGAGATCATCGACTACGAGCGCCTGGCTCGGGTCGCAGATGGATTGGCAAGTGTGGTTGTTGATCTTGCAAGTTCAGATTAGGCGAGCACCGGGCCAAAAATACAAAGCACAGGAAAACCCGTTTGTTTCTGTTGCGCCGCAATAATACGGCCGTTCCGACTGCTGTACGCCCTGTGGAGCGGTGCTCGTTGCTAAACCATGCGGCGCCAGATTTAATTCTTCTTTTTCTTCGACCGCGGTGGTACTAGTCCACCGGGCACCATCGAGCACACTGCGTTGACGATGGGTCCAGGTCGGCCGCCTTCATCCTCAATGCGAGTCCTGTGGCGTACAACGGCACGTACCACCCCGGAACCGAGATATCGTATCGGCTCCGGGGGCAGAAACATCTTCGGCTTGCCCTGCAGCACAAGCGGTGTGTTGGACCATTCGTCGTCAAGGTCGAGACACAGTGATGCAAGAATTCGCCCACCGGTATAGGACGGTCCGACGCCGTTACCATTATATCCATGTCCATACACCACCCGGGGACAGTCCGTCAGTCGACCGAAGTAGGGCATACCGTTGGCGGTGCGTGTAGCCGGACCACGCCACGCTTTAGCGATGGGCGCATCACGCAGTTCCGGATACAGTGCAATCAATCGCTGCCGAACTTCCTCTTGACGGCTAGCGGGATTGTCGAAACGCTCGCCCACTCTCCCAGCGAAAGGAATTTTGCCACCGCCCTTGCCGAGACTGATACGACCGTCCGGCGTATTGCGGTAGTAGTCCACTTGAAGTCGGGAGTCCGATACCGCAAGCCCGCTGACATAACCCAGTGACTGCAGCAACTCCGGTACAGGTTCTGTGATGACGGCATCCACTGCGATGGGCAAGACGGCCCGCCGAAAATCTTTCAACTCATGGGCCCAGGCGTTCAGCGCAAGCACCACTGTGCCTGCGTGGACGGTACCGCCGGATGTACGCACCGCAGGTTCGGCACTGCGTACCAGATCTGTCATCTGTGTATCTTCGTAAATATGCACACCCCGTTCGGCGGCAACCCGTGCCAGCCCCCGGGCAAGCTTTGCTGGTTGCAGGGTGGCGATGCCGGCCTCAAAGATACCGCGCAGATGTGTACGCGACCCGGTACGTTGCTGTAGCTCGTTGGCGGACTGGGCTTCGAAGGGATGCAGTCCGTGTTGTTCGAGGATCTCAACGGTCTCCCCCCAGGCGTCGAGCTGTGAGGTATTGGTGGCGGTCCATAGCCATCCATCCATACGAAATTCTGCATCGATGCCCTGTTCTTGGCAAAACCGGCCGATGGCCTTGACTCCGTCTTCAAATGCGCGAAGCAGACGAACACCCTCTTGACCACCGGCGAGTCGCAGCACCGCCGAGGCCTTGCTCATCCAGCTCATACAGAAACCACCGTTACGTCCGCTCGCGCCACTGCCGCAGATATCTTTCTCGATAATAATGATATCGGCGGTCGGGTTCTGTTCCTTGATGTGCAGAGCGGTCCATAACCCAGTGAAACCACCCCCTACGATGCAAACATCGGTGCGAATGTTCTCCCCCAGGGGCTCGCTTCGTGCCGGTGCCTTGGTCAGTGCCTGTTCCAGCCAGAATGAACGTGACTTATCGGACATGTGGTGTACTCCGTCGCGTGGTCTGTTCCTTAGACCGATCCGAATCTCTCAATCCGAAACTGATGGAATGATGGGATCAGGTTTTGAAGTGAAATAGCTCATAAACGTTGAGATAATTCGCTAAACGCAGGGGTGCATCCGTTTTCAAGACTCTCATGTGGCAATGCAAGACCTGACCCGATTTGTGATTGTGGCGTACGGCAAGCAATGAAGTTCCTAAGCACGAAAGACGTTTACGTTCTTCTCGTGCTCGCATTAGCTAAAATTACTAGTTTGCTTTTTCCGCACCAACTCAAAGTGTTTGTTGTCGAAGGCATCACCTTAGCTGCATATTATATCGCGAGAAGTAAAAGACAATTGTCCGAAAAAGCTCTTGCTAAGGTCTTCCACGAAAAGCTCAGTGACGAGCAAGTGCGCGAAATCGTCAAAGGATCTTTCCGTCAATTCTGGTGTGACACGCTGTCGATGTGGCCTTCGAGCAGAGAGAGGGCAGCAATCGAGAGCGCCAATATGAAAGGCATGGAATATCTGGAAAGAGCTGTGGAGAATGGAAAGGGTACCATCCTCTGGGAAAGTCGCTTCGGTCAGCGCAGTCTGGCAAAACGAGCACTGCGTGAAAAGGGGTTTTTGATACATCAGGTCCATGGCGGAGAACACTTTGGGGCGTTCTACCCTGTTTCACGAACGTGGGTAGCTGATCATTTAATCAAACCGCTTTTGGAGAAATGCGAAAGGCAGTATGTGTCAGAGATCATTCATCTACCCCATTCCGATTCTCTCGCCTTTACTCGGACTTTACTGAACACGATGAAGCGAAACGCGATTTTGTGTATCGCAGGAGACGGGAAAGCAGGGCACAAGCTCATTCCGGTGAACTTTCTCGGGCACACTGAGTATTTTTCCACCGGAATGGTAAGTCTGGCGAAAATATCGGGCGCATCCATCCTGCCGATTTTTTCCTTCGTTGATAAACAGGGTCGCTCCCGCGTGATAATCGAAGATGCCGTTCACACAGACGAAAACGTCGCTAGAGAAGATGATCTAAAGAGAAGTATCTTGCAGTACACCGACTTGTTAGAAGCATACGTTAGAAAATATCCAGAACAATATCGAAATTGGCACCTACTCGGGGACGTTGATCGCTGAAGCTACAGACCCTTCGGGCAGGCGATTCTGGCGACAGTGCCTTGAATTGGAAACAGCGTTACAGACTATGACAAGTCCTGGGTCACTCGTGTCCGTTGTCATTCCAACTAGAGCTAGGCCACATTTGGTGACTCGGTCAGTTTGCAGTGCCCTAACACAATCTCTAACTCGCATTGAAGTGATCGTAGTTATAGATGGTCCCGATGACCGAACACTACGCGTCCTTCGACAGATCGATGACCCCAGATTGAGAGTTAAAACGCTACCTCGCAATCTCGGGCTTGCAGATGCTCGAAATACCGGGGTGAGCGAAGCTCGGGGCCAATGGATTGCCTTCCTAGATGATGACGATGAATGGTTTAGTGAGAAACTCAAGATCCAACTTCAAACGGCCGAGAAGTCTACTCATCGTTACCCAATTGTTACCTGTCGGCTGATCGCTCGGACCGAAGTGAAAGACTTTGTGTGGCCACGCAGGCTTCCGCTGCAGAACGAACCACTGAGCGAATATCTCTTTTGCCGAAATAGTCCCTTTTTCGGTGAGGGACTCGTCGCGAGCAATACGATATTCACAGCAAAAGAACTGCTACGATCAGTTCCCTTCAGAAGTGATCTACAGCGCCACGAAGACCTTGACTGGCTCCTGCGAGCAAGTGCTCTAGAAGGTGTCGGTGTGGAATTTGTGCCCAGCGCTGATCCGCTCGCCATTTGGCATATGCAACAGAATCGCAGCAGAATGAGTAACGACACAGATTGGAGATACTCCGTTTCTTGGATTCGCTCAAATAGGCATCTAGTTACGTCGCGCGCCTACGCATCATTCATAATGACCTGGATAGGTGCGAATGTGTCGCGATCGAGAGAGTGGAGTGCATTCTTCCCACTTATACGCGAGGCCTTTAGACGCGGAAAGCCATCTTTGATCGATGCATTGTCGTACTTTGGATATTGGCTAACACCGCCGGGCGTACGCGGCAGGATGGTTGGTCTTTCAACTCGCCGGCGTTCCGAGTCAGAGAAAAATGGCGCCGCTCCAGCGAACCCGTGATGCCGGGTTGCTCCAGAAATCACTTTGACAAGGCACGCCGCTACCGCGCCATGGGTCCTGACCGGCTGGATGATTTCCTAGTTCGAGGTTTTCGGCGTGAGGACTTTTTCCCGCATCTCTTCGTTTACCTCCCGAAGGGTGGCCCCGACGCTTATCGCAATGGCGTCGCGATGTGCGACGCAAGGGATCCGGCTGCTCACTTCGAGGTGGTCCTGCACGCGACCTCACCGGCAATAGACGAATTGCCCGGGGATCTGTTCTTCGATCGCGATGTGATCTGGCACGAGCAGCACTTCGGACTCCCAGGACACGTTGCATCGGCGAACCTTATCGTTTCGGGCTCGCGCCTGTTCGGCAACAATTATATCTCGGACCTAGTCCAACGCACCTCGGGACTGAGCGGCCACACGACATTAATCCGAAGACGCTTCCAGGGATGGATTGTGTTGCTTATTAACGCAATTCTGAACTTCGCGAATGAGCGAGGGATCAAGACGTTCTATAGCCCAACGGCGGAACTCATGGCGTGTCACACCAACCGAGGTGTGCCGGCCGAAGGGAAGCTCTTCGATCGTATATACGACCGCATACTCCAACAGCACTATGAAGTCGAACGAAGCGGCCTGTGGTGGCGGGTCGACCTCGGTCGCAATGCTAACCGCTTAGTGGCGCCCGAGGTGCGGGAGGGCGAGAGACGAAACGTCAAGACCCTGTGTGTTTGCCACGACATCGAACGGGCGCTTGGACACCTACATTACCACCGCAGCTTCGCGCAGTCGATAGAGGTTTCGTCGCGGCACGCGCTCGATGTCATGCTTGGGATCGAGGGGCGGTTAGGCGTGCGCGCAACGTATCACGTCGTCGGCTGCCTTATGAATGAGGTGCGCGCGCCCATAGAGCGTGGCGATCACAGCTTTGCGTTCCACTCCTTCGACCACGGACTCCACGACGGTTCGCTGCAGGGGTGGGCACACCGCTTCATGAAACGCATGCTCGGACTCCTGGACCCGCGGCTAGGTACTGCGAAGGCAGAGGCGCTCCGGCGCTGCCGGGAAGTCGACCTGCGTGTCAAAGGCTACCGACCACCGCAATCATTTATCACGCGGGAGATCTCTGACGCAAACCTGAACCACTATGGCTTCGAATGGCTCGCGAGCGGCGCTGCCTCTCTGGGTACGCGATCGCCCCACCTGCGAAACGGGATCGCGAAGGTTCCGATCCTATTCGATGATTTCGACCTGCACTGCCGCCGCCTGGACTACGACCAGTGGCTGGATAAGGCCCTACGGCTGATCGAGACGCATGAGTTTGTGGCGTTCGGCCTGCATGACTGTTACGCGGATCACTGGCTGCCGCACTACGAGCGCCTTTTAGAGGTTCTTCTTCCGTTCGGGCGCGTCTGCACACTTGACCAGGTGTCAGCCGAGATCCTCCTAGCCCACGCGCTTTGAATCTGAACACCCACTTGGGTATTACTTAGATGATATCCTTACGAAATCTCTACGCGACTCCGCGCGGATCACTAGGTATTTCATTGCTCACGTCTCCTGGCCGATGCGTGATGTCAGGGAGCTGACCAAGGACTTAGAAGGGCTGTTCTCATGGGATGGAAAACGCTCGAATTCAGTTGGCTTAGTCGATTCTTCCGGCGAATGTCGAACCTGGCCTCGCAGGCTGGCACGCTTACGACTGCACAGGGTTGGGATCAATACGCTCGATCCTATCTGGGAGCCGCCAGTCAGCACCTCGGTGACGAGTGGAACAGTCCTGAAAGCATTGGGATCGACGCACCCGCGAACCGAATCGTTTGCCATCTGGATGAAACGGTATTCGCTCCGTTTCTTGGTAAGCCCAACACTATCCTCGAGATCGGTTCCGGAGGAGGCCGTTTTTCCGAGATTCTGCTGCCGAAATGCCGAAAACTCATACTGTCAGATACCTCATCGTCAATGCTCAAGCTCGTTCGTAGAAGGTTTTCTGGCGTCGATAAGGTAGAGTTCTTGCTCCTCGATGGCCTTGGCTTGTCGGGCTTATCGGATCAGTCGGTCGATGCTGCATTCTCATACGACGTCTTTATTCACATGCAGCACTGGGACATTTACCGCTACCTCTGTGAGTTGCGACGGGTCATTAAGCCCGGGGGTAAAGCTATCGTTCAACATACAAACACCTTCTCCCAACTTGGATGGAAACGATTTCTGATGGAGGTTCCAGATTCCCTGAACCGACACAAGCCGTGGTGGACCTTCACATTGATGACTCCTGACATCATGACAGAGTTCATCCAGCGAGCTGGGCTGACCCTCGATCGCTGCATTACAGATGTTGTCGCTAGAGACTGTATTTTCTTGATCCGAGCGCCATAGAGAGAACTCCCGCGGCTACCGCGAGAATATCCGGCCCATTGCTCGTTTCCATCGATGCCAGAGTGCTTGCTCCTCTCTCATCTTCTGTGCAGCGACGTGTAGAGGCGCTCCGAACCATTTCGACTTGGCCCGGATGAGGCGTTCCCTTTGCTTCCCGAAGACCCCATGTTTGTCGAGAATTTTCTTAAAGTCTTCAACTTGTTCCTCCGGGGAGCGCAATGTCAATCTTGAACCCGAGTGATCTCGCTTGTTGTAGAGGCTCATTTCGACGATACCGACGGTCGCCCCATGTTCGAGTAAGGTCCAAATCAAATCGTAGTCGTCCGATCCCGTGAGCCCAATGGTTTCGTCAACTCCGCCGACTGCGCGCAACGTCTCCCGTTCAAACAGGAAAAAATGGGTCAAATAGTCCGCTTTCTCCTCTAACGTACGCATTCGGTGAAATCCTGCCATCATCCTGGGCGATCGGTGCGTCCTAAGGCGCTTCGTTCCAGTAGCGTCGTACTGAGTTTTGTTGGTACTGACAATGTCCTTAGAATGACTTAGACATTTCTCCACGGCGTTGGGCTCAAGCCAGTCGTCGGATAGCAAAAATCTGACACGATCAGTAGAAGCCTTGTGGATTCCAGTGTTCAGCGCTATAGGAAAGCTTTCCCCGTCCTCAGGAACAATGAGTAGTGATTCAGCATTTTTTCGTTTCAGAGTATCGATATTAGAAGGACCTGTCCGAGAAGACACCACGACGATCACTTCGCAATGGACGGTCTGTCCAATTGCAGAATCAACGCACTGCTCCAACCATTTGTCGGGCTGATTGAGGAGGGGGATAATGACACTGGCTTGTGGCTCCATTGACGTTAGAGATCGCCCCCTGTACCGACAAATATCTGAATCGAAATGGCCCGCTGCCCATTTCGACTTTTTCCCGATAGAAAAGACAAAATCACACAACGGGCGTCTATATGAGGAATTATACATGTACCGCACCGCGGCCCACTCGTCCTCGGTCCGGTGCTGCCGTGTTCAGCTGCGGACCCGCAGAAATTTATCGACAGTGAGTCCAGCCTGTTTTGTAGGTTGCCAATCTTCCTCAGGTCAGTAGATCAACGCAGGATTTCTCCTAAGTGCAGCTTCGTTCAGTGACAAATCATCGCTTTCAGGAGACCCCATTGTTTTCCCAAGTCGAATATGCCTTGGTATAAGCAGGCCCGGCACTTGTTCACCGTGGTAGCGCCGCCAAACATCGATGCCAACGGAAGTCCCTGCGAAAGCAGCAAGTTGCCCAAGATGGTTAGGTTCACATTCAGTTGCAACAGCGATTCCAATCGCGTTAGCCCGATTCTTCGCGAATGCTTGCCGAGTACGTTGAAACGTGCCAGACCATGTTGCTCGCCCTTCCCGAACAGCGCCCGGACCGTGTTGACGTTCACGTGGCCAACGACTGCTCGATTCGCATAGCCCAGCCGCAGCCCGTAGTCAAAGTGCGCACGCACAGACAGGTCGATGTCCTGACCACGTAGCAGTCCATCGTCGAACAGCCCCAGACGGAGAAGATCGGGCCGTCGAGCGAGCATGTTTGCAGTTATCACATAGGGCTTCGTCTTGTGATAGACGGCTGCCTCTTGGTTCATCAGGCTACCAGCAAATCGTTCAATAGCAGTTGCAGGCTGATATGGCTCGATCCGGCCGCCAATGATGTCAGTTTGGCCATTGTATCGACCCAAGCGTCAACCTCTTCGCCGAGTCCCGGAAGCCTGTAGTTACACTGCTTGATCTGTTCAACGACCTCACTGGCAATCGACGTATCGACGTAGTGCCGGGTCCTGTAACCCAGCTCGGTCAACGCCGCCGCAAGACTAGTCGTTCCTGTTTTGCTCAACCCGATCCCAAAAACTTTAGACATGTGCGGAAGGCCTCTGTGCCAGATCGGAATTCAAATCAGTGCGCCGCTCAAGTCCGGCATGCCTTGCCCTCTGTTTCCTGGACGTCACGATCTACTGTGGCTGTGTAATCGGCTATGATCCCCTTATGGAGGGCTGTATTGACTCAATCTCAAATCGGATACGAGAGTTTAGTCACTGCTGCGGATAGCGCGCGGTCACTTCCGCAACTAGCTGGGTTGGCGTCAACATAGGTCACCCCGTCACGCTAGTCTCAGCAAGTTTTCTGCGTACTTGTTCCGCTAAAGTACCGATAGTCCGAAAAAGCTCTACAGTTAGCTCTTCGTCGTCAAAAAAAATCCCAAATTCCTCTTCGATCCGAGTCACTAATGCCAACGCCTCTATCGAATCCAGACCTACTCCCTTTCCCAGAAGGGGAGTATCGACGGCAATTTCCGGTGTGTCGATCGAAGATTCCCGCAGCTGCTCGCTGAAAATTGCTTGGATACGCACTAAGAGATCTTGCGCTAAATTCTGTTTCATCGCTGAACTGTACCCACCCACTGGGAGGAGATTAATTCGTTAAACCATTCTAGATATTCGAGCGTGCACCCGCCAGTAAATGAACCCGGACATGTCGACCTGTAACTCGTGCTATACGTTGGCGCAACTACTCATCTGCATTCGGCCCGCTGCGTTTGGGGCGTGCGGTGAGGATACTGCTGCACCGCAATAACCCAAGCGTTTCGGGCAAAACTCGGTCGTCATCCTTGTTCGCGACGCGCACATCAATCCCCAGCGCGTAGCGGACATGTGACCAATCCTCGCGGGGTCTGAACCGCGGCGCCTGTCAACAACTTTGCACCACGCCATCATACATCGGCACTGGCGGCAGAAACTGAGTTTCTACGTATAGCTTCCAAATGATGTATTCTCTGTCACAAAAGAGGGTCACCAGCTTTGATTGCATCCACAATTGGACGTCGAATCATGACAAACTCGCCGATATCCGCGATATCACTGATCGCACTCTTTGCTGCCATGACTTCCGACGCAACGGCTTGCCCCGATACGGATTGCATCATCGGTGATCGAACCTATCGCGTAGCGTTGCCTAAAGACTACGACGGCACCAAGTCGATTGGAGCAATCATCTTCGTACATGGTTATCGCGGTAGCAGCGGCGGTGTGATGAAAAATACTGCATTGACGGACCTCGCCTCGCAGCTTGGAGTGGTATTCGTCGCTGCGCAAGCGGCCGGTGTCGAATGGAATATTCCGGGCGTGCCAAGCATTGACTCGATCGAGGGCGTTGATGAATTGCCCTACTTCGACGCGCTGATCGAAGACTTGGCGCAACGCTTTGCTGTCGATCGGACAAGACTCGTGGTCTCTGGTTTCTCATCCGGCGCGATGATGGTCTGGCATCTCGCTTGCTATCGAGGCTCCTCGTTTGCTGGTTTCGTACCGATGTCCGGTACATTCTGGGAGCCAATCCCGGAAAACTGCCCGACCGGATCCGTCAATCTCGTCCACTATCACGGGAAGGACGATACGATGGTGCCGCTACACGGGAGGAAGATCAAAGACGGCCATCAGGGCGACGTGTACGAAGCAGTCGAACTCTTGGCACACGCCGGAGGCTACCGACCGATCGAGACCGAGCAGTCGGCAGAGCTGCAATGCTCGAGACAGGTAGATGACAATGGAAAGCTTCTCGAGTTGTGCCTCTTTCCGGGAAAGCACACATTGAAGGCGAAATATGTCGTGCGCGCTTGGCGAGAATTTGAACCGACGATGAGTAGGTGACATCAGTAGCGCCAGCCAAATCGGCGCCAGACGAGGGAAAGATCCGGACACTAACGTCGCCTTAGAACAACGATAAAAACAAGATTTAGGGTAGTTCCCTACTGGATTAGATGTCGGGTCGTACGTGTCGCCAGGACGCGCTTTGTCAAATGCGGCGGCAACGATCCCCTTTCTTTATCCCCGCGCTTCATCGTCACTCGGGCGCGATCAACACTGTTTCGCCACTTATAATCACCGGTTTCCGGGCGGAATAGAGTCCACATTGGTTAGCCTGCCGGTCTACAATCCGGTGAACTTTCTCGAGTGGTCCTGCGCAAGCCGCTTGCCGCTTCGATCTTGATTTCAGCTCCAACCACGGCTCGACTGGCTCTTACTCGCCGCCAATGCCGCTAGCCGCTTATTTCAGATTCATCGCCGACAATCGTCGATTCGTCGCGTTCGGATTCACCATGGGGTTCGCGTCAAGTTTCGGGCAGACGTTTTTCATCGGACTCTTCGGGCCGGCGCTGCGTTCTGAGTTTGGGTTGAGCCACACCTCTTGGGGATTCATCTATTTGATAGGAACTCTGGCGAGCGCCCTGCTCTTGCCTTTCACCGGTCGAAAGATCGATCAAATGGACCTCAGGCTGTACACCACCCTGGTCTGCGCGTTGATGATCTTCGCTGGTTTGTTCACTGCTCTGGTAAACGGCCCACTGATGCTCATCGCCGCCATTTTTCTCCTGCGCCAATCCGGGCAAGGTCTCATGAGTCACACCGCGATGAGCAGCATGGCCCGCTACTTCGAGGAGGGGCGGGGCCGCGCGCTCGCCATCGCCACCATGGGATTTTCCTGTGGCGAAGCGCTGCTGCCGGTCGGCGCCGTTTTCTTGATCGCCTTGGTTGGGTGGCGGTGGTCTTACGTTGCCTGTGCGATTCTAGTCGCGGTCGTTCTGATTCCGTTGGTTCGTTGGTTGCTGGCGGGGCACGACGAACGGCATCGGCAGCATCTTCAACGACTCACTCGCCAGGCGGGCGATCATCAGGCGGTCATTCAATCCTGGACCCAAGCGCAAGTGCTTCGTGACAGCCGCTTCTATCTTCTCCTTCCGGGATTACTCGCCCCCCCCATGATCGGCACCGCAATGTTCTTCCATCACCTGACCGTCGCCGACTTCAAAGGCTGGTCCCATACCTGGATCACCGGCAACTACGCGGTGTACGCATTGGTCGCCATCACAATAGCGCTCCTGTCGGGCCCGCTGATCGATCGGTTCAGGGCGGTGCGAATGGTCTACGGCGTCATTCCGCCACTCATTCTCGCGATGCTGGCGCTTGCTGCTTTTCAAACACATTGGATCGTCCCGGTGTATCTCGCGCTGATAGGCGTGAACACCGGTCTTTCATACACCGTCATGACTTCGCTATGGGCGGAGATCTATGGCGTCGCCTACATCGGGTCGGTCAAGAGCATGGTAGCCGCCATCGGAGTGCTGGGCAGCGCCCTCGGGCCAGTGATCATGGGGCGTTTGATGGACGAAGGTTTCTCGGTGGAGAGCATCTGCGTTATCGCCGCCGCCTACGCTTTGATCGGTTGGATACTCATGGCCGTCGCGTTGAGACCCGCGGCTCACCGTAGCCATCCGCCGGTCTGACGGTACTCGCAAGTGAGATGGCGACGAACGATCACATTAGTGCTCAGCGCAACAACACCACGAGGCAATTTATTCGAAAGGAGTTAAGCCGAATACTATGTGGCCGACAGCACCAACAACACAATCGGCAACGACAGACGGGGATTATCTACTAACTTGCCAAAGCTTGCGGTCGTAGCACTGCTTCGCGCTCCTCATCAGAATCGGCATACTTAATCGCGATATCCCGGAAGGTCTCCGAGAGCTTTAGAAACGTGTCCACCATATCCGGATCGAAATGACTACCTTTTCCCTGACTAATCATGTCCACCGCCACATCATGCGTAAACGGCGGTTTGTAACAGCGTCTGCTGATCAACGCGTCATACACATCGGCAACGGCCATTAACCGCCCGGATACCGGAATTTCGTCACCTTTCAGATTCTGTGGATACCCCGTGCCGTCCCATTTTTCTTGATGCGAATAGGCGATTTCCTTTGCGAAGCGAAGAAAGGAGTTTGATCCTAATTTTTCTTCTGCAGCTGCAATGGCATCGCGTCCGAAAGTGGTGTGTTTTTTCATTTCTTCGAATTCTTCATCGGTAAGCTTTCCTGGTTTCAAGAGTATCCTGTCAGCAATACCGACTTTACCGATATCGTGCAGTGGAGCCGATTTGTAAAGCAATTCAATGGTTTCCTCATCGAAATAATCTCGGAACTTAGGGTGTCCACGTAATTCCTCAGCGAGCGTCTTTACATAATTTTGAGTGCGCTGGATATGTCCTCCGGTCTCTGGGTCGCGATATTCTGCTAGCAAAGCCATAGACTGTATGGTCGCCTCTTGAGTCGCTGCTAACTCGCTTGTACGCTCCATGACCAATTGCTGCAAATTCTTCTGATATTGCCTATTGAGCGATTCCGCTTTGGTAATGCGTTCGACCATGTTGTTGAATTCTGTGACGAGCACCCCGATCTCATCGTGTCGATTGCCGGGATTCAGTTTCTCTCTAAGCGCCCCGATGCCAAAGCGTTGGATGTGCTGGGCGACATTCCATAGCGGGTTAAACAAAGTGCTCTTGAGATAGGTAACCATGCCACCAATCAGTAATACCAAGCCGGCGCACAGCACAATACCAATATTCCGGTATACGACCGCCAATTTTTGATCAAGATAGCGTAGCGATAACTTAGTGTTGACACTTCCTACACCGCGACCTTTCGAAATTAATGGCGTTGTGATACTGATGAAACGATATCCGGTCGGAAAGTAATAGTCCGGGTGACTGGGGTCATCACGAGCAGCGAGGTTGTCATCCGCATCAACGTCCCCATATTCTGTATCGATGAAAATCGACGGTTTGCCTGTTTTCAGCACATCCAAGATTTCCAAATGTTCCTCGTGATCGGCCGCCTCAAGGTTATCTGCGTTATTGCTGGCGACGATATCGGAGTAGTCTTCGCGCAGAAACAGCACATTTATCTCGATGTCATTCGTCTGTCGGGTTACTGCTAAACGGTCAAGATAAGCTTGGATACCACGAATGTCGTCTCGGCCCGCCAATTCTCCGATACTGGATTCGATCGTGTCCGACAACAGCAGTCCTTCGTGCAAGATGCTCAATTCAGTCGATTCACCGAATTGCTCGATCGTGTAAGCAGTAAAGGCTACCGTGATCAGCAGGACGAAGCCGGCCACGATTGCCAAAATCCGGAAGCGCAAAGAGTGCAGCAGATTTATTTTGGGAATTTCTAGCGCATCAGAGCCAGGATTGATTTCTACCACTGTGTTCATACGTCATCCTCGCAGGCCATACTTATTGAGGGTTTCGGGGTCACCAACGAGGGTTTATCGGCTCCTCATACAAGCGTCTCTAGCAGTGCCTCAAATTCAGCGCCTGTGGTTAGAAAAGTATAGACGCTCTGTCGTCGACGTCACGGTCTACTCTGGCTGTGCAGTCGGTGGTAATGGCTCTATAGAGGGCCGTATTGGCCGAATCGACACCATTGCGGAGTTGCGAAAACATCTGGGCGAACCCCGGACCATCGTTTGCCTCGGCAACGGCCCGTCAGCAGAACATCCCGCATTGGAAACCATCTAGTTCGACTGTCTCTTTCGTGCGAACTGGGTAAGACCTCATGATCGTGGCGAGGAGATCCACATCATCCGCTCGACGCTTGATCGTTATACGGGAGACCTCGTCATTCTGAGCGACGCATTGCGAGTCGCGCTTCGATTGAGTTGCGATGATTCAATGCGCGGCGATGGTTAGTCCGTCACGAAACTCAAGGCTTCA
>Ga0224508_10002255_pt1 | contig 16622 bp, 19 predicted proteins | sample SF_Jan12_sed_USG_4_FD_170157 | JGI IMG/M metagenome (GOLD analysis project Ga0224508, IMG submission 170157) | Sediment microbial communities from San Francisco Bay, California, United States - SF_Jan12_sed_USGS_21 | ecosystem: Environmental > Aquatic > Marine > Sediment | place: USA... | reverse complement strand
GTCGCCGCCCGGCTCGGACGACCGCCACCGCCGTGCCCTTCGTGAGCTGGCAGCGGTCGAGCACCGAGATCGGCTCGTTCCGACTCCCGCCGATCGTGCCGCCGAGCAGTGAACCCAGCCGGCCCCTGCTGGCCCGAGCGAACAACCAGAGCAGCGCGCCGACGGTGGCGAACGACAGCACGACGCGCAGGAGGGTCACCATCGAGCCTAGTGAGCGCCCGGGGCCAGGATCTCGAGGATCCGGACCGCGTACTCGTCGTCGACCACGACCACCTCGCCCCGGGCGAACAGGGTCCCGTTCACTCGGACATCGACGGGGGCCCCGGCGGCCCGGTCGAGCTCGACGACCGACCCGACCCCGAGGTTCATCAGCTGCGACAGCGGCAGTCGGGTTCGGCCAAGCTCGACCGTGACCTCCAACACGACGTCCTGGAGCAGGCCCAGGCCGCCGACCGCAGCGCTGGCGGGGCTGACGGCATCGACCGGGGGTGCCGTGACCGGCTGGTTCATCGTCTCGGTGTCCGTCGTCTCGGTGCCCGCGGCGGCGGCTCCCCCGCCGCGTCGATCGCAGTGCCGGACGACGACACCGATCGGCGAGCCGGCCCGCATCACGGTGAACAGCTCGTGGGGCTCGGTCACCGTCGCCGTCAGCTCGGCGGCCGAGTCGATCGAGACGGCGGTGGCCGGGGCCAGATCGAGGTTGGCGGCCTGGATGGCGGCGACGGCCAGATCGAAGAGCTCGAGGTCGTTCTCGGTGCTGACCGCGGCTGCGATCGCCGACCGGCCATCGCTGTCAGCGCCTCCGTCCGCAGGAGCGAAGCCGACCGCTGAGAGTGGGCCGTCGAGCGCCGGCACCTCGGTCGACGGCGCCAGCGCAAGGTCGCGCTGCTCGAACTCGAGCCCCAGCTGTCCGGCCGCTCCACCGGTTTCGGTTGTCGCCTGTTGCTCGGTCATCGTCCGCTCTCCGCAGTGATCGGGGCCAGGATCTCGGCCGTCAGCTGGCGGCCGCGTTGCACGACCTGCACCTTGAACAGGTCCCGGTCTCCAGCGGACGCCACCAGGTCGGCGGTCACCGGCACCCGGGTGCGGATAACGTCGCCGGCCCGCAATTCGACCACTTCACGAGCGGTCAGCTCGGCCCGCCCGACGCCAACCGTGAGGTACAGCGGCACCGGTTGCAGGGCCAGGGCGGTGAGCGGGCTCGGCTGGGTCGGAGCCGTTGGCCGGTTCCCGGAGAGACGGCGATCGATCGCGTCCGAGAAGGTCTGCAGCGCATCGGCGTCGACGCCGAGCACGAGACGTCCTTCCTCGCGGGGGCCTTGAACGGTGAAGGTGAAGCCGATTCGAGCTTTCGGGGTGTCGTCGTCGGTGGCCCGGAACCCCTCGCTGCGGCCCCGCTGGATCGTCATCTCGTCGACGAGGAGGACGCGGCTTGCCACGGCGAGGAACGATGTCGTGACCAGATCGAGCACCCGGATCTCGATCGAGGTGAGCGGGCGGGGTGGGATCTCACCCTTGGATCCGCCGCCCAGCGTGCCGCTGACCAGCATCAGCCCGAGCGAAAGCTCGGTGGACAGGATCCCGCACGGCACGACGTCGGCGACGAGGGGGACGAGGTCGTGGCCCGCTTCGTCTGTCACGAGCGGCTCGCCGGGCTCGAATTCGCTCACCGGTCCGGCCTCGATCGTGCATCCCGGCATCCACTGACCGATGGCGGCCTCGCCTTCGATGGCGATCTGCTCTGCGGCGTCCCGATAGAGGTGTGCTTTCTCGTCCGACAGCTGGGACGGGCGACCGAATACATAGGGCACACCGTCGGCGACCGGTCGATCGGCTTCTGGGGTGGCGGACCTCACCCGCCCCATATCGGACGCGGTCCTGCGGCGATGAGCGGTTGGCGCCTGCCCCCGGCGCTGACGATCGGTCGACGAAAACCCGCTCAGGTCACGCCGCGCCCTCACCGATGGAACGGCATGCGTTGGGTTGCGGCGGGCTCTCGGCCGTGTGGTTGGGTGAGGACAGGCCGATGAGCGCGCCTTCCGGCGAGGTTGACCCCGATCCCGCACCGCTCACGGAGTCCCAGGAACGGATGGTCGAGGAGAACCTACCGCTCGTCCAGCACATCGTGGCGAGGATGACCCGGACGTTCCCGTCCACCTACAGCCGCGACGACCTCGTCCAGGCCGGCGCCCTGGGGCTCATCGAGGCGACGCGACGGTTCGAGCCCGACCGAGGTGTGACCTTCTCCACCTTTGCCGGCCGGCGGATCGAGGGGGCCGTGCTCGACGTCCTCCGCAGCGCCGACTGGGCGTCGCGCTCGGTCCGTCGCACCGAGCGACAGCTCCGCTCGGCCAACGCCCAGCTCGTGGCCTCGCTCGGTCGGCAACCGACCGACCGAGAACTCAGCGAGACGATGGAGATCGACCCGGACCGCCTCCGCCACCTTCGGGCCGATCTCGCCCGGGCTCGAGTGGAGTCGCTCACGAGAGCCTCGGGATTGGGCGACGAAGCGGCCGCCGGCACGGCGCTCGAGGTGATGGCTCCCGCCGAAGATCACCGGTTGCTCGAGCACCGTGAGCTGCTCGGGTACCTCCGCGACGCCGTGCGGCTCCTTCCCGAGCGCCATCGGTTCATCATCATTGGCTGTTTCCTCGAGGGCCGCTCGATGACCGAGCTGGGTGAGCTGCTCGGTGTCACGCAGTCGCGGGCATCGCAACTCAAGACCGAGGCGTTGGCGATGATGCGCGACGGCTTGACCAGCGCCGTCGACGACACCGCCGCCCCGGACCCCGGTCGTGGCCGCAAGCAGCTGGCCTACAACGAGGCCTTGCGCTCCGCGTCGAGCTGGCGCGATCGGCTCGGCACGCCGAGCACCGTGAGGTAGTCATCGGCCGCCGCTCATGGATGGCGCCAACCGGCCGATGCTGTGGCTATGACCTTGTCGGAAGGGGCCCTCACGCCCGACCGCCAACGCCAGCTCGGCCAGATCCTCTGGGCCTACGGCGACCAGCTGCGACGGGTCGAGGTGTTGCTCGAAGCCCATATCGTCTTCGCCAGCTCGGGCCGCGAGGGCCATCTCGGCGTGCTCGCTGACCTGCTGGCCGAGACCGCAGCGACCATCGGCGAGCTCGACCTGCGGCGGGAGGTCCTGCTGGCGCCGAGCGCCGGCGGCCCGCCGCCGACGCTGTCGGAGCTCGTCGCCACCAGCGACGATGCTTGGGCCGCCATCCTGGCCGACCACCAGCGGTCGCTGGCGAGCGCCGTGCAGCGCATCCAGTACCTCCTCGATCAGAATCGCCACACGATGGTGGCCACGCTCGAGCTGCTGGGCCGGATGGCAACCGACCTGGTCGACGTCCCGGTCACGGGGTACGACCGATCGGGGCGGACCGTGCGGCCCGCCAGCTCGGCGGTGCTCTTCGACGGGCAAGCCTGATGAGCGTGGGCTTCGCCAGGGAACGGCGATGAGCGACTTCTCGGCGCTGAACACGGCCTTCACCGGACTCCAGGCCCACCGCAAGCGCATCGATGTCATCGGCGAGAACATCGCCAACGCCGAGACGCCCGGGTATCACCGCCAGGTCGCTCACTTGAACGCGATCGACACCTATCGGCCCGGCGTGTTCGCCGGCCGCAGGGACCGCCATAGCGGCGTGACCGCCGAGGTCCGCCGTCGGTGGGACGAGCTGCTCGACACCAACGCCAAGCAGGAGCGGAGCCGTAGCGCCAGCTTCGAGATACAGGCGACAGCCTTGTCGTCGCTGGAGGCGGACCTGGGCCCGGTTGGCGAGGGGCTCTCGGCCCGGTTGCAGGAGCTGTGGAACAGCTTCGATGACGTGGCCAACAACCCAGACGACCTCGGCGTTCGGAACGTGGTCATCGGCAACGCCGATGCGGTCGCCTCGGCGTTGCGTGCCGGGTCGCAGACGATCGACGGAACGAGGACGGGTGCGCTCGAACGGCTCGAGGCCAAGGTGACCAGGATCAACGAGCTGTCGGCGAGGATCGCCGAGCTCGACCACACCGTCGTCACCGGCGGCGCCACCGGCCACGCTACGACCGGGGTCCGCGACGAACGCGACCGGTTGACGGCTGAGCTGGCCGAGCTCATCGGCGGCCAGATCTCCTACAACCAGAACGGCCAGCTCCGCTATTCGGTCGACGGGCACAATCTCGTCAGTGACGGCATCCCGGGCACGGTCAGCGTCGCGATGACGCCCGACACGGCCCTCGCCGCCCTCGGCTACCAGCGGGTGTCGATCGTGGCGACCTCGGGCCGGACGTTGCGGCTCACCGGCGGCGCCGTCCACGGCGGTCTCCAGATCGTGAACGAGCTGATCCCGGCCCAGCTCACGGCGTTGAACAACGTTGCCGCGGCGACCGTCAACACCGTCAACGCCTTGCACCAGGCCGGGGCAGGCCTCGACGGTGGCACCGGCCGCTCCCTCTTCGACACGAGCGGTGTCGCGGCGGTCGACGTCGCCGTATCGACCGACGTCGTCGGACAACCGGAGAAGCTGGCAGCCTCCGATGGCTCCGCGCTGCTCGACAACTCGGTGGCCAGAGCGATCGCCGACCTGGCGGAGGACACCGCCGGGCCGTCGGGGACCCACGCCCAGTTCGTCGCCGATCTTGGCATCGAGGTCGACAAGCTCAACGGTCGGGCCGATGCATCGCGTTTGGCCTCCGATCACGCCGAGGAGGCCCGCCAGTCGGCGGTCGGAGTGAGCCTCGACGAGGAACTGGCCGACCTCGTGTCGGCCCAACGGGCCTACGAAGCGTCGTCCCGAATGATCTCGGCCGTCGATGAGATGCTCGACGTCCTGATCAACCGGACCGGCCTCGTCGGCCGCTGATCCGGGTAGCGAAGGAGGGCAGGTGACCAGATGGAACGGGTGACGACGCTCGGCAACACGAACGCGACGAGTGCCTGGATCGACACCTCGTCCCGGGCCGTGGCCAAGGGCCAGGAAGAGGTGTCGACCGGGGTTCGGTTCACGCTCGCCTCCGAGCTCCCCGCCGATGCCGCTGCCCTGCTCCGCAATCAGCGCTCGCTGAGCCGCCTGGAACAGTTCGAGCGGAACCACGCCAACGCCCGGCAATGGCTGGAGACTACCGACACCGCGCTCGTCGATGCCGTCGGCTCGCTCACCCATGGCCGGACCCGGGCGGTCCACGCCGCCAACGATCTCAACACTCCCGAGGCCAAAGCTGCGCTCGCGGGAGAGCTCCGGGCCGTGGCCGACGAGCTGCTGTCGATCGCCAACACGACGATCAACGGCCGCCCGATCTTTGCCGGCACGTCGGGAGCGGCTTTGGCGTACGACGACACGGGCACCTACCTCGGCGACGGTGGCCAGGTGGTCAGGACGGTCGGCACCAACGAGTCGTTCGTCGTGGCCGCCGGAGGTCCCGCCGTGTTCGGTACGTTCAACCCGGGCGATCCCCTCAATGGGAGCGCCTTCCAGATGCTCGACACGATCGCCAACGCAATCGAGGCGGGCGACGTTGACGCGACGAGACAGGGCATCGAGGCCATCGACGCAGCGATCAGTCGGGTCCAGTTGGAGCTCGGGCGTCTCGGCAACCTGTCGTCACGCCTCGACGCCGTCGAGGATCGCAACGAGCGCGCCCAGATCGCAAGCCGGGCCCAGATCAGCGACCTGCGCGATGTCGACATGGGCGAGGCGATCCTCCGGCTCCGGGCCGCCGAGACCAGTCATGAGGCGACCCTGTCGGCGGCAGCCCGCAGCCTCGGGCGCTCGCTGCTCGACTTCCTCCGCTGACGATCGGCCTCGAAGCCTCACATCTCGGCGCCGCCGACCGACCCTCAGAAGAGGAGCCTCTGTCTAGAGGAGGCTCTGTCGGTGTACCGACGAAGGCCACGCGGCGGCAGGCGGAGACGACGGGATCGAACATGATTGTGGTCAGGCGGCTCAACGGAGAAACCTTCGGCATCAATGCCGAGCACATCGAGCGGATCGAGGAGACGCCGGACACGGTGCTCACCCTCCTCGACGGCAAGAAGTACATCGTGCGGGAGTCGCTCACCGACGTGCTCGACCTCGTCGTCGAGTATCGAGCGAAGATCCTGCGCATCTCCTACGCACCGGCCCCGACCGACGGGCGGGATGACGGCCGTCTCCGGCTCGTCGAGACCCATGACCCGGTCGTCGACGCCGGCTCGGGGTCGGACGGGGAGCGAGTCTGATGGATCCAGCAACGATCATCGGGATCCTGGTCGCTCTCGGCGCCGTGTTCGGGGCCCTGTTCATGGGCGGCCTCAATCCGATCGGCATCTTCCTCGCCGACATCCCCTCGATCATCCTCGTGTTCGGCGGCACCTGCGGTGTCACGATGGCCAGCGGCACCATGCCGGCGACGATCAACGCGATCAAGGTGCTGATCAAGGCCTTCACCGGGGGCGCAGTCCCCGACTCGACCGACGACATCAAGCTGCTCGTCGAGTTCGCCGACACGGCCCGCAAGGAGGGACTGCTCGCCCTCGAGCCCCGCCTGGCCGACATCGACGATGCCTTCTTCAAGAAGGGGATGGAGATGGCGGTCGACGGCACCGACCCCGAGAGGCTCCGCGAGCAGTTGGAGATCGACATCGAGAAGACCCAGGCCCGACACAAGTCCGGAGCCAACTTTTTCGTGACCATGGCCGGCTTCGCCCCCGGCATGGGCATGATCGGCACCGTCATCGGCCTGGTCGACATGCTGGGCAACCTCGACGACCCGTCGTCACTCGGGCCGTCGATGGCCGTGGCGTTCCTCACCACCCTGTGGGGCGCGTTCCTGGCCAACTTCATCTTCACCCCGATCGCCAACAAGCTGAAGCGCATGTCGGCCGACGAGCTGGCAGCCAAGGAAATCATCCTCGAGGGGATCCTGGCTGTGCAGGCCGGCAGCAACCCTCGGGCCGTTGCGGGCATGCTCGCCTCCTTCCTGCCGCCGGCGGCCCGGGAGGACCTGGTCGAGGAGAAGAGTGCCTAGGAAGGCGGCGGCCGCCGAGGAGGACGAAGGGCCAGACAAGGCATGGATGGAGAGCTACGCCGACGCCATGACCCTGCTGCTCGCCTTCTTCATCATGCTCTTCGCCTTCGCCCTGGTCGACGAGACGAAGTTCTTCGACTTCAAGGTCGGCATGGTCACCGCCCTCGGCGTGTCCGATCCGGTCAACGAGCGCGCTGACAGCCTGCTCGAGTCGGGGACCGGCATCGTCCAGGCGATCGGCGAGGCGGCGGTCTCGACCGAGGAGCTCCGCAACGAGATCGTCCAGAAGGAAGGTGATCTCGCCGAGAGCGGCACGATCACCGCCGAGAACGTCGAAGAGGTTCGCGACCTGCTCGACGCCAAGTTCGCCGAGCTCGGGGCGGCGGAGTTCGTGACGGTCGACATCGACGAGCGCGGCGTGATCATCCGCTACGACGGCGCGGTTCTCTTCGAGAGCGGGTCGGCCGACCTCGGAGAGAGCAGCGACATCGTCCTGGCCGCCAGCGCCGACGTCCTGGAGCTGATCGACAACCCGATCGACGTCGAGGGCCACACCGACGACGTTCCGACGGGAGGGCAATGGATCTCGAACTGGGAGCTGTCGGCGGCCCGCGCGTCGGCCGTGACCCGCTGGCTGCTCGACTTCGGTCAGCTCCCGCCACGCCGGCTCGCTGCGGTCGGGCTCGCCGACACCAGGCCGGTGGCCGACAACGATTCCGACGAGGGCCGCTCCCGGAACCGGCGGGTCGAGATCGTCGTGCGGGTCAGCGGCCTGATCGAGAGCGATGTCGACGTGATCGACCCGATTGACGATCCGATCGTTGCATCCGATGGAGTCGACGGCGTGCCGTCGGCGACCGAGCCCGAGAGCGACCCAACGAACGAGACCGAGGAGTCCTGACGTGGGCAAGAAGAAGAAGGACGCAGACGAGGAAGAGGAATCGGGTGGCGGCAAGAACAAGATCATCATGGCCGTCGGCGGGCTCGTGGTGGCTGGCCTCGCCTACAACTTCCTGCTCAAGTCGGATCCACCTCCCGAGGAGATGGCGATGGTCGAGGTCGAGCCCGTCGAGGGCGAGATCATCGAGCTGCCGGAGATGGTGATCAACCTCGAGGACGACGAGATCCGCTACGCCCGGATCGCGGTGGCCCTCGTCCTCGAGGAGGGAACGCTGGCCGCCGACTTCGAGGCGGAGTCGGCGATCGCCAAGGACATCATCCTCGACACGGTTTCGTCGCTGTCGGCCGCCGACCTCCGCGGTGAGAACCGTCAGATGGTCAAGGACGGCCTCTCGGTCAAGGTTCGAGAAGCCTACGGCGACGAGAAGGTCGTGCGGGTACTGATCACGTCGCTCGTGATGCAGTAGCCCATTCTGATCCCATCGGCTCATCGGGTCGGGGATCACTACTACACGGTGGGGGCATGCCGACGCTCGAAACTACCGACACCGATCGGCGGCTCTGGAACACGGATCGTTCCGGGGTGGTAAGGGAACCTCTCTCTCAGGAAGGAACCAACGAGAGATCATGCGTATCAACAACAACATCATGGCGTTCAATGCCAACCGGAACCTCGGTGGCAGCAACATGCGGCTCGGTAAGAGCCTGGAGAAGCTGTCGTCGGGTTTCCGGATCAATCGGGCCGGTGACGACGCGGCGGGGCTCGTCATCTCTCAGAAGTTGCGGGCGGAGATCGGTGGTCTGAAGCAGGCGGCCCGTAACGCCCAGGACGGTATCTCGTTCGTGCAGACCTCCGAGGGTGCGCTGTCCGAGGTGCACAACATGTTGGGTCGGATGCGGGACCTGGCGGTCCAGGCGGCCAACGACACCAACGACACCGCAGCTCGCACCGCGATCGGGGCGGAGATCACCGCCCTCAACTCCGAGATCACTCGGATCGGGACCGACACCACCTTCGCCGGCGCCAGCGTCTTCGGCACGGCGATTGCGCTCCAGGTCGGCTCCGAAGGCGCCGGCGGTGGTCAGATCACCGTCGCCGCCCCCACCGCCCCCACCGCGGTCGCCGGTTCCGTCGACTCCGCGGCGAACGCCCGCTTGATGATCGAGGCGATCGACACCGAGATCGCGGCGATCTCGGCCACCCGGGGCACCCTCGGTGCGACCCAGAACCGGTTGGAGTCGGCGATCAACAACCTCCAGGTGACTACCGAGAACCTGGCGGCGTCGGAGTCCCGGATCCGGGACACCGACATGGCAGCCGAGATGGTCAACTTCACCAAGAACCAGATCCTCCAGCAGGCCGGCACCGCCATGCTCGCTCAGGCCAACGCCGTACCGCAGTCCGTCCTCAGTCTCCTGCAGTAGCGGCCGATGGGTACGCCGACACCAACCCGCTGACCGGCGCCAAGGCGGCGCCGGTATCGGCTAGCCCCAATTGATCTCTCAGGAAGGAACCGCGGGAGACCATGCGTATCAACAACAACATCATGGCGTTCAATGCCAACCGGAACCTCGGTGGCAGCAACATGCGGCTCGGTAAGAGCCTGGAGAAGCTGTCGTCGGGTTTCCGGATCAATCGGGCCGGTGACGACGCGGCGGGGCTCGTCATCTCTCAGAAGTTGCGGGCGGAGATCGGTGGTCTGAAGCAGGCGGCCCGTAACGCCCAGGACGGTATCTCGTTCGTGCAGACCGCCGAGGGTGCGCTGTCCGAGGTGCACAACATGTTGGGTCGGATGCGGGACCTGGCGGTCCAGGCGGCCAACGACACCAACGATGCGGCGGCTCGGACCGCGATCGATGCCGAGATGGACGAGCTCCAGGCGGAGATCACCCGGATCGGGACCGACACCACCTTCGCCGGCGCTGCTGTCTTCGGGGTAGCGGGCGGGCTGCAGCTCCAGGTCGGCTCCGAAGGCACCGGCACGGCCGGTCAGATCACGATCAACACGGTCCCGGCTCCGGGCGTGGTCGGTCATGACGTGACCGACGCCACCACCTCTCGGGCCACGATCGAGTCCATCGATGCCCAGATCGCCCTCATCTCCGCTTCTCGGGGCACCCTCGGTGCGACCCAGAACCGGTTGGAGTCGGCGATCAACAACCTCCAGGTGACCACCGAGAACCTGGCGGCGTCGGAGTCGCGGATCCGGGACACCGACATGGCTCAGGAGATGGTCCAGTTCACCAAGAACCAGATCCTCCAGCAGGCCGGCACCGCCATGCTCGCTCAGGCCAACGCCGTACCCCAGACCGTCCTCAGCCTCCTCCAGTAGGGCCCGGCGGCGGCACGGCGACAAGGCGACCCTGAATGACCTTCATCGACGGTCTGGCCAGCGGGCTCAACACCACGGAGATCATCGACGCGCTGATGGCCGTCGAGCGACTGCCCCAGGACCGGGTGGTCGCCCGGCGCGACCGGACCCAGGCGCAGGCCGAACAGCTCGGCGAGATGCGGGCCAGCGTGTCAAGCCTCCGCAATGCGGCCTCCGATCTCCGCCGCTCCAGCGGCTGGCAGCGCCTCACCGGAGCCGCTTCGTCGGAATCGGTCGAGGTCGAGGCGACATCCGGCGGCTTCACCGGCTCGATCACGTTCCGGGTCGACTCCCTGGCAACCACCAACGTGATCTACTCGACGAGCACGGTCGAATCGCTCGACACGGTGGTCGGCACCGGCGGCACCCTCGGTCAGGTCGTCGAGTCGATCAACGGCAACAGCGACCTCAACTTCGTTGCCGTCGCCATCGACACCGGCGATGGCTTCCGGCTCCAACTGGCGGCCAAGGAGGGCGGCGCGGAGTCGGCGATCGAGCTCGACACGACCGGCTTCGAGAGCATCGGGGGCTTCACGACTCTCACCGAGGGAGCCGACGCCCAGATCACGTTCGACGGTCTGAACCCCTACAGCGTCACCTCCGCGTCGAACACGTTCGTCGGCATCATGCCCGGGGTGAACCTCACCGTCTCCGAGGTCTCCGCCGACCCGGTGACGGTCACTGTCGAGCACGACTACGAGCAGATAGCCGACAGCGTGCAGGCTCTCGTCGAGCAGTTCAACGAGCTGCGAACGACGATGGGCAACGCCACCCGAGTCGACCCGAACGTCGAAGCTCAGGTGGCGCTCGCCTTCAACCCCGACGTGCGGCGGGCCGAGCAGGGCCTGGTTCGGGCGTTCGTCGACCCGGTCGGCGCCAGCGCCTTCGAGGCCCCGGGCCTGATCGGGATCCGGATCGAGCGCGACGGCACCCTCACCTTCGACCGCGACGCGTTCATCGAGACGGCCAGCACCGACATCAACGAGCTGACCCGCTTGTTCGCCGCCCCTGCAGGGGAAGGCGAGGAGCCGGGGGTGCTCGACCGGTTGGTCACGGCTGCCGACCAGGCGGCGGCGTTCGGGACCGGGCTCCTGTCGTCGGCCGAGGACGCGGCAAAGTCCCGCGTCGAGAGCTTCAACGACCAGATCGACGCCTTCGAGGCCCGGCTCGAACGCAAGGAGCTCCAGCTCCGCAAGACCTACACCAACCTCGAGACCGCCCTCGGCGAGCTGACGAACCAGTCGAACTGGTTGGCGGGTCAGCTCGGATCCCTGGGCACGTTCGGCGGGAGCCAGTCCTGATGAAGTCCAAACTTGCCCAGCGGTACGTCGACGACGGCATGGCCGTCACCTCGAAGCCGCAACTCCTCCTCAGCCTCTACGAGCGTTTGCTCGCCGACGTGGGCAGAGCGATCGAGGCGCTCGAGAGCGGGGAGATCGAGACGTCGCACGACAACCTGGTCCACGCCCAGGACATCGTCCACGAGCTGAACCTCGCGCTCGACACCGACAGTTGGGACACCGGTCGCGACCTCAGGGCGATCTACGACCACGTGACCGCCCTCCTCGTCGAGGCCAACACCACCAAGCGGGCCGAGCCGGTACGAGTGTGCGTCTCGCTGCTGGAGCCCCTGCACGACGCCTGGCGACAGGCCGTGGCGATCACTCAGTCCGAGCGGGCCGGAGCGGTCAGCTCCGGGTCGGACGTCGCGGTCGAGGCGGCCGGGTGAGCGACGACCGCCTCAGGTGGCGAGTGGCGCTGGATTCGTTCCGGGCCGGGCTCGCCGCGGGGGAGCGCACGCTTCGGACCGGAGCCCCTCCTGAGCCCGGACGGTGGCCACCGGCCGTGCTGCCGGCGGGCCCACCACCCCCCGAGCTCGCGGCAGAGGCCCTGGCGTTGCTGGCCGAGGCCGACGCGCTCGCCGCCGAGCTGGCCGACGCCATGAGCCGAGCCTCGGCGCCGTCTCGGCCGTCTCGGCCGTCACGGCGGTCCCGGCATCGACCGTCGGGCGCCCACGCTCGCTGGGCGGTCACGCTCTGATCGGTCGCTCGGGCCGACCGGCTGTGCTCCAACCCGGTCGCCCGGGGTGGGACAAACGACTCATTTCGGCCTTCAGGTAGCGGAACTTCGAACCCGGGTCCTCAGCGATCGCCATCCTCGACCGACTGGCGAGGGCGAGCGAGGAAGCTCGACAGCAGTCGCCCACGGAGGGGCGGTGGGATCGAACGGCGCACCCGTTCGACCCCCGGCCGATCTCCGAGGAGCGCGTGGCGTGATCATCTCCGACCTGACGACGCAGAGCCTGGCCCGAGCACTGCGGGGGCTCGAGACCCAGCAGCAGGCTCACCAGCAGAACATCGCCAACGTCGAGACCCCCGGCTTTCTCGCTCAGCGGGTCGACTTCGAGGACTCGCTCCGACGAGCGATCGAGCGGGGCCGCCCCGACCTGGTCGATACGACGACGACCACGACGACCGACCCGACCCGGATCGACGGCAACAACGTCCGCCTCGATCGGGAGCTGACCGCGCTGGCCGGCAACGCTCTCCGCCAGCAGCTCGTGACCGAGGCGATCAACCATCAGTACCGGCTGATCCGTACCTCGATCGGACGCTGAGATGGCCGGGCCGTTCCACTCGCTGTCAATCGCCGCCTCGGGCATGGACGTCTACCAGACCTGGCTCGACGCCGTCGCCGACAACGTGGCCAACATCAACACGATCCGCTCGACCGACCAGGTCGCCTTCCAGGAGCGCTTCGTCGTGGCGGCTGCGGTCGAGGAGAACGGCCGACCGGGCGGTGCCACCGTGACCCGAGCTGAGTTCGGCAACCCCGACGGGCTGATCTACTACGACCCGCTCCACCCGCTCGCCGATGACGAAGGCATGGTTCGGGCTCCCGACATCAACCTGTCGGACCAGATGACCCACCTCCTGGCTGCCCAGCGGGCCTACCAGGCCAACGTCGCTGCATTCGAGCGGGCCCGCGACGCTTACGTCCGGGCCCTGGAGATCGGGAGCTGACGGTGGTCGGCCCAGTGGGAGGCGTTGGCGTCGAGAACGTCGGCCGCACCGGTCCGGTGTCGGCCGACAGGGCCGATGGCCCGGCCGGTCAGGAGGCCGGTGGGTTCGGCGACAGCATCGGCGACGCCCTCGGCCAGCTCGGCCAGGCCGAAGCCAAGGCCGACGCTGCGGCGTTGGCCGGGGCCACGGGTGACCTGTCCTCGGTCAGCGACTACATGATCGCCGCCACCGAGGCCCAGCTGGTCGCCGAGGTCACGGTGGCCGTCCGCAACCGGGCCATCGAGTCGTTCAACGACATCATGAGGATGCAAGTCTGATGGCCGGAGGTGGGCTCGAGGCCTTCACCGGTGCGCCGCTGTCGTCGGTCCGCCGCATGGGGGCGGGGCAGCAGCTGGCGCTCGTCGGGGCGTTCGTGATGGTCGCCGGCCTCGTGTTCTTCGTCAGCCGGGTCGGCTCTTCGTCGACGATGGGGATCCTCTACTCCGACCTCGATCCTGGGGCGGCAGCCGGGATCGTGGACGAGCTCGACAGCCGGGGAATCGACTACGAGCTGACCGAAGGCGGCCGGGTCGTGTGGGTCCCCCAGGACCTCGTTGCCACCACCCGCCTCGACCTCAGTGCCGCCGGTCTGCCCGACAGCGCCAGCGGGTGGTCGATCCTCGACAACCAGGGCATCACGTCGTCGGAGTTCGATCAGCGGGTCGGTTACCAGCGGGCGATGGAGGGTGAGCTCGCAGCGACGATCTCCGTCATCGACGGCGTTTCCTCGGCCAAGGTGCACCTCGTCATCCCCGAGCAGGATCTCTTCGTCGACGACGAGATCTCCGCGTCGGCGTCGGTCCTGCTCCAGATGGACGGCACCGAGGCGCTGGCTCCGGGCCAGGTACAAGCCGTCGTCAACCTCGTCGCCTCGTCGGTCGAGGGCCTCGACGCGAGCAACGTGACCGTCACCGACAGTTCGGGCCGGCTACTCGCCGGCGGCGACCAGGAGGGCGTCGCCAGCATGGAGTCCGACAACCAGCTCCGGATGGTCGACTCCTTCGAGACCGACCTCGAGCGGGAGCTCAACGCCCTCCTCGAAGCGGTCGTGGGCACCGGACGGGCGGTCGTGACCGTGTCGGCCGACCTCGACTTCGACTCGGTCATGACCACCCAGGAGGAGTTCACCGAGCCGACCAACGCCGAGGGGGTGACCCTCCCCAGGGCGGAGACGACCCGCACCGAGCAGTACGACAACGGGTCGGCCGGCGACGAAGGCGTGGTCGACATCGAGACCGAGATCCTCGACGGTCCGGAGGAAGGCGGCAGCGCCAGGACCAACTACCGGCTCGACGAGCGCGACGTCAACTACGCCCTCAACTCGGTGGTGACGAGCACCGAGAAGGCGCCGGGCACGATCCGGTCGTTGTCGGTGGCCGTCGTCATCGACGAGGCGGTCGTCGACGCGGAGCGGCTGCCCGAGATCGAGGCGCTGGTCGGCGCCGCGGTCGGGGCCGACGCCGAGCGGGGTGACCTGATCGCCGTCAACCTCCTGCCGTTCGACGTCACCGTCGAGGAGGCTCAGCAAGCGGCCGACGAAGCGGCCGAGGCTGCAGCGGCTGCCGCTCCTGGCGGTGTCCTCCCTCTCCTGCGAACGATCGGGGCGATCGTGCTGGCCCTCGTCGTGCTCGTGCTCGGCGTCATGCTCCTGCGCCAGGCGAGCCGCCGCCAGGTGATCGACTCGATCGACCTCGCCTCCTTGGCCGACGGCGTGCCCGAGCTCGGTGACGGCGACGCCGACGAGCAGCTCGACGGCGATGGCGAGGGTGTGCTGTCCGCGCTGTCCGCCGAAGAGGCCGAGAGGACCGAAGAGGACCTGTTCGAGCTGATCGCCAACCAGCCCGACGACATCGCTGCCGTGCTGCGGCAATGGCTGACCCAACCGGAGGAGGTGAACCGGTGACCGTCGAACCGTCGCTCCCCGGCGCGAGGAAGGTGGCGATCCTGATCCTCCGGCTAGGTGTCGAGAAGGCCGGACCGCTGCTGTTCGGGCTGAAGAAGCACGAAGTGGCGGCCGTCGCCCACGAGCTGGCGTCGTTGGGCTCGGTCGAGCTGGCCACCGGGGATGCCGTGCTCCAGGACTTCATGACCGACGCCATGGGCGACCCCCCGCTACCGGTCGGCGACGCCGAGCTGGCCCGCCACTTCCTCGAGGAGTCGCTCGGAGGACGGACCGCCAGGGAGATCCTCAGCCAGCTCGACAGCACCGCCCCGACGGTCCCGTTCCAGTTCCTCGACCGCCTCGACCCCGAGCTGGTGGCCGCCAACCTCGCCGGCGAGCACCCCCAGACGATCGCCCTCATCCTCTCGACGCTCAACGTCGAGTACTCGGGTGCGGTGCTCGAGGACCTGCCGGAAGAACTGGTCGCCGATGTCGGCGTGCGTCTCGGAGCGATCGACAAGGTCCCGAGCGCGGCGCTGCGAGAGGTCGAGCACGGCCTGGAGGTGCGGCTCCAACCCGCGCTCGAGGACCGCTACATCAGCGCCGGCGACGGGGTCGACACCCTGGTCAAGTTGATGGCCACCCTCCCCAAGGAGACCGGGGAGGGCATCCTCACCGCACTCGAAGCTCAGGACAGCACGCTCGCTGAGGAAGTCCGCTCGCAGATGTTCGTGTTCAGCGACATGCTTCTCATCGAGGACCGCCAGATGCAGCTGGTCCTCCGGCAGGTCGACGCCAGCGTCCTGCCGCTGGCACTCAAGGGGACGAGCGCCGAGGTGCGCGACAAGTTCCTCAACAACCTCTCGTCGCGGGCCCGCGACGACCTGGCCGACGAGATGGAGCTGCTCGGCTCGGTGCGGATGGCCGACGTCGCCGAGGCCCAGGCCGGGATCCTGACCGTCGTCAAGGAGCTCGAGGACTCAGGCGAGCTGGTCATCAACCGTGGGGGCGACGACTTTGTCTCTTGACAGCGCCGTCCTTCGGGGCTCGGACGTCGGCGACCTGCCGGTCGTGTCGTTCGCCGCTCCCGCCGTCCGCCTCGTCGCTGTCGACGACACCGACACCGACACCGACACGGACACTGACACCGACGCGGCGACGGCGGCAGACCGGTCGGCCGAGGAGGCCAGCGCCGGGCCCGACCCCGCCGAGATCTACCAAGAGGGGTGGGACGCCGGCCACGAAGCGGCCCTGGACTCGATGGAGGCCCGGCGCGCCCACATGGTCCACGCCCTCGGCGAGGCGATCGAAGCCGTCGACCTGGCGCTCGAGCATCACCACCGGGCGGCCGACCAGCTGGCGGTCGACCTGGCGCTCGAGCTGACCCGGCTCCTCCTCGACCGCGAG
>Ga0224508_10002254_pt1 | contig 16623 bp, 15 predicted proteins | sample SF_Jan12_sed_USG_4_FD_170157 | JGI IMG/M metagenome (GOLD analysis project Ga0224508, IMG submission 170157) | Sediment microbial communities from San Francisco Bay, California, United States - SF_Jan12_sed_USGS_21 | ecosystem: Environmental > Aquatic > Marine > Sediment | place: USA... | reverse complement strand
CAGGAATATCGGCAGGAGCCTGGCCGAGATCGATATCGCGCTAGCGGATTTCGAGCACGTCGGGGAAAGTCAGGCATTGCTGTGGGACCTGCAACGGGCCCTCGAAGCGCGGCCGCTGCTGCGGCAAGTTCGGGACGATGTGCTGCGCGAATCTGTCAGCTCTTGTCTGGCCGACTTTGCAGAAGATGGCCTGCATCGGCTGCAGGCTTTGCCCAGGCAGGTCATTCACGGTGATCTCAACACTGGAAACGTGCTCGTAGCTGCGGATGATGCGGCGTCTGTCGCCGGCGTGATCGACTTTGGCGACATGGTGCGTGCGCCTAAGGTCGCCGATCTGGCCATTGCAGCTTCCTATATGCGCTCAGATGCAGACGATCCGCTGGCGCTGATCGCAGCCCTGGTCGCAGGGTATGACGAAGTTGTGCGTCTGGTGCGTGACGAAGTCGTGTTGCTCTACGATCTCGTGCGCGTGCGTCTCGCGATTTCGATCGCAATCCTGCATTGGCGCGTCAGTGCACGTGCTGCGGAAGATGCCTACCGCCAGGCATCGATTCACAGCGAGGCCGACGCTGCGCTCTTTTTTCGCCTCCTCGGCTGCGGCGGCAGGCGCCTGTTTACCGACAGGATGATGCAGGCGACGCTGGATCGCTGAGGCGCCAGAAAAGTCCGGTAAATCAGGTTGTTCTGCGGCCCGTTTCGTCCGCGTGCTTATGCCGCTTCAAATCTGAAGATTTTTTACCAAAAGTGGTGCCGCCACGCGCGCAAAGGTGTGGAACAGTTCCGGGAAAGCAATGGGTTCGCCGCATAAACTCGTGTGGATGCCGTTACGTCACGCTGCAGTCCCATGAATCTCGACACCGTCCTCGCCGTATTGCTGATCTTCAGCGCGACCTGCTATCTGGCACTGGCGTCGCGGCTGGTTGTGGGGAGGCGTGACGTTGGCACCATGCCCATGGCTATCCTGCTTGGGATCATCGCCCTGTGGATAAGCGGCGGTGCAATCGAATTACTGTCGAATTCTTTACTGACTTTTTCCATAGGTCGCACGGGCCACTTCGTGGGCACCGCTTTCCTGCCGGTTGCGGCGTACGTCTGCTTCCGTGAATACACCGGACGGTCCACATCCATACATCGCATCGTCATGCTGCTGATCATTCCGATCGTGTCGGTGACGCTGGCGGCTACGAACGCGTTCCACGAGTTCATGTGGTACCTGCCAATGACGAACGATCAGGGCGAATTCCTGACCAGGCCCGAACACTGGGGCCCGTGGTTCCTGTTCGCACATGGGCCTTACAGCTACGCAATGATGGGCGCGGCATTGCTCGCACTGGTATCGCAAGCATCCGCCGTAGCGCGATCGCACAGACGCGGCATATTCCTGCTCATCGCAGCGTGCTTGGGCCCGCTGGCGGCTACCGTTGCGTATGACTTCGGCCTGGGCCCAAACACGATATCCTTTTTACCGTTCGTTTTCGCGGCCATGCTGCCGATGTATGCCTGGTTAATCCTTGCCGAGCAGATCGTCGAGTTCTCCCCCCTCGCCTACGAAACCGTGTTCCAGACCATGCAGGACCCGGTACTCGTAGTGGATGACCAGGGCCGTATCATTGGTCTTAATCATCAGGCTGAAAAGATGCTGGAAATTTCCGAGACGTCCGCTTGGCTGCAACCACTCGATATGGTGATCGGCGAGGGGGCGACCGAAGTCTTCGAAGCGCTCGAGAGCGGTGAGCCGCGCAAGATGATGACCACAACGGGGCGCTTTCTGCACGTGCAGGTTTCACCGATGACGTCCACCCGTGCTTTCGTTCGAGACGGCAAAGTCCTGATGTTCCGCGACGTGAGTGATGTCGAAAAAGCGCAGGCCGAAGTGCGCGCCAACGAGAGGCTGTTGCGTACGCTGATCGATCATTCGGTTAACGGCATCATCCGGCTGCACCGGGATGACAGCGGCAGTGACATGAACCAGGAGCTGCGCTGCATCTTTGCTAATGCGGCGGCGGCACGATTCCTGTCCGTCGAACGTGACGATCTGCTCAGCAGCACCGCGCATGAAATTGTGGAAATCGCATCGAGCGCCATGAACCGGGGCGACGCCAACGATGTCCTCGAGTCCTTCAATCAGGCAACGGCCGCCGGTCAGAGCGTTGATACCGAGGTTCAACACATGTCGCCGGATGGCACAGCAAAGTGGCTGCGCATGATCTGCGAACCCCACGGCACTGATATTGCGATCACTTTTGTCGATCTCACGGACGGCAAGGCCAAAGAGCGACGCATGGAATCCATCGCGCGTTCCGATCCGCTGACCGGCGTGCTGAACCGTCGCGGTTTTGAGCGCGACGCGTCCAAGCGGCTTACCGAAAGTGCGGACGATGCGACCGGGGCGCTGCTGTTTATTGATTTGAACGACTTCAAGCAGATCAACGACAACTGCGGTCATGAGGTCGGTGACGAGCTGCTGCGGATCGCATCGATGCGCCTGCGAAAGAGCCTGCGCTCCTGCGACATCATCGGCCGCCCGGGCGGAGATGAATTCGTAGCTCTGGTGCCTGAAGTGACGCCGGACGTTGCCGACAAACTGGCGAATCGCCTGATCGCTGCGCTCGAAGAACCGTACCTGATTGGCGCGGAGACGCTGTATTGCTCCGCAAGTATCGGTCTCGCGCTATATCCCGAGAACGCCAATACGCTCACGGGCCTGATGCGCGAAGCCGACCAGGCGATGTATCGCGCCAAGGCGCGCTGCCGGGGTGTCAGCGACATCCGCAGCCGAGACCTGCTCGAAAAAGCCATGTAATATAGCTGCGCTAGCGCCGGTCTTGGTGAGCATTACTGCGGAGTATCCCCGATGTGGAAGAATCTCGACGGCCGCCTGAACGTGCGGTCGACAATTATTAGCGTTTTTTCTGCGGCTATGGCCCTGAGCCTGCTGTGCAGCCTGTCCATGCAATTCGGACATGCGGATGTGCCGGTCGCAGAATCGGCCGAGTTGACCAAACCTTTGCAGGCCGGCCAGAACGCGCCGCGCTTTGTCGTTCGGACCGTTGCCGGTGAGCCGTTCGTGTTCGAGCCGCGTGAGCTCGAGCACCCGGTGATCTTGATTACGTTTCGCGGCGGCTGGTGCCCGTACTGCAACATGCACTTGTCGGAGTTGCGCAAAGTCATGCCCGAGATTCGGGAACTCGGCCTCGACATCCTGTTCCTGAGCGGCGACCGGCCGGAACTCATTTACAAGAGCCTGCAGGGCGACACGCAGGAAGCGGTCGCCGACCTCGACTACCGCATTTACTCCGATGCCGATGCGCAGGCCGCTATCGCGCTGGGCATCGCGTTCAAAACCTCGGAGCGAACGATCCAGCGTCGCCACGAGAAAGGCGAAGACATCGCCGGTTCCTCGATGCTGCGCCACGGCATTCTGCCGGTGCCGGCCGTGTTTGTGATCGACACCAACGGCAAGATTGCTTACACCTTCGTCGAAGCCGACTATAAAGTTCGCCTGCCGGCCGAAGACCTGCTGGAAGTAGCCCGGAACGTCGTGCAGTAGATCCTGCGGGGATGGTACGCTTCCGGTCAGCCACGGGAGCATAACAATATGAGCGACGCCGCTCGCAACACGCCCCTGACTCGGATCGTCAAGGCGGCGACCAAGGTCGAACCAACAGAACTGAACGCGACGCTGCTGTCGTTCGTGTTCGTATTCCTGTTAATGACGGCGTACTTCATCATGCGGCCCGTTCGTGACGCCATGGCCAGCGACTGGACCGACGCCGAGGTCAGCGTGCTGTGGACGATGACCTTCTTCTTCAGCCTGATCGCCGTCAGCATCTACGGTGCGGCAATCTCATTCGTCCGGTTTCGGCTGCTTGTGCCTGGCGTATACGGTTTCTTCGCGCTATCGTTTTTCGTCTTCTATTTCGGCTCGACGCAGATCGCCGACCCGGTGCTGGTCGACAAGGGCTTCTATGTCTGGCTCAGCGTATTCAGCCTGTTCCACCTGTCGGTTTTCTGGAGCTTCATGTCGGACGTGTTCAACAAGAACCAGGCGCCGCGTCTGTTCGGCATAATCGCCACGGGTGCGAGCGTCGGCGCAATTGTTGGCCCGCTGCTGGCGGCGGAGCTTGTCGACCATATCGGCACGGACACACTCATGCTGGTTTCGGCCACGCTGCTGCTGATACCAATACCGATCATCTTTACGCTCGAACGACTCAAGCGCACCGTGCTCGGTAACGAAGATCTCAGTGTCGATCTGAGCGCGCAGCAGGCGATTGGCCGTAATCCATTGGCCGGATTCTCGTTGTTTCTGCAGAGCCCGTACCTGATCGGCATTGGCTGTTTCATACTGCTGTACGTTGCGATCGGTTCGTTCGTATATTTCGAGATGAAGAATCTTTTCGAGATCTTCACGCGCGAAGAGCGCACCCAGATCTTCGCGTACATCGATTTTGCCGTTAATTTGCTGGCAATTCTTACAGCGGTGTTCGTCACCAGTCGCATCGCGACGCGATTCGGCATGGCGACGACCCTTGCGCTGATTCCCGCGCTGATGGCCATCGGCATGCTGGTGCTCGCATTCTCGCCGGTCGTCGCCGTCGTTGCCGGACTGCAGGTCGCGCGCCGCGCAGGCAATTACGCAATTACGCGACCCGGACGCGAGATGTTATTTACAGTCGTTGGTCGCGAGAAGCGCTTCAAGGCGAAACCCGTGATCGATATTGTTCTGTACCGTGGTGGTGACATGGTGTCCGCATGGGCGTTCACGCTGCTGACGTCCGTGGTCGGCTTGGGCCTTGGGGCAGTAGCCGCCGTCGGCGTCGGCATCGCCGTGGTTTGGGCGGCGATAGGGGCGTACCTCGGCAGGGCTTTCGATCGCCGCGCCGCTGACAGCGATTCAGGTTTACTCCAGGAGAGATCGTAGTGCTGCACAATACGACCAGGGAATTCGGCTCATTTGCAAAGTCTCTGCATTGGCTTGTTGCGATCGGCATATTTGCACTGATCTTTCTGGGCCTCGAGCAGTCCGGCATGGAGCGCGGCGCAGAGCGGCAAGCGGTCCGCGATCTGCACGGGTCGGTTGCGCTGCTCGTGTTTGCGCTGATGACAGTGCGCATCGTGTGGCGCCTGATGAGCCCGGTCCCGGCGCATCCGCAGGGCCTGCCTGCCTGGCAGAGAATCAGCGCGAAGCTCGTGCATTGGGGTCTGTATATCGCGGTGTTCGTGCAGCTGACTGCCGGGGCGCTGGCCGTCGCGACCGGCGGCCGCCCGCTGGCCTTCTTCGGCCTTTTTTCCGTGTCATTGCCGATTGCCGAAAGCGACGCCAGTCACGAGTTCTGGGAAGAGGTGCACGAGACTGTCTGGATTGTGATCGCGGCGTTGCTGATCGTGCATGTGCTGGCTGCACTGTATAACCACTTCGTCGCGAAGAACGATGTCTTGCGACGCATGACCGTCGGCGTGCGGAACGAAGCATGACGCAAGCCGCAGCCTATGTCTGTGATGCGGTACGGACGCCGATCGGCCGCTACGGCGGAGCACTGTCCCAGGTGCGCGCGGATGATCTCGGCGCCTTGCCGATGGCGGCGTTGGCTGCACGCAATGCGGAGCTGGACCCGGCCGCGATCGGGGATGTCGTTTATGGTTGTGCAAACCAGGCGGGCGAGGACAATCGCAACGTGGCACGCATGTCGGCACTGCTCGCCGGACTGCCTGTGACCGTTGCGGCAGCGACAGTCAATCGCCTGTGCGGCTCCGGCATGAACGCAATCGGCAACCTCGCCGATCGTATTCAGTCCGGTGGCCTGCACCTCGGCATCGCAGGGGGCGTCGAGTCCATGTCGCGTGCGCCGTTCGTCATGGCCAAGCAGACCAGCGCATTTGGCCGCAACGCAGAAGTCTACGACACCACGCTGGGCTGGCGCTTCGTCAACAAGAAGCTCGAGGAGCAGTACGGCGTCGACTCGATGGCGGAGACGGCCGAGAACGTTGCCGCCGATTTCGGCGTCACGCGCGCAGACCAGGACCGGTTTGCGCTGCGCAGCCAGCGGCGTACCGAAACCGCCGTCGGTGCCGGCCTGTTCAAGGACGAGATTATCGCGGTGACGGTGCCGCAGCGCCGCGGGGAGCCGGTCGTCGTCGATGCGGATGAGCACCCGCGGCCCGACTCCACGATCGAGGCACTGGCAAAGCTCAGGCCGATCGTGCGTGCCGATGGCACAATCACTGCAGGCAATGCGTCGGGCATCAATGACGGCGCGTGTGCGTTGCTCATCGCATCCACGGCAGCGGTCAAGGACCACAGCCTGGAGCCGCTGGCCCGCGTCGTCGCATGGGCGGTGGCCGGCGTCGAACCCCGCATCATGGGCATCGGTCCGGCGCCCGCGTCCGAAAAAGTGCTCGATCTTGCCGGTATGACGATCGAGCAGATGGACGTGATCGAACTCAACGAAGCATTCGCGGCGCAGGGGCTGGCAACGCTCAGGTGCCTCGGCATCGACGACGATGGGGAACACGTTAATCCGAACGGTGGCGCGATTGCGCTCGGTCATCCGCTCGGCATGTCGGGTGCGCGCCTCGTGACAACGGCAGCCTGGCAGCTGCGGCGCACGGGTGGCCGTTTCGCGCTTTGCACTATGTGTATCGGTGTAGGCCAGGGCATAGCCATGATTATCGAGCGGACCTGATGAAACGAACCGCACCCAGTTATGAGACTCCGGAACTTCGCGAGTTTGGCGAAGTTTTGCAAGGAAGACGCACGATCAATCTCTATTTGCACACGCCGGTACCGGTAGACCTCGTTCGCGAGGCGGTGGAGGCTGCGACCTGGGCGCCGAACCATCACGTTACGGAGCCGTGGGCGTTCTATCTGCTCGGCAAGCAAACGATTGGCGCCTGTGTCGATCTTGTGCGCGACATCGTCACCACAAAGAAAGACGGGAAGGCGGGCGAATTCAAGGCCAACAGCTGGGCCGATAAGCCGGGCTGGCTGGTCGTCACCTGCCGCAAGTCAGACGATGAGCTTTTGCAGCGCGAAGACTACGCTGCCTGCTGCGCGGCAACGCAAAACCTGTTGCTATACCTGTGGAAAGCTGGTGTCGGCTCCAAGTGGACCACGGGCGATATCACGCGCGACCCGCGCTTCTTCGACATCATTGGCGCAAATGCCAAGCAGGAGTTTGTCGTCGGCTTGATATGGTACGGCTATCCGAAGCTCACGCCCACGCAGTCGCGTAAGGGTCTGCACGAGGTACTGAAGGAGCGCCTATAGCGGGCCGGCGCTACCGCTCGCCGAATTTCCGGCCTGGATTGATCTTCCGACTCGGCCATTCGGAAATTTGATGTCAGCTATAGGGCCGAAAGAGGATATTCGGCTATTTCGGAGTATAAGGGCGGCTACTGACCCACGGCAGCCGGTCGAGTCTCGTGAGGCATCTAATGAAAAAGGGCGATATGCGATGAGTTCTTCTTGAAGAATGTTCTTTTTTTTCGGTGCGGCATCTCAAGAGGTCTTATTACAGCTCTTTCCAGCTCCTGCTTATCATTTGCCGGACAACCTGCTGTTTGAGCTGACAGGCGTCGCCCAACTTGCAGGATTTTGGGCCGCATGGTGCGCCTGACGCTTGTTCGCGGAATGTTCGATCGAGAAATGACCGCGCTGTTGTGACTGGCGGCTTCTGGCCTTTAGCCGTCCGAAGAATCGGACAATTCAGGGCATTTGGCATGGCAGCTGTCGGCGAAACCTGACGTTTGATCCTGAGTCGCCGCAACCCCTGCCCAGACGCCTACAAAAAGCGTGCTAGAGAAGACATTGAGCTATTATTGATCCATAGGGCCGCTAGTTCCACAAGCCGACATTCGACCTCCCCTGAGGAAAACCTCGTAGAAAATGAACTGGGAAGCAATCAGTACGATCGCAGAGATCGTGGGTGCAACGGCTGTTGTAGTTTCTCTCGTTTACCTGGCTGCTCAGATTCGCCAAAATAATCGACAAGTCGAAGAGCAAGTTCGCGCATTGCGGCTGCAAGCGTACGATGCTGCCGGAGCCGACTTTTCAGCGCTGAGATTGCATATAAGCGGTTCCCCCCAACTCTCATCCCTGTGGCGTCGTGCGAAGGACAGCTACTGTGCCCTCGAGCCAGATGAGCGAGCTCAAGCGAATGAATTATTTCACGAATATATGTGGGCATATCAGAATATTTTTTCGCGCATGCAACATGGAACGGCAGACGATGTGCTATGGAAACTTGCCGATATTAATATCGGCTACTGGATGCGCAATACGGGTTTTCGAGAGTGGTGGCGAACAGAACAGAAGACGCCCTATACCGATGAGTTTGAGGCACTAGTTAACCGCGTGTGCTTAAAGATCGAAAACGAGGGGGGCTGACTTCCGCTTCCGGCCGATTGCTTCCCATTAAAAGAAAGTTTTCCAGCGCCTCTGGATGACCGCTATCAGCGACAACCAAATGTCAGAAACCAGCTACGGGATTTGAATAGATGGACTTGAAAGTATTGGCAACAGTCTTCGGCGTCGTATTCCTCGCTGAACTTGGCGACAAGACGCAGCTCGCCACGCTGCTCTTTGCATCCAAGTCTCCGAGCAATCTGATTGCGGTCTTTATTGGAGCCTCGGCAGCCTTGATCTTCGCGTCTGCAATCGGAGTGTTGGCTGGCGGCTTCATCTCTCAGTATGTTAGCCCCAAACACCTTTCCTACGCGGCAGGTGCGGGTTTTCTCCTGATTGGAGCTTGGACGCTATGGCAAGGTGCCAATTTGAGTTGAGCTGCAGCTATTCGCAAATATCCGCTGTCGGCCGTCTGCTGCCCCCGAAATCAGGCCATGTCGAGCGATGTGAGCGGACCATCGCCGCTGTGCCGCCAGAATCATTGCTCCACCGCGTCCGCTTACCGCCCCATAGCTGCCGATAAGCTAGAATTGGGTTAGAGGGCAGCTAATGAACCCGAAGCAGCCCGTCGACTGTTCTGTTTGAGATCAATGCATACGGCCGAATTGGCACACTCTGAGCGCGTCTCGGATTGGATTCCGATTGCTACGGCTATCACGACGGTAGTCTCGCTCGCCATTTTCTCAGGCTCAATATTCGTAAAACTGGTATCGCCGGGCTCATAGCCTTTTCGTTATTTTTCTGGTTGTTCAGCGCATTGATAAATCCATTACATTCGGAGGTGCGATTCGGGTTGGTATGGTGCTGGGTATCGGAGTGTCGTACGTCTTAGTCCGTTGGTTCTTCTGGGAGTATCCGGGCGGTTCGTTTGGCCGATACTGAACATTGGGGAGGATGAGAGTCCGATTCGGTATTTTTATTGCAAACAGGATAATGCGATTACGGCCACGCCGGGAATAGAATAAGACTAACAGCAGGGCGTGCAAAGCAGTTTCGAGTAAGCAAAGTTGGATTACGGGCAATTATCCTTTCATACAATAAGCAGAGGTGGGGGATGAAAAAATTAGATAGACGTACGTTGCTGAAATCTGCAATTGGATCAGCACTGGCCGTCCCTTTTTCACGACTGGTCGAGGCCCAGGTATCCACGGCTAGCAGTAATCCACGTCGTATTGATGTACACCACCATTTCGCCCCACCAGCATGGGTTGCCAACGTCAAGGACAGGCCTTTACTCAATATTGCGAACACCAGATGGGTTCCCCAACATTCCATCGAGGATATGGACATGGGAGGTGTGGCGGCCTCGGTTATATCTATAACAAATCCGGGAATTTGGTTTGATGACATGGCTGAGACACGTCGGCTCGCGAGGGCCTGTAATGAGTACGGAGCAAGACTCGTGTCTGATCATCCTTCTCGTTTTGGACTGTTTGCAGCCATGCCGCTGCCGGATGTCGACGGTACACTTCGTGAGATTGAGTACGCCTATGACACACTTAGTACCGATGGTGTTGGATTTATAACCAGTTATGGTAACCGGTGGCTAGGGAACCCCGATTTCAGACCGGTGATGGAGGAACTCAACCGGCGCAAAGCCGTAGTGTTTGTTCACCCCACGGCCGCAAACTGCTGCAGGAACCTGGAATACGCCCCAGGTGTAAGACCCGGGACCATAGAATATGGCACCGATACCACGCGTGCGATGATGGGGATTGCCTTCAGCGGTGACGCCAGGCGATATCCCGATATTCGATTTATCTGGTCCCATGCAGGCGGCAGTGCCCCGTTTCTACTCAGAAGGCTCGAAAGTGCCGGCAGCCGGGCACCGGACGCCCTTCCAAACGGTTTTACAGCGGAGATGGGTAAATATTATTACGATACCGCGTCCGCGTATAATCGTGGCGCACTGCTGGCACTGATGGAAATGGTAGCGACGACGCAGATTGTTTTCGGGACGGACTTCCCGCCTGGTGAAACCAGCACCAGACTTGCCGAGGCGCTGGCAGAAACGGGCCTCTTCAGCGAAAGTGATATGCGTTTAATCAATCGTGAAAATGCACTCAAGCTGTTTCCTCGTTTTGCATAGCTGACTGACTATATTTTACTTTTTCTATGACTCGAACAGATCGACGAGACGGCTTAAGGAAAATAACCTTAAAGCGAGTTACTGGATCAACTTCGAAAGCGGCATGCACTTTCCAATTACGACATGTGCAGCGACACTTGTTTCGCCTGGCGCAGACTTGACTTGATTTCCCGTGCAAAACCGGTGAGTTTGGCGATAGGGAATCCGCCACCGGGCCGGTCTGCTCCGTAGCTCAAGACTCGAACACCCAATTCGATGTCGATTATCACGACAGAATAGTATTACGATGCCCGATATGGGGAAATAATCCCTCCCATAAGAGGATTCTGATCAGGAATAGCGCCCCTGATAGTACTCGGACCCGCAGCCCCGGGTTCGAATCCCGATAGTCTGAATTTTTTTACATATTGTCTTTCTGAACGTCCGCATCTGGCCGTTATCTGCCCCAAAAATTAGCCGACATTGGGCTAATATTGGCCTGAAGGGCCGCTAGTGACCCGCAGCGGCCGTAGCTTCGTGACGGTGAGCTAAATGACTGATTCCGACTTCGAGAAGCGCATGGAGAAGGCTTTCAAGGAGCACTCACAGAAGTATCGCAAGCAGTATCGTGCCTACAAAGAACGGTGGCTCCCGTTAAAAGAGAAAATCTGGGCAGACATCGAGAATGAGCTGGGGCGAAAAATAGCCGAAGCGGAATTGTGGATGATTAGCGGAAATCTCGAAGATATCCGCTTTGACTATTTCTACAAGACCGATGCTGAGCTTGATAACGATATAGAGAGCGGCAATCAAAAATTCATTGTAGAAGCCATTGAGAGAGCGACGAAGAAGCACGTCATTCGAGTGCCCGAAGTCAATTTTCACAGCCACCAGTTCATTCAAGAGAAGTGCGGAGGTAACTACTTCCGGTACTTCAGTTGATGGCAGCTATCTTTGCGGCATAGTTCATGGCTGCTTTTGGCCGTGGGGTGCTGTACGAACCACTTGATTTCCGGCGATCTGAATGGCGGCTATCGTTGAATGCAGACATTCGATTTGGACTGTTCGGAAATCGTCCTTTGCACTCTCCTCGACAAAAGTGTATCGGCGGAACACGCACGAGCCTTTATGTCGCAGCTGGGGTTTTTAGTTCGCAACCAGGCATGCTGACAGGTACGATGGACTCGACCCTGATCGTCTTGCTGTTCGCCGTTGTCGCATTCGCCGCGGCGCTCTACTACCTTTATATCATGAGAGGTTGGTACGACTGGGCTCATCGCGGCAGGGCGAGCATCGTCGTCTTGATGGGCGTGCTGGTGCCGGTGCTCGCCATTACGCTATGGCAGCAGCACGAAGCCAGGGACGAGCTTGCGGCGCACGACATCACGATTCATCCCGAACTCGGGTCCAGCGTCGGCATCGCAACAGGCAGCATCGCCAGCGGAACGCACTGGGCGTTCCGGTTCGAGGAGGGCAGGCCGGCGCTGCTTGATTATTACCGCGAGCCGAGACACCGGCCCGGATGGGTGATCGCCGAGGACAACGATGTCTTTCTTATTTTGAGAAGAGAGAATCAGCGCCTGACGATTTCAGCCAGCGACAATACGGCGATCTTCCAGCTCAGCCGTGCGTCATCGCAAACCTTATAGGGGGCAGACGTCGGGCCCCGACACGGATTATTCGCTACCGTTAAACGTCCGCTTGTGGCCGGAAGCCTGGATCGGAGTAAAATGACGGCTACTGACCCGTAGCGGACATTCACGCTTGCCGGACTGGTTCTAATCGAAACTGTCGGCTTCGGGCAAGAAACAGTCATTTATTCGGGGTATATGCCAAAGCAACGCATTGCGCCTCGGATTGAGAGACTCCGACTGATGCTGGCTCTTGGTTACCGCGCCAATCTTGTGTAACGTTCTATGGCCGACGGCAATTCGTGGGCTGCACAAAAGGATAGGACGATGAAAATAAAACCAACGTTCTCGTATTTTCCTATCGCGTGTGCTGCGTTATTTGGGTTCTCGCACAGCGCATATGCCGAATGTGCTGAAGACATAACCGGCAAGTGGCAACTGTCACACGTAGTGATCCAAGGTCATAAAGTCGATGACGACACTCAATCTTGGGAATTCATGTCGAACGGCACGGTTCGTTTCCTAAAAACGCGGCCGGTTATAGATGCTTCAGCAGAATATAACTGTGAGGGCGTTGTAATCTATATGAAAGGGAGAATACCTGATCGGCTGAAAATCCTGGAGTTCGATGGGACGACTATGGCCTGGGAGTCCCTCGAGCATGGGGGAGTATTTCACGTAAAGAAAATGCCGTAGAAGAGTGCTCCGTACTGCGTGACTCAATCTGGTGTCCCCATGAGTTTCGACGATTGGAAGATCGTTGCGTCGAATGGTCACTTCTGGCCGCGTGCTGAAGTTGTCCATGGAGCGGAACAAACGACTGCTTTTCGCCGGGAAGCCGCCGGTCGGTAGAATCGCATTATAATTTCTGCCGTTGACCCATAGCGGGCTGTCACTGGTTGGTAAACCGAAACGGCCGCAAGAGGGACCGTCATCTTCGAGAATGGTCCCAATCGACGAATCCAGTTCTACCGGGTGCTAGATTTAATAAATAACAAATTGGGGGAGTAACTATGCGTTTTTCACGGCGTCGCTTCTGCCAGTCCGCCCTGGCTTCGACCTCTGCCAGCATGTTCCCGAGCACCCTGGTTCAAGCGGAAAATTCTTCGGGCGCATTTTCTTCGGAGATCCATGCCATCAGATTGAATGGTTCAGATACGTCAGTTGAAGGTGTTGCCGTCAAGGAGCTTGCCGAAAGCTTGGATGGTCGGCTTCTAGTAAATGGCGACTTCGGTTATCACGGTGCTCGTCGAATCTGGAACGGAATGCACAACCGCTACCCCGCAATCATCGTGCGACCTCGGTCGACCACGGACGTCGCCAACGCGATCGACTTCGCCCGCGAGCGGGAACTGCTTCTCGCCGTCAAAGGTGGCGGCCACAGCTGGCCCGGACGATCCGTCGCCGATGGTGCGCTCATGATCGATCTGTCCCCGCTCAATGGCGTGACGGTAGATCCTGTCGCTCGACGTGCAAGGATCGATGGCGGAGCGCTGCTCGCGACTCTGGATCTGGCGACTCTGGGTCACAACTTGGTCACAACGGCCGGCATCGTCTCACACACCGGTGTGGGCGGCCTGACACTCGGCGGAGGGTATGGCCGACTTGGGAGAAAGTTTGGGCTGACAATCGATAATCTGATTTCAGCCGAGCTGGTCGCCGCAAACGGCCGGACGCTAAGGGTCAGCGCTGACGAGAATCAGGATCTTTTCTGGGCGATACGTGGCGGTAACGGCAATTTTGGGGTGGTTACAGAATTCGAATTCGCGCTGCATGAATTCTCTCCTGACATTTACGGTGGGGTTATGCTCTGGCCGCTAGCTCAGGCTCGCGATGTGCTTGATTACTACGCCGAAAAATCCACGGACTTCTCCGATGAGATGTTTATGGCACCTGGAATGGCTACGGGACCCGATGGGTCAGCAATGTTGACGATGGACGTCTGTTACTGTGGAAATCCCGGCGACGCCGAGCGGGAACTCGCGCCCCTTCGCGGAGTCGCCCGACCGGCAGTTGACGGTGCCGTACCCGCGTCTTACCTGACCATGCAAACCCGCATGGACGGTCTTACGCGGCCGGGCATTCGCTCCTATATTAAGAGCGGCATGGTACGCGAGTTCACGCCAGCATTGATCGACACGATGTTATCGAGCTTCGAACCCGGAAAAGGGGTCATTATGAATTCCTTCGCAACGGGTGGCAGGATTGCCGAGGTCAGCGAGACCGCCACAGCATGGCCACACAGAAATGCCCATTCGATGATTGCAACGGTTTCGTTCTGGCCGGATCCGGGTCTCGATGAGGCTCGTATCGGCTCGACCCGGTCACTCTGGTCAGAACTCGAGCCCCATGTGGGCGGCTATTACGCAAATATCCAGGCGGATGATGTCGAGGTAGCTGGAAACTATGGGCCAGTCTACGAGCGGCTGATATCGGTGAAGAACACTCACGACCCGATGAACTTATTTAGGCTGAATAGCAATATCAAGCCGACAGTTTAGTAACTAGTGCGAGCTTGATTGCAGAATGCCTGTGCATACGACGGGCGGAAAAAATATCGGCGGTGGTCAACGTCCGCTAATGGCCGTTGCCTGTCCTGAAAATCAGGCCACGGTGGGCCGTATGAACGACTGCTCTCGGTGAGAGCAGACATCCGACTCTAGGTCGCAAAATCCTTGCTCAATAGCGTCCGCTAACCGCCCAAAAGCCGCTGTTGGGCTAGAATTGGGTTAGAGGGCGGCTACTGAACCCAAAGTAGCCGGTCGAACAGTCTGGGTAAGGGGTCGGCTTGTGCCTAATTCTAAACGCTTGTCCTGCAGTCACTCGACAAAATGAAAAAGTCTGTGAATCCAAAATTGTTGTTCACGGCGATACTGTTTTTGGCTGTGGTGGCATCCGTGATTGGTGTCTTTCAAGTGTCCGAACGACAGCACCTTCTAAAGCAAGGAGTAGAAACAACCGGCGTCGTGGTCGGTATCGACGTGGGGGCAAGGGGAATAAGGAGCGTCGAAGCGAGATTCACAACCTTCGACGGTCACGTGGTCATGGGCCGTGACGTTCACAAAACGCAGTGGTTTAACGCTAACAAGATCGGTGATCGGGTTACCCTGCATTATGATCCACAAGATCCGGAGAAAATTCTGATCGGTCGCGGCTTGTTGATGTGGTCTAATCCCGCATTCTTGCTGGCGGCGGGCGTATTTCTGTGTGGATTGGCGGTATTTATTTATAAGCAATCCGCGACTAAGCCGATCTCACCATGAATTAAACTTGCCGCGGCTGATGCACTGATCGATGTGCCGACCGTCTGCTTGTGGCCGATCTGAGACATCCGCCAGGAACCTAGCTGAGAGGCTGCTTCACATTACATAGCAGCCGCTCGAAAAAGTTGAGGTAATATGACGGCTTGTGACCCAAAGCGGCCACCGGGATTGAGGTGCTTGCAATGACGTCTGGGCTAGCGACGACTGTATGGGCTGTTAGGAGAATGGCATGAATTATCACTTGGCCCAATTGAACATCGCTCGCTTCATGAAGCCTGCTGAGCATCCTGACAACGCAGATTTCGTCAACAGTCTGGATCGGGTCAATACGATCGCCGAGTCGCAGCCGGGGTTCGTCTGGCGATTAACCGGTGATGGAAATGATGCGTTGGATATCCAAGCATTTGATGACCCGAATATCGCTGTAAACATGTCCGTGTGGACGAGCATGGAATCGCTTGCTGATTTTGTTTATCGAAATAAGGAGCATCTGGCCATAATGCGGCGACGGCGTGAATGGTTCGAGAAAACGAAGTTCCACTTGGTTCTTTGGTGGGTGGAAGCCGGCCACATCCCGTCATTGGTTGAGGCGAAAGAAAGGTTGAATTCGCTTATAACCAAAGGCCCCTGTGAAAAAGCCTTCACGTTTCGGAGACCTTACCCGCAACCGAGCGGTCCGGAGATTCGCCCCATTATCGATGAGTGCGCGTAGATTCGGAACGACTGCTTCTGGCCGCAAGGCGACGGTCGCCTGGTTCAGGCTATAATTTCCGCTACTGACCCAAAGCGGCCATACGCCAAGGGCCACCTGTTAGGGATGTTATTCTCGGTTTTGCGAACGTACTCTTGTTAGCTATGCCTAAGTACATCAATCCAACCAAAATAATTGAGGGGTTATAGATGTCTAATATGAGTAACAAGGTCGCTCTAGTTACTGGAGCGAGCAGCGGGATCGGTCGAGCAACCGCGTTAGCCTTCGCCGCAAATGGTGCCAAGGTTGTGGTCGCCGCTCGCCGGGAAGAGGAGCTGGCTGCGCTAGTGGCTGAGATTGAGTCTCAAGGAGGAGCGGCTACACTCGTGAAGACGGATGTATCTGCCTCGAAAGATGTCGAACGAATGGTCGCTCACGCAATTGGGACATATGGGCGTCTTGACTACGCAGTGAACAACGCTGGCATCGAAGGGGAGTGGGCTGGAATTACTGATTTGCCTGAGGATGAATGGGATAGAGTTCTAGACGTCAATCTGAAAGGC
>Ga0224508_10002253_pt1 | contig 16624 bp, 15 predicted proteins | sample SF_Jan12_sed_USG_4_FD_170157 | JGI IMG/M metagenome (GOLD analysis project Ga0224508, IMG submission 170157) | Sediment microbial communities from San Francisco Bay, California, United States - SF_Jan12_sed_USGS_21 | ecosystem: Environmental > Aquatic > Marine > Sediment | place: USA... | reverse complement strand
GGCGAGGGCCTGTTCGACATGTTCCTGTTCGGGATCGCGCTCGCCGTCGCCGTCGTGCCCGAGGCACTACCGGCCGTCGTCACGATCTCGTTGGCCATGGGCGTGCGGCGAATCGTCAGGCGCAACGCGCTTGTCAGACGCTTGCCGGCGGTCGAGACCCTGGGCAGCACCTCGGTCATATGCTCCGACAAGACCGGAACGCTGACGCGCAACGAGATGACCGCCCGCGAGGTCGTCACATCCGACATCTCCGTGACCCTGAGCGGCTCGGGCTACGAGCCGATCGGAGACGCGACCGTCGATGGGGTCATCGTGGAGGCGCCGCCATCGGTCGTCGATCTGCTCAGGACCGGGACGCTCGCATCGGATGCGACGCTCGTGTGCGACGACGACGGTCGATGGACGGTCCGTGGCGATCCAACCGAAGGGGCCCTCGTGGTGGCCGCGGCGAAGTTCGGCGTCGACAAGGAGGACCTCGCGGCGACTCATCCGCGGAGGGCCGAGATCCCGTTCAGCTCGGAGCGCAAGCGGATGACGACGCTGCACGACTCCGATCAGGGCACGCTCGCCTGCTCGAAGGGCGCCGCCGAGGTGGTGCTCGACTCCTGCACGACGGTGCAGGAGGGCGACGACGCCGTGCCGCTGGACGACGTGCGCCGTCAAGCGATCGTCGCAGTTGCCGAGCGGATGGGCCGGGAAGGCACCCGAGTGCTCGGCGTCGCCGCCAAAACCGACGCCGAGCAGGCGACGGCCGAGGAGGAGATGACCTTCCTCGGGTTGGTCGGTCTCATCGACCCGGCCCGCCCCGAGGCCGCGAGGTCGGTCAGCGCCTGCCGCGGCGCCGGCATCGATGTGGTCATGATCACCGGCGACCACCCAGTCACCGCCGAGGCGATCGCCCGCGAGCTGGGGATCCTGACCGAGGGCAGGGTGGTGACGGGTCGCGAGCTCGAGCAGATGAGCGACGAGGAACTGGCCCGTGATGTCGCCGATCTCGAGGTGTACGCCCGCGTCTCGCCCGCCGACAAGCTCCGCGTGGTCACGGCGTTGCAGGACCGCGACGAGGTCGTCGCCATGACCGGTGACGGCGTGAACGACGCGCCGGCGCTCAAGAAGTCGGACATCGGGGTGGCCATGGGCATCACCGGGACCGACGTCTCCCGGGAGTCAGCCGAGATGGTCTTGCTCGACGACGACTTCACCTCGATCGTGGCCGCCGTCGAGGAAGGTCGAGGCATCTTCGGCAACATCAAGAAGTACTTGATGTATCTGATCTCGTCGAACATCGGGGAGATCCTCCTCATGGCTGCAGCCACCGTGGCCGGGATGCCCCTACCGCTGTCGGCGGTGCAGATCCTCTACGTCAATCTGGCCACCGATGGCCTGCCCGCGCTCGCGCTGGCGGTCGATCCACCGGAGCCGGACCTGATGCTGCGTCAACCACGAGATCCCGAGCGCGGCATCTTCACCCGCCCCGTCGTCACCCTCATGTCGATCGGCGGGATCTGGTCCGGGGTCGTCAACGTCGGCCTGTTCGCTGTCGCCCGAGCGAACGACGCCGAGCTGGAAGAGGCGATGGCGTACACCTTCATCTCCCTGGTGCTCATCCAGTTCTTCAAGGCGTACAACTACCGGTCGGATCGCCGAACGATCCTCGATCGACCCTTCGCCAACCGGTGGCTCAACATCGCCATCGTGTGGGAGCTGGTGCTGCTGGTCGTGATCGTGTACGTGCCGTTCTTCCAGGACGTGTTCGACACCTCGGCGATGGATCCGATGGAGTGGCTGGTGCTCATCGGCGTGGCGGGCACCGTCATACCCGTGCTCGAGATCGCCAAGTGGATGGCCCGCCACGGCCGGTTCGGCGAGCTCGACTGATCGTCACCCACCCGCGAGCGAAATGGCCCGGAGGCGGCCGGCCTCGTTGATCGCGGCATCGTCGGCGGCAGCCGAGGCGACCCCGACGTCTGACCACCCGACTCGACCATCGGCCTCGCATCGGCCATGTCTCGTCCTCCTCCGGAGCCGAGTGGCGGTGCCACATAGTGTGGGCGAATGGACTTCGAGCACTCCGAGCGGGCCCAGATCGTGCTGGAGCAAGTCGATCGGTTCATCCGGGAGAAGGTCGTCCCCAACGAGCGGACCTACCGGGACCAGTTGGTGGGGACCGACGACTGGACGCAGTGGCGGATCCCCCCGATCGTCGAGGAGCTGAAGGCCGAGGCTCGTGCGCTCGGCCTCTGGAACCTCTTCCTGCCCGACGAGCAGTACGGCGTGGGCCTCGACAACCGCGACTACGCGCCCGTCGCCGAGCTCACCGGCCGCAGCTTCCTCGCCCCCGAGGTCTTCAACTGCGCCGCTCCCGACACAGGCAACGCCGAAGTGCTCGTGCAGTACGGATCAGATCTGCAGAAGGAGCAGTGGCTGGTCCCGTTGCTCGCGGGCGAGATCCGGTCCGGCTTCGCCATGACCGAGCCTGCCGTCGCCTCGAGCGATGCGACCAACATGAAGGCCACCGCCGAGCTCGATGGCGACGAGGTCGTGCTCAACGGCCAGAAGTGGTGGACGAGCGGCGCCGGCGACCCGCGCTGTGGGTTCCTGATCTTCATGGGCGTCACCGATCCCGACGCCGACCGCCACCGGCGTCACTCCATGGTCCTGGTCCCGATGGACGCCCCTGGGGTCAAGATCCTCCGCATGGTGCCGGTGTTCGGCCACCTCGGCGAACCCCACGGCCACGCCGAGATCCTCTTCGACGACGTCCGGCTGCCCGCCGCCAGCATCATCGCCGGGCCGGGCCGGGGCTTCGAGATCGCGCAGGGTCGACTGGGCCCGGGCCGCATCCACCACTGCATGCGGGCCGTCGGGGCGGCCGAGCGGGCGCTCGAACGGCTCTGCGAGCGGGCCGTCGACCGGATCGCGTTCGGGCGGCCGCTCGTGAACCTCGGAGCCAACCGCGACATCATCGCCGACAGCCGGATGGCCATCGACCAGGCCCGACTGCTCACGTTGAAGGCGGCCTGGGAGCTCGACTCGGTCGGCACGCTCGGCGCGCTGGTGTCGATCTCGGCCATCAAGGTGGTCGCCCCCAACGTGCTCCAGCAGGTCGTCGACGCCGCCATCCAGATCCACGGGGGCGAGGGCGTGGCCGACCCCGAGCTCAGCTACCTGATGGGGATGGCCCGTTCGCTCAGGATCGCCGACGGCCCCGACGAGGTGCACCGGGCGATGGTGGCCCGGCTCGAGATCGGCAAGTACCAGTCCTGAGCACCGGCGAGGCCGGAGCCAGACGTCGCTCCCCGACCCGCACACACTCGACAGTGCAGCGGCATCGGGGCGCGGCGGCGTCAGGACCCGCGGGTTGACAAACTGAAACGGTGTGTCAAACTGATACGGTGTCTCAGTTCGGAGCCGACCGCTCGACCCGACGAGCCCGCAACATGGCGGCTCGGCGGGACCGGATCCTCGATGCGGCTGCGGCGATCCTGGCCGTCGAGGGGTCCGACGGCCTGTCGATGCGGAACCTCGCCGAGGCTGCCGGGGTGAGCGTCAACACCATCTACAACCTGATCGGCCCACGCGATGCGGTGATTGCGGCCCTGGTCGAGCGCGTGATCGGTCTGATCGAACCTGCGGTCGAGCACGCCGGTGGCGATGACCCCGTCGCCCGGTGCGTGGCCGTGATCGATCGATCGGCCTCCCTCGTCGTCGACAACGAGGTCCTCACCCGGCCACTCGCCCACGAGATCTTCGGCCACGGCGGACCGGGATCGGCCAGGTCACGGCAGTGGGGCACCAGCACTCTCGGGCGCGCGATCACCGACGCGGTCGATGCCGGTGTGTTGACCGAGCCGGTCTCGCCGGCGGCGGTGGCCGAGACGGTCTACGCCGTCTGGGCCAACTCCGCCCTGAGCTGGGCCCAGGGGAGCATCGACGGCGAGGGCTTCCGAGTGGCGAGCCTCCACGGGCTCCACCTCGCCCTGCTCGCGCTCGCCACCGACGCGTCGCGGCCGCGGCTCGAAGCCGCGCTCGCCGAGGTGGGCGCGCACCTCGACTCCTCGCTCGACACGATCCCGCAGCCGTTCCACCAGACCGCCTGACCCAGGAGCATCCTCACGATGGCACCCACCGATCCCGAGCTCGCCGATCGAATCAAGGCCGCGAACACGGTGGCCCGCCGACATTTCGGGGTGTTCCAGTGGCCGACCGTCGCGCTGGTCGGCGCGCTCGTCGCTGCGCAGATCGCCCTGATCGGTGCGACCCTCGCCGGTCCCGTCCCGCTGATGGTGGGGATCGTGGTCCTCGCCGTGCTCCAGTACCCCACCTACATCTGCTTCCACGAGACCGCGCACGGCAACATCGCCCGGGGTCGGGCCCGCGGGCTGAACGACGTCGTCGGGTCGGCGCTCGGGGTCGTGTTGGGGGTGCCACTCGTCGCCCATCGCCGGGAACACCTCGCCCATCACGCCTACACCAATCGCGAGGGCGCCGACCCCGACCGCGTCGCGTTCGCCGGCGGCCGATTCGACTTCGCCAGCCCGATCCGTCTGTTCGTCCAGCAGTACCGGTTCTACGTGCACAACGGGTGGCCGGTGGCCAGCGGCTTCGAGAAGGCCAGATTCCTCGCCGAGACGGCAGTCACCGTGACGGTGAGGGTCGCGCTCATCGCTGCGTTCGGCTGGCGGGGTGCGGTCCTCGTCGTGGCCACGCCGATCCTCGGTGTGGCGTTGATCGCCTACCTGGTGGTCTACCTGGTGCACGCCGTGCCCGAACCGCTCGCCGAGGGTCGGTGGATCGACACCGTCTCCTACGAGACCGACCATCTCCCACGACCTGTCCGGCGCCTCGTGGACTGGGGCTGGATGGGTCACCATGTGCACGGGATCCACCACCTCTACCCGACGGTCCCCTTCTACCGGCAGCAGCGCGTGTTCGAGGAGATCCGCTGCCTCATGGTGGACCTCGGTGCGCCGATGCGCCGCTTGTGGGCGTCGAACGTGAACGCCTCGCCGGCGCGTTGGCCCCAGGGCTGGCCGGTCGCCGGCGGCACACGCACCGACACCGTGGATCCCGACGGGAACATGCGCTCGTGACCTCGGCTGTTGCCCGGCGTCGACGGTCGGTCTCGCCGGGCCGTCAGGACGGGAGCTTCGCCACGAGCACCGACACAGGTGCCTCGACAAGGAGCTCCTCGGTGACGCGACCGAGGTCGCCGGTTCGCTGACCAGGACCCATCACGACCAGGTCGACGCCGGCAGACGCCACGACCGCCGCCACGTCGTCGGGATGCGCGCTGTCGCATCGACCTACCGGCACGCCGAGGTGTCCAACCGACTCCGTCCAGGTCTCGATCTGGTGATCGAGCGCCTGCTCGAGGATGTCGACCAGCTCGTGCATCCCTGCTTCGCTGGCGGCGGAGAGCGTGAGCGGCGACGGCGCTGGTCGCAGCGCCAGGACCTCGACCGTGGCGCCCGACGAGCGAGCCAATGAGACGGCCTCGTACAGCGCCTTGGGCGCTTCGGGTCCCATCGTGACGGGGATCACGACGATCGACTGGAATCGCTTCATCGCTGGGGGAGCACTCGCCGACGGCGAGCACCGCGTCGATCGCGACCCAGCCGATCCGACGCAGCGGTCGCCGCCCACGCCGCGCCCGCCACCAGCATCGTGAGCCCGACGAGTCGCAGCAGCTCGATCAGCACGTCCATGGACACCTCCTCCGTTGGCTGAGGTCGAACGCCTGGCGATTCGTCCTCGTTGACGCGCTGACCTCCATGTCGGATGAGGCTTCGACGACAGGCGCTGGTCGGTCCGTTGCGGCAGTCGACGAAACGGGCCGCATGTGCGATCGTGAAGACCGGAGACGGATGGAACGGGGGTGTTCCGTGGGTCTGTTCAGCGCGGTCGGCACCCAGCTGCAGCACCCGAGAGGTCTGTTCGGGAAAGTGCTGTTCGGCGGGATGACCAGGATGACGATCGAGTACGCCCGGTGGACGGCGGATCTGATGGATGTGCAGCCGACCGACGACATCGTGGAGGTCGGCTTCGGGAACGGCGCGAACATCGCGTTGCTGGCCGAGCGGGCACCAGAAGGGACCGTCACCGGTGTCGAGGTCTCCGAGACGGCCATGGAGATGGCATCGAAGAGGAACGCCGCAACCATCTCGACGGGACGCGTGCAACTGCATCTGTCCCAGGACGGGAGTTGGCCGGTCGACGACGACGCTGCCGACAAGGCGTGCACGGTGGCCACCATGTACGTCATCGCGGATCCGGCCGCGATCTTCACGGAGCTGCACAGGGTCCTCGAACCGGGCGGCCTGGCCGCCGTCACGTTCCCCGTCCGCGAGAACTTCATGCGCTTCAAGCCGGCCAACACCCCGGGGTTCCACTTCCACGAGCTGACCGATCTGGAGGCATTCTTCCGCCGCGCTGGTTTCGTCGATACCCGCACCGAGCGAAACAACGAGGTGCGCTTCGGCGCGTACTGCATGCTGGGACACACGCCGGCGGCCGCGGCTGCGGACGTCGACGTCGACCACGCCCCGTAGGCGCACGCACCCGATCACCACCTGACTCCAGCCCAACAGGGCCCGACCGGCACGAATCTCGAGACATCCGAGCAGCGTCGCCAGCTGGAAGAGCTCGGCAGCGACCACCTAGGGCTTTCTCTTCTCGCGGCCGCTGAGCGTCGACGCGCTGCAGCGGCTGGTCGCCGACGGGCAGCCGTTGGCGATCGAGGCGATGCCGCCCTCACGGGCTGCCCGCTGAGCGATCTCGAATCCAGTTGCCCGTCCCGGTGCAGGCAACCAGGCTTGGCACGTGCCCGACCCGGATGCGTCCACTACGCCGCGCCCTGTCCGCGCCGGCGTCATCCGAGGCGGCCGAGTCGTCGAGGCCGACGGATCGGTTGGTCACCGCGACCTGGCCTGGCGTGACGGTCGCATCGTGGCGGCCGGCTCCGAGATCGACAGCATCGACGGTCCCGACCTCGACGCAGCGGGCCGGTGGGTGCTGCCAGGCATCGTCGACCTCCACGGCGACGCCTTCGAACGGTCACTGATGCCCCGACCCGGCGTCCACGTGCCGATCGAACTGGCGCTGGCCGACAACGACTCGCAGCTGGTCAGCGCCGGCATCACCACGTCGTTCCTGTCGGCCACCGACGGCTGGGAACCCGGCCTCCGCAGCCGGGCCACCCTCACGAGGCTGATCGATCAGCTCGATACTCGACGCGGCTCGGTCGACACCCGGCTGCATGTGCGCCACGAGGTTTGTCTCACCGACGGTCACGCCGCGCTGCTGGCATGGATCGAGGGCGGTCGGATCGACCTGTTGTCGATCAACGATCACACGCCCGACCGTGCGATCGACGCGGGCGCCGACCGGGTCTCGAGTGTGGCCGTGGGCCGCGCCGGTGTCACGGCCGCCGAGCTGTCGACGCTGACGATCGCAGCGATCGGGCGTCGAGACGAGGGTCGGGCCCAGGTAGAGCAGTTGGCTGCTGCGGCTCGGATGACCCGCGTCCCGGTGGCCTCACACGACGCACTCGACGAGCGCCACCTCGACCACGACGTGCAACTCGGTGTCCAGATCGCCGAGTTCCCCGCCACTCTCGATCTGGCCGCCGCCTACCGGCGCCACAACATCTCGGTGCTGCTCGGCGCGCCCAACCTGGTGCGAGGCGGCTCCCACCTCGACAACCTCGACGCCCTCGATGCGATCGAGAGCGGAGTGGTCGACGCCTTGTGCTCGGACTACCACTACCCGTCGCTCGTGCAGGCGCCGTTCGTGCTGGCCCGACGCGGCGTCACCGACATGGCGACGGCCTGGGCGCTGGTGTCGAGTCGACCGGCGGCAGCCGCCGGCCTCGACGACCGCGGCACGCTCGATGCCGGACAGCGCGCCGACATCGTCGTGATCGACGACGATGGCCCCACGGCGGCGGTCGACCAGGTGGTGGTCGACGGCGATGTGATGCTCAGCCGGCGGTGAGCCGCACCCGATGCCAGGTCTTCGCGTGCTGTCCATCCGATGCTTGCTCGGACGTCGCACAGCGCGAGCGATGGTCCCGTAGGGTCGAGGCCACGCCCGGTCTGCGAGGCATGGGCGTTCACCACACGAGCCGGCTGCGTCACCCCTCCAGCGCAGCCGGCTCGTCGTGCTTGGGGTGCTAGGAAGACGCCATGTCGGTCAGCACCCAGCGGCAGGGCCGCATCACCATCGTCACCATCGAGCGCGAGGACAAGCGCAACGCGGTCAACGAGGCCGTCGCGTCGGGACTCGACCGGGCCTTCAACGACCTCGAGGACGACCCCGACCAGTGGGTCGCCGTCCTCACCGGTGGACCCCGCATGTTCTGCGCCGGCACCGACCTGCGTGACGGTCCCGGCCCACCCACCGAACGCGGCGGCGAGTACGGGCTGATCAGGCGGCGCCGCACCAAGCCGCTCATCGCCGCGGTCGAGGGCATCGCCTTCGGCGGCGGCTTCGAGCTGGCGTTGGCCAGCGATCTGGTGGTGGCCGCCACCGACGCCCGCTTCGCACTCCCCGAGGTCAAGCGAGGGGTCATCGCCAACAGCGGAGCGCTGTTCCGCACCGCTCGGGCGCTGCCCCTCAACGTGGCCAAGGAGCTGCTGTTGACCGGCGACGAGCTCAGCGCCGAGCGAGCTCGCGAGCTGGGCTTGGTCAATCACCTCGCCGAACCGGGCACCGCTCTGGCGACCGCCGTCGAGCTGGCCGAACGGATCGCAGCCAACGCACCGGTGTCGGTTCGCCAGACCCTTCAGGCCGTCGACGCCGTCGTCGCCAGCGACGACGACGCCGGTTGGCGCGCCACCGAGCGAGCCGTCGAAGTGGTGATGGCGGCCGACGACCTGCGCGAGGGGATCAGCGCGTTCCTCGAGCGCCGGCCGCCACAGTGGACAGGTCGCTGACGGCGGCCGGTAGCACCTCGCGGCCGTACCAGAGGTAGGCGACGAGGAACATCAATCGCTGGGCCACGCCGGCGACCCCATCGAACTGGCTCATGGACAGGGGCACCACCACCGAGGCCACGATCGCCACCACGTCGAGGACCCGCACGGATTGACCCTTCTCGCGGCCGCCGACCGCCACCGCCAGCACGCCGATGGCGAAGGCGACGCCGATGACCGTGGCCGCCACCGAGTGGAGCGTGTCCTCGGTGGGGTCGTAGGACGCGCCGTCGGGCCAGGCTCGGGCCGAGAAGGCGGCCACGGTGATCATCCCCACCGCGAACACCCGGTGGAAGACGGTTGCCCGTGTCCCCCACCGGGGCGCGGACCTGGCGGCTATCACCAACACGGCCAGCCCGAACAGCACGAACCCGAACCGGGCCAGCCAGGCACCGTCGACGCCCTGGGCACCGGCCTCGCTGGTGGTGTGCTCGATCCAGTCGTAGTCGTCGGGCAGCAGCGCCGGTGCCAGGGCCAAGGCGCCGAACGAGCCCACCAGCAACATCATCCCGGCCAGGCCCAGCCAACGATCGCTCACCAGTCCAGGGTGCCAGCGCCACCTCAGCACCGGCCCGGGTCGAACGTCCCGCGCCTCAGGCGGCGGCCACCTCACCGCGAACGGTCCGAGTGAGCGCCCGCGCCGTCAGCACCACCAGGAACACGATCACCGAGCACAGGGCCATGGTGGCGCCGGCAGCAGTGTCGTGGTGATAGCTGACGAGCAACCCCACCACTGCGGCGCCCGAGCCCAACAGCACGGCCACCGCCATGATCAGGGGCACCCGACGTACCAGGAGCGCCGCCGCCGCGGGCGGGGCCACCAGGAAGGCGAACACCAGCAGGCTCCCGACCGCCTCGAACGAGGCGACGATGGCGCCGGCGACGAGCACGAGCAGCACGACGTGGGCCAATCGCGGTCGCAGCCCCAGCAGGCGAGCCATGGTCTCGTCGAAGGTCATCACCAGGAAGGGTCGGTAGAAGAGGGCCACGCCGGCCAGCGTGAACGCGGCCACCACGCCCTGGCGGGCCAGGTCGGCGTCGTCGACGCCAGTGACCGACCCGAACAGGAACCGGTTGAGGTCGCCGGTGTAAGCACCCGAGTCGCTCGACATGATCACCACGGCGAGGGCGAGGAACCCCACGAACAGCACCCCGATGGATGTGTCCTCGGGTAGCGGCGAGTGGCTGCGGATCACGTTGATGCCCACCACCATCGCGAGAGCGGCGACGAAGGCCCCGAGTGTCGTGCTGAATCCCACCACGAAGGCCACGGCGATACCGGGCAGCACGCCATGGGCCAGGGCGTCGCCGAGGAACGTCATCCCCCGCAGCACCACCCATGTGCCCACCACGCTGGTGCACAGCACGGCCAGCAGTCCGGCCCACAGCGCATCGCGCATGAACTCGTTCTGGGTGAAGGGATCGATCCACCACCCGACCGGATCGGTGATCAGCTCCACTGCCGCGCCCAGATGGAGTTGAGAATCATCCTCAGATGCTAGCCGGGGCATACTGGAGCCACCATGAGCGCGGCCAATGCGATCGACGATCTCGATGACATCCACGAGCGGGTTCGGACCCGCCTGGCCGCGCTCGATCACCGCTACACCACCGGTCGCCGTCACCTCGTCGAGCTGCTGGCCCGGGCCGGCCGCCCCCTGACCATGCCCGAGCTGTTGGCCATGGACCGAGACCTGCCGCAGAGCTCGGTGTACCGGAACCTCGAGGTGCTCGAACGCACCGAGCTGGTCCGACGCCTCAACACCGGCTCGGACCACGCCTGCTACGAGCTGGCCGAGCCGATCCTGGGCCACCACCACCACCTGATCTGCGTCGACTGCGGCACCGTCACCGACATCCACCTCGACGACGGTTTCGAGCAGCGCATCGACGACGAACTGGCCTCGGTGGCAGCCGCCAACGGCTACACACCACTGGGCCACAGCCTCGACCTGCACGCTCGCTGCCCCGACTGCGCCTGAGGGTCGGGGCGACGACGTACTGTCGACTCGCCGTCGCCCGCCGTAGTGTGCGACTCCCGGACGACGAAGGGGATGACTGTGGCCGACGACTACACCAAGGTGCTGCTCGACGAATCCGAGATGCCCACCCAGTGGTACAACGTCATCCCCGATCTGCCCGCCCCACCCCCGCCGCCGCTGCACCCGGGCACGCTCGAACCAGCGGGGCCCGACGATCTGGCGCCGTTGTTCCCCATGGCGCTGATCGAGCAAGAGGTCACCGGCGAGTCCTACGTCGACATCCCCGGTGGCGTGCTCGACGTGTACCGGCTGTGGCGCCCCAGCCCCCTGTTCCGAGCCCGACGGCTCGAGCGGGCCCTCGATACGCCGGCCAAGATCTTCTACAAGTACGAAGGCGTGAGCCCGGCCGGCTCGCACAAACCCAACACCTCGGTACCTCAGGCCTATTACAACCACCAAGAAGGCATCACCAAGCTCACCACCGAGACCGGTGCCGGCCAGTGGGGCAGCGCCCTCGCCTTCGCCACCGCCCAGTACGGCATCGAGTGTGAGGTGTGGCAGGTCGCGGCCAGCTACCGCCAGAAGCCCTACCGCAAGACGATGATGGAGATCTGGGGGGCCACCGTGCACCCCAGCCCGTCACCCGTCACCGAATACGGCCAGAAGCTGCTCGCCGAGAACCCCGACCACCCCGGCTCACTCGGCATCGCCATCTCCGAGGCGGTGGCCATGGCCGTCGAGGACCCGGCGACGCGCTACGCGCTCGGCAGCGTCCTCAACCATGTGCTGTTGCACCAGACGGTGATCGGCGAGGAGGCCCTGCGACAGCTGGCCAAGGTGGGCGAGACGCCCGACGTGCTGGTCGGCTGCACCGGCGGCGGCTCGAACTTCGGCGGTCTGGCCTTCCCGTTCCTGCGCGAGAAGTTGGCGGGCAACATCGACCCCGTCATCCGGTGCATCGAGCCGGCTGCGTGCCCCTCGCTCACCAAGGGCGAATACCGCTACGACTTCGGCGACACCGGCCAGCTGACCCCGCTGCTCAAGATGCACACGCTCGGGCACTCGTTCATCCCCGAGGCCATCCACGCCGGCGGGTTGCGCTACCACGGCATGTCGCCGCTCGTGTCACACGTGTACGACCAGGGCCTGGCCGAGGCGGTGGCCATCCCCCAGACCGAGTGCTTCGCCGCCGCCGTGCAGTTCGCCCGCACCGAGGGCATCGTGCCCGCGCCTGAGCCCACCCACGCCATCGCCGCGGCCATCCGCGAGGCCCAGCTGTGCAAGGAGACCGGGCAGGCCAAGACGATCCTCACTGCGCTGTGCGGCCACGGTCACCTCGACCTCGCCGCCTACGAGTCGTACCTGGGCGGTGAGCTGGTCGACCTCGACTTGAGCGACGACGTGCTCTCCGACGCCATGAGCACGGTGCCCACGCTGACATGAGCGACGTCACCGACCTGGGGTTCGCGGCCGACGCGGCCGTGGCCGTGGTGCACGCCGACGACATCGGCATGTCCCACGCGGCCAACGAGGGAGCCTTCGAGGCGTTGGCCCACGGCCCGGCCACCTGCGGCAGCGTGATGGTGACATGCCCGTGGTTCACCGAGGCGGCCGCCACGGCTCGGGCCGAGCCCGGCTTCGATCTGGGGGTACACCTCACCCTCAACGCCGAGTACGAGGGGTACCGCTGGGGCCCGGTCACCGACGCCCCCACGCTGGTGGGGGCCGACGGCACGCTGTTCGCCGACCCGAGCGACACGGTGCGCCACGCCGACCCCGACGAAGTGCACGTCGAGCTGCGGGCCCAGATCCAACGGGCTCTCGACGCCGGCATCGACGTCACCCACATCGACAGCCACATGGGCACGGTGTTCAGCGCGAAGTTCTTCGCCATCTACCTCGAGCTGGCTCGCGAGTTCACCGTGCCGGCCTTCCTGCCCACGGGCGCCGACGAGCCTCCCGAGGATGCACCGACGCTCGACCCGATGCTGGCCATGGGCGCCGACGGGTGGCCCCTGTTCGACTCGTTCTGCGCCGACTCGCTCGGCTTCGCCCCCGGCGACGGGGCCGACCACAACCGTCGCCGGATCGCCGGGCTCGGCCCGGGTCTCAGCTACCTGATCTGCCACCCGGCTGCCGGTGGCACCGAGCTCGACGCCATCACTCCCGACTCGGCCCACTGTCGCGACTTCGAGCGCACCTTCTACGGCGGTCAGGCCGGCCGCGCTGCGTTGGCCGACGCCGGTGTCGAGACCACTGGAATGCGCGCCCTGCGCGACCTGTTGCACCGGAGACGAGCCCAGGAGTCGCCATGACTGGTCAACGCGCACTCACCGACACACCGGCGCCCAAGTGGCAGGGCATCAACCACTTGGCGCTGGTCACCCCCGACATGGACACCACAGTGCGCTTCTACGCCGGTGTGCTGGGTATGCCGCTGGTGGCCACCACCATGGCCGGGCCCATGCGCCACTACTTCTTCGAGATGTCACCCGGCAACACGGTGGCCTTCTTCGAGATCGAGGGGGCCCCGACATTCGCCAAGGGTGCCGGCTCGCCGCCTCCTGACCACCCCATCCAGCTCGACCACCTGTCGTTCAACCTGGCCGACGAGGCGGCGCTCGAACAGCTACGGGCCCGCCTGCTGGCCGCCGGCAGCGAGGTCACCGAGGTCGTCGATCACGGCATGCTGCGATCGGTGTACTTCACCGACCCCAACGGCATCGCCCTCGAGGCCTCGTACTGGGTGAAGGACCCCACCGGTCACCAGCCGCGCATCGACGATCCCGACCTGTTCGGCGATCTCGATCCCACCACGGCGGTGGGCGAGATGATCGCAGGTGACATCGGCGAGCTCCCGCGCACTGGGCTGGTCTGAACCGGTGAGCCAGAGCACGGGCGCCGTCGTCGAGACGTTCGCGCTGGGGTCGCCCCCGTGGCCCACGCTCGACCCCTTCCTGTTCTGCGTCCACCACGTCGACGACTATCCGACCGGCGACGAGCGAATGGCCCCGACCGCGTCGCTCGACGGTCGCAGCATCGGGCAGGACTTCGCCAACGTCGACGGCTGGAACATGTACCACGGGTCGGTGGTGCCCGGATTCCCGGCCCATCCGCACCGCGGCTTCGAGACCGTCACCTACGTGCGCCGTGGCCTGATCGACCACAGCGACTCCTTGGGGGCGACGGCCCGGTTCGGGAGCGGCGACGCCCAGTGGCTGACCGCCGGCGCCGGCATCGTGCACGCCGAGATGTTCCCGCTGGTCGATCGTGCGCAGGGCAACCCGCTCGAGATGTTCCAGATCTGGCTCAACCTGCCGGCCGCCGACAAGATGGTCGATCCCTACTTCACGATGCTGTGGGCCGACGACATCCCGACGGTGATCCGCACCGACGATGAGGGGCGCACCGCGTCGGTCACGGTGGTGGCCGGATCGATCGATGGCGCCCGGCCGCCGGCCCCGCCCCCCGACTCGTGGGCCGCTCGATCCGAGGCCGACATCGCGATCCTGGGACTTCACGTCGACGCCGGCGCCACCGTCGACCTGCCCGCCGCCTCGGTGGGCACCAACCGGGTGCTCTACCTGCACGGCGAGGGGTCGGCCGAGATCGACGGTCGCCTGGTGACCCCGCCCTCGGGTGTGGTGCTGCAGGGCGCCGCGTCGGTACGGATCGAAGCGGCGTCCGACGTCGACGCCCTGGTGCTTCAGGGTCGACCCATCGGCGACCCCGTGGCGCAGTACGGACCCTTCGTGATGAACGATCGGGCGGGCATCGAGCAGGCCGTCGCCGACTACCAGCGCACCGGGTTCGGGGGCTGGCCGTGGCCGGCCGACGATCCAGTCCACCCCCGCGAGCAGGGCCGCTTCGCCCGCCACGCCGACGGCCGCGTCGAACACCGGTGACCCATACCCGTAGCTGACCTCACCAGCCGATCGAGGTGATGGTGCCAGGGTCGACGCCGTCGAGCACGATCTCGTTGCCGTTCACGGTGAGCACGCCGTCGGTGAACACGGCCAGGTCGGTGCCGGATCGGCTGAGCGCGGCCAGGGTGTGGTTGGGATAGCTGGCGATCTCGGTCTCGGAGCCGGTGGCCGGGTCGATCTCGACGAGACGAGCGCCGGACTGGCTGGTGGCCCGCCGTATGCCCACCACGGTTCCGTCGGGTCGGGCTCCGAGCAGCTCGACCAACTCGTCGTCGGGCTGTTCGACCATGGGTGCAGCGTCGAGGTTGGGTGATCCCACGGCCGGATCGAACACCAAGAGCCGGTCGGTGACCACCGCAGCGATGTGATCGCCGGCCAGGGCCAGCGAGGTGATGGGCGACCGGGTCTCGGAGTCGAGCACTGCACCGGGGAACGTCCACGCCTGCTCCTGACCCGATGGCAGGTCCCGCCACACGATGGTGTCGAGCGGTGCGTGCACCCAGTTGCCCGGATCGACCGCATCGGGTCCACAGGTGGAGGCCCGGCCGTAGAGCAGGTGGCTGGCGTCGGCGTCAAGCTGGCCGAGTTCGCCCTCGGCGAGCTCGGTCGTCGAGCCGTCGGTTCCCACCTGCTGCACGATCCCGTTGTAGCCCTCGCAGCTGAACCAGGAGTCCTCGAAGTTGCTGTTGACGATGAGGATCGCGTCGACGAGCGATGGGTCGTAGGCGAACCAGGCTTCGCCGCCGAGATCGGTGGCGGTGGTGCGCGACCCGTCCCGGGCTGAGTGCACGGAGACAGTAGGCGATCCTTCAGGCGTCGAGACGACGACCAACGCGACCTCGTCGGCGGGGAGTGGACCAGCTGCCGGCGCAGTGACCGTGGTCGCAGGTGCGCCCGACGCCGTCGCCGCGAGCTCGGTCGTGGTGGGTGCAGCCGACGTCGTCGCCGCGAGCTCGGTCGTGGTGGTTGACGGCGTCGATGTGGTCTGGGTCGAAGTGGCGTCGTCGGAGTCGCTCGAACAGGCCACCAGCAGAGCCGATGCCACCAGGGCTGCGGTGAGCAGGGCTGATCGGCGCGCCGTCATCGGCTCATTGTCGCAGCGCCAGCTCGGGCCACGCCGTCACCCGACACGGGCGAAGGTGTTGACGTAGTCGATGCGCAGCTGGGGGTGCCAGGCCCACTGGCGGTAGGCGTCGGTGTCGATGCCGCCGAGTCGCTCGGCCACGCGCGGCGTCATGGCCTGGAAGGTGGCCTCGGGGTCATCGGTGTGCAGCTCGTAGAGGTGCAGGAACGTGGGGCCGTCGCCGCCGTTGCGGTACGGCGTGATCATCCCGAACCCGGGGACGGCCGCCTCGGCGATGTGGCGGATGTGCACGAAGTCGCCCCAGTCACGCAGGTCTTGCGCGTGGTCGGGCTGCTTGGGCGAGATGAGCACGAGCTGCAGCCCGCTGGTCGGCTCGCCGGTCAGCGAGCCCTGGCCGGGCCGAGGGGTGGGCACGAACCGGTACGACCCGACCACATCGTCGTCGGGCGCCGGTTTCGGGGCGTGGGCATCGACCTCGTGCACCGCCAGCAGATCGAACTCCGGGAGGGTGCGCGGGAGGTCGGTTCGGCTTCGCACCTGGTTGACGAACAGGGCCGGCTCACGTCCGTCGAAGGTTGATGCCCGGCGAGCCCGGTACACCTCGGGATCCAGGTCGCTCATCTCAAGATGCAGCGCCACGGGCTGACGTCCTTCCAC
>Ga0224508_10002252_pt1 | contig 16625 bp, 12 predicted proteins | sample SF_Jan12_sed_USG_4_FD_170157 | JGI IMG/M metagenome (GOLD analysis project Ga0224508, IMG submission 170157) | Sediment microbial communities from San Francisco Bay, California, United States - SF_Jan12_sed_USGS_21 | ecosystem: Environmental > Aquatic > Marine > Sediment | place: USA... | reverse complement strand
CGCTATAGCATTGGCGCCAAGGTTTGGATGAGCGACGGTGAAAGCACGTGGAGTCAAAACGCATCCGCAATCAGCACCCTTCTCGGCGATCCCAGTTCCAAGTTGACTTACAAAAACCTCAGGAGCAACGTCCTTGAGATAAATGGAAATGTAGAACTACCACGACAGTTTTTCCTAGCAATTGCCTATGGCAAAGGCGATATAGACGACGGCATATTGACCGACGATGACTTTCTAAGCGCACTAGGCGCAGACTTTTTCGGCACAACGGTCGGAGGACAACATCGATTTTCACGCACACGCAGTGATGTAGATGGCGATGATCTAGATTACGTGAATCTGACGTTTGGTAGGGCGATAGTGCGTAGCACCGATCAAATGAAGGGACTCAATCTGTTTGCAACCTACCAACGGTGGACGGAACGGTATATCGCTCAAGGTGTCGAGCAGCTCACCTGCACGGCACCAAACGTATTGTGCCAGCCAGCAGGATTTGTCGGCTTTGTCGGCGACAATGCAATTTCCAACGAAGCGAAGTGGCGATCGCTCTTCGTTGGCGCTGATGGCTATCTACAGCTCAACCATCGGGTCAAACTCCACGGCCAACTCGCCTATACCCCAATCGCGGATCTGAGCAGTCAGGATGTCCATTTTCTGCGTGCAGACTTAAGAAAGGACCCAAGTTTCAGTCACTCAGGACGGGGCACTGGCATTAATGCCGAGATCGGTGCCGAGTTTCGTATCAACCGCAATTTCTACGCTACAGCGGGAATCCGCTATTGGCAGCTCAAAGCGGAAGATGAAAGTGGGGGATTTCGCTCAAACCCCATAGGTTCGGCGCCAATAAAGGCGGAGCTGAACGAGTTCAAGACCGAACGCAAGGGTCTTGTTCTCGGCATTGTCTACAGACCCAGCGCGCACTAATTTGGCAGTGCCGTTCTCACAGGCTCCGGCGCAGCGCGGCAATTCGCTCCTCCAGTGGCGGATGGGTCATGAACAGCCGCTTGATCCCTGCACCCATACTGCCAGAAATGCCAAGTGCTGCCATCTGATCCGGCAGCGCAGGCTGTTTTACCCCGGCCTCTAGTCTCTTCCAGAGTCCCAATTATTTTATCCCGACCTGCAACTTCGGCAGCGCCTGTCTCGGCTCGAAATTCACGCTGTCTACTGAAGTTGGTGGCAACAAATAGAGGATGTGTCTCACTCGATCTCTTACTTCGCCGAAAAAAGCCACTCTTGAATAATGCACTCCCAGATGTGCTGTTAACCCCCCCCATAGTCATCATCCACGCTGCAGTACTTTGGCGCTGATAGTACACTATGCTCTGGCAGTGGAGAGAGTTTAGTAATGAAGGTTAAGCGTTGCTATTGGGCGAATGGCAGTCCGCAATACATTGAATATCATGACCAAGAATGGGGGGTACCGGTCAACGACGATCAAAAGTTATTCGAGTTCCTCATTCTCGAAGGGGCTCAAGCTGGCTTAAGCTGGTCTACCATTCTGAACAAACGCGAGAGCTACCGAGAAGCATTCGACGACTTCGACCCGCAAAAGGTGGCTCGTTATTCCACTAAGAAAATCGGTTCATTGTTAAAGAATCCAGGCTTAGTTCGAAACAGACTCAAGATCGCCTCCGCAGTTACCAACGCCCAATGTTTCCTTGAGCTACAACAGGAATATCAAGGCTTCTCTCGCTACCTTTGGAGCTTTGTTGACAATAGTCCCTTGCAGAACCACTGGACAGACGCAAACGAGATTCCGCCACGAACAGAGCTATCCGATGCATTGAGTAAGGATTTAAAGCGACGCGGGTTCAAATTCGTCGGTTCTACGATTTGCTATGCATACATGCAAGCAATCGGTCTAGTTAATGACCACATTGTGAAATGCTTTCGCTATCAAGACGTCAAAAAACATGGGAGCAAAGTCATTGAGATTTGTCGAGACAACCCGTCATGATGATTCAGTGAGCCGATACCGCACAAATGATAAGGTCTATTACACAATTCTTCGAAAAGCATATCGTGCAACAAGCCACAGCCGCAGGCCCTTCAGAGCACCAGCTGCAACTTGCTACCGCAGCCTTGCTACTGGAGGTCTCTCGCGCTGACTATTCAATGGATAATGAGGAAATACAAGAAATTGCGAACGCTATTAAAGCTACATTCAACCTGGGCCAGTCAGACACCGATGTCCTTCTAGAATTAGCAGATGAACAATCCAGATCAGCGACGAGTCTTCATGGATTCACATCTCTTATAAATGAGCGCTGGCCTATGGAAGAGAAAATCAAGATCATTGAACACATGTGGCGAGTTGCATACGCTGATGACCGGCTGGACAAACACGAGCGCCACTTGTTACGCAAGGTTGGCGGGCTACTCTATATACCCCACAGAGAGTTTATCTCTGCGAAAATGCGCGCCAAGGATGCCTTTCGTCGTGACAGCAGACGATAATCGATACTCTCAGGTCAACTTAGTGGTAAGACGACAGCACAGTTCTTAGTCGTCTCAGGACATCCTGTGTTTCATTGTCACCCCCGGCCCCGGCAAGATCGCGGCACCGCTCAAGATCTTTGAGTGCGGAGCGATAGCATTCAAATCGTTCGTACAAAGTCGCGCGCTCACGGAGTTCTTCTAGCGAATTTGGATGTAATTCCAGAATCTTATTGAGTAATTCAAGCACGCGTCGATCTTCGTCACGGGAACCAAAAATGTTCTTTAGATTGCGAAGCATACGCAGAAGAATCTGCTTCTTGGTGGCTGGGGCCAACAACTCAGGACTCTGAGTCACGGACGGAGCAACCTCCCCATATACCTGTCGCAACCGCTGATCGAGTTCCTCGGCGCTAAGCGCGCTGCCCCCTGCATATGGATCGAGAATTAGGTGGTCATCGCCCGTGGTGCATTTCACCAAAAAATGGCCTGGGAAACCGACTCCGGCGATTGGCAAACCCACTCTTGTACCCGTTTCCATATATACCACCGATAATGTGATCGGAATCCCCAATTTCCGATCCAGCACTTCGTTCAAGTAGCTATTGCGGGGATCGTAATAGTCCACCGTATTGCCGCTGAAGCCCTCCTCTTCAAATATCACCCGATTCATTGCGGCAACGGTCTCCTCCGCCCCAGCATTACTCCCGATCCTTTCGGAGACTCGCGCCGCCAGTTGATCCAATTTCTTAACATATGCCGTGGGGTTCAAATTTGGATATTCCTCGGCAGCAATAAGCAACGATGCATCTGCCAAGGTGTAACTATCTTCCGGGGCGCAGGCAATGCGCTGCCAGCGATCATGCACAGAGTTGGCAGATCTGTCGCCAAGCCCATCTCGAGCAGAGGCACTCCAGTCCAGCCCACGCGTTGGATCTCGGACGATCAAGTGCGCTGTGCTCGCATGATTGCGAACCCTAACGGCTAGAAGGGAATGTCGTCATCGAAATCGTCCACGGCACTCGCCGCATTCTCACTACCCTTCCCCCGGGTCGCGCTAGGCGCCGACTGTTCATGCTGATCGTAAGCAGGTTCACTACCTGCCGCGGATCCACGTCCACCCAGCATCTGCATCTCAGCCGCAACGATCTCAGTTGTGTAACGATCCGCGCCCTCTTTGTCCTGCCATTTACGGGTCTGCAAGCGTCCTTCGACATATACCTGCGAGCCCTTCTTCAGGTATTCACTGGCGATTTCTGCCAGCCTGCCGAAGAATACGATCCGATGCCACTCGGTTCGCTCCTGACGTTCTCCGGTTTGTTTATCCTTCCAGCTTTCCGTGGTTGCTATGTTTACATTCGCGATGGCACTACCGTTGGACGAGTATCGAACTTCAGGATCGCGACCCAAATGACCGACCAAAATTGCTTTGTTTACGCCTCTCGCCATTCCTTTCTCCTCCAGTGGATGTTTGGACCGTCCTGGTCCAGAAGCCAAATCTTAACCCGTGCTCGATTTTGTCACCACCGTAATGCCACTGTCGGCCCATGACTCCCGATTTCCGTTGGTGCTGGTGCCCAACTCCTGCCAATGTTGGCGCGTTGTTCAAGCGGTGCAACGGTAGTCGCCCTAGATAAGGTTAGCCGATACCGGACTGAAACGGTCCAAATGCCACTCCACTTTGCGTCACAAAACCTAAGCAGCGTATAGTACCGGGTTGGTTCGAGTTTTTGGAAACGCAGAATGGAAACCATCCGTATTCGAGGGGCACGCACTCACAACCTCGACAATATTGATCTCGATCTGCCGCGCAATAAGCTGATCGTCATCACCGGCCTGTCGGGTTCTGGGAAATCCTCCCTCGCGTTCGACACCATCTATGCAGAAGGTCAACGACGCTACGTCGAATCTTTGTCGTCGTACGCCAGACAGTTTCTCTCGATTATGGAAAAACCAGATGTAGAGCTCATCGAAGGACTTTCACCGGCCATATCCATAGAGCAAAAAGCAACATCCCATAACCCAAGATCAACGGTCGGCACAGTAACTGAAATCTACGACTACCTACGTTTGTTGTTTTCCCGAGTGGGTGAACCCCGTTGCCCCACTCATGGCGCCAGCCTAAACGCGCAGACTGTCAGCCAAATGGTTGATCAGGTGATGGATCTACCCGAGCATTCACGGATTATTTTGCTGAGCCCGGTAGTGCAGGACCGCAAAGGCGAACATCATCAGATTCTGGACCGATTTCGTGCCCAAGGATTTGTGCGTGCCCGCATTGATGGCACCGTGATCGAGCTAGACCAGGCGTTACCCCTGGAACGAAATTTAAAACATACTATAGAAATTGTAGTAGATCGGATTGTAGTTAAGCCGGGTCATGAGCAACGACTCGCGGAATCATTTGAAACCGCGCTGGCGATAGCAGACGGACTGGCCCGAGTAGTTGTGTTCGCATCTGAGGATCAGTCCAAAAATCAAGAACTGCTATTTTCCGCAAAGTACTCATGCCCGCATTGCGGCTATAGTCTAAGCGAGCTGGAGCCAAGGATATTCTCGTTCAATAATCCAGCCGGGGCCTGCGAGGAATGCGACGGTCTTGGTGTTCGTCAGTTTTTCGACCCCGGTAGAGTCATCCGTGATCCCAGCCTGAGCCTTGCCGCTGGCGCCATCCCTGGGTGGGACCGGCGCAATGCATTCTACTTCAATCTGCTGGAATGCCTTGCGCGGCACTATCGATTCGACGTCAACACGCCGTTTAGCGAACTACCAGAGAAAGTGCGCGACGCCATACTTTACGGCAGTGATGGTGACTTGATTTCCTTTACCTATCTCAGTCAACACGGTCGCGGCCCACGGCGCAGGCACACCTTTGAAGGGGTAATACCCAACATTGAGCGACGCTACAAAGACACCGAGTCAAGCAGTGTGCGCGAGGAGCTCGCGAGGTTTATTAGCTTGCAACCATGTACAACCTGCAAAGGTTCACGTCTACGTCAAGGATCGAGGAACGTGTTCATTGAGGGAAAAGCTATTAGCGATGTTGCCTCCCTGCCGGTTGGAAAAGCCCTTGAGCTCCTAAGAAACTTGCAACTGGATGGCACACGAGCGGCAATCGCCTCAAAGATCGTCAATGAAATCCTGCAACGACTTGGTTTCCTTGTGAATGTGGGCTTGGAGTACCTAACGTTAGATCGCTCCGCGGAGACTCTATCTGGGGGCGAGGCTCAACGTATTCGTCTCGCATCCCAGATTGGCTCTGGTCTGGTAGGCGTAATGTACATCCTCGATGAGCCCTCTATAGGTTTGCACCAACGCGACAATGGACGTCTATTGGACACGCTGTATCGTTTGCGTGATCTGGGCAACACCGTCATCGTGGTGGAACATGATGAAGAGGCTATTCGCAGTGCGGATCATGTAGTGGACCTAGGCCCCGGCGCTGGCATCCACGGAGGCAAAGTGGTCGCCCAAGGACGACCAGAGCAAATTGAATCCGATCCGCATTCACTCACAGGTCAATACCTCTCCCGTAGCAAACAGATTCCAACGCCTTCGCTACGAACGCCCGCAGACCCGGACCTGCATCTGACTATAAGGGGCGCGAGCGGCCACAATTTACGTCACCTCGACGCATCTATTCCACTGGGCTTGTTCACCTGTATCACCGGTGTGTCTGGCTCTGGCAAATCTACCCTCATCAACGACACCCTATACCGCGCCATTGCACGTCATCTCTACAGCGCCAAGGACGAGCCCGCACCGTATCAAGCGATAGAAGGGATGCAATACTTCGATAAAGTGATCGATATTGACCAGAGTCCTATAGGTCGCACACCACGCTCCAACCCTGCGACCTATACGGGGTTATTCACTCCGATTAGAGATCTTTATGCAGCAACCCCAGAAGCCCGCGCTCGTGGATACAAGGCGGGACGTTTTTCGTTCAACGTACGTGGCGGACGCTGCGAGGCTTGCCAGGGTGACGGACTTATCAAGGTAGAAATGCATTTCCTGCCGGATATCTACGTACCGTGTGACCTATGTGAAGGGACGCGCTACAACCGCGAGACCTTGGATATTCGTTACAAAGGCAAGACCATCAACGAAGTGCTTGCGATGACCGTAGAGGAAGGCTCCGAATTCTTCAGTGCAATCCCCATAATCAAACGCAAGCTTACCACGCTGCTGGATGTAGGTTTGGGTTATGTCCAGCTAGGACAAAGTGCAACGACGTTATCCGGAGGCGAGGCACAACGCATAAAACTTGCCCGCGAACTGTCCAAGCGCGACACCGGCAAAACTCTCTATATACTTGATGAACCTACGACGGGATTGCATTTCCATGATATCAAGCAACTATTGACCGTGTTGCACCATCTGCGTGATCACGGCAACACTGTTGTAGTCATCGAGCACAATTTAGACGTGATCAAGACCGCGGATTGGATCATAGACCTTGGCCCCGAAGGGGGCGACGACGGAGGCACAATAGTGGCTCAAGGTGTCCCGGAAGAACTTGCAGAAAACGCTAACTCCTATACCGGCGCGTACTTGAAGCGGGTATTGACCTCGCCGAGAATACTACATCCAATGGCGGTTTCAGGACCTTGAATACTAGCAAAAGCGCGGTATACCACGCCTTGCGAAGATCACAACGGTAGGGCCACGATCAAGTATAATTACTATGTAACACGATCAAGTATAATTACTATGTAAATAGTTACATCGATTGATAGCACAGTACGAGCTTCTCTATGTCCGTCCGCCCAACCGCCAGACCCAAACCTATTGTGACCGGAGTGAAACTCCGCGGTGCAGACAAAGTCTCTCGCATCCCGATTAAGGTGGTGCCGACCACAAAGCGACTACCAAAACCCGATTGGATTCGGGTGAGACTGCCGACAAACGGCAACATTAAACGACTTAAGGATACCTTACGTAGGCACAATCTCCACACGGTGTGCGAAGAAGCCTCTTGCCCCAACCTTCCGGAATGTTTTGGACGTGGCACTGCAACGTTCATGATCATGGGGGACATATGCACCCGCAGATGCCCGTTCTGTGATGTTGCTCACGGCCGGCCAAACCCGTTGGATCAAAACGAGCCGCGAAACTTGGCCCAAACCATTCACGCCATGGGATTGCGCTATGTAGTGATTACGTCGGTGGATCGTGACGATTTACGAGATGGGGGCGCACAGCATTTCGTTCAGTGTATCAGCGAAGTGCGGCGTCTCAACAAACAAACGCAGATCGAGATTTTGGTACCGGACTTTCGTGGACGGATGGAAGTTGCCCTGGAAATACTGGCCAAATCTCCTCCCGATGTGTTCAATCATAATCTAGAGACAGTGCCACGACTGTACCGTCAGGCGCGTCCTGGATCTGACTACCAGTGGTCACTGAATCTACTCAAACTGTTCAAGCCCAAGCATCCGGGGATCCCTACCAAGTCGGGCCTCATGCTAGGACTAGGTGAAGAACTTGATGAGGTCAAACAAGTCATGGAGGATCTTCGACAGCACGATTGCGAAATGCTCACCCTGGGGCAGTACCTGCAACCAAGTGTGCACCACTTACCGGTTGCCCGATATGTAACACCGACCGAGTTTAGCGAACTCCGTGATGCTGGTTACGAAATGGGGTTTTCCCACGTAGCATCGGGTCCTCTAGTACGTTCGTCTTACCATGCAGATCTACAAGCTAAAGACATATTGGATTGGGAAAGCGCAGCGCCCAGTTAGCGGCAGGCTCCTCAGAAAAATCACCAAGTTTGCCTCTTTACGATCGATATTGAGACCCCGGCCTAGCCGACTGGAAAGGTTCGAACCTCTGGGATTAACACTGACAATTTAGTAGGAATGAAGTTCATATACCCATCTAGTTAATCGTTTTTTAAGCTGCTCACACACAGCAAAGGTCCAAAGGTATGTCACAACTCCCCAGCGCCATCGACATCGATCCAGTTGAGACGCAAGAGTGGCTGGATGCATTGACGGCGGTACTGGATCGCGAGGGTCCAGACCGGGCACATTATCTACTAGAGCATCTCATTGACGCTGCACGTCGCTCAGGCAGTTATGTGCCGTTCAGCCCAAACACCGCATACCTCAATACTATCCCCGCCGGGCAAGAACAGCGCAGTCCGGGGGATGCGGCTATGGAATGGCGAATTCGCTCGCTAATCCGCTGGAACGCGCTGGCTACCGTGGTTCGAGCTAACCGTATATCCACAGAACTCGGTGGCCACATCGCAAGTTTCGCTTCTTCAGCAACGTTATATGATGTGGGGTTCAATCACTTCTGGCACGCCCCCAGCGACGACCATGGTGGTGACCTGCTTTTCATTCAGGGACACTCGGCTCCGGGAATCTACGCGCGCGCATTTCTCGAGGGGCGTATCACCGAAAAGCAGCTCGCCAACTTCCGACAAGAAGTCGAGGGCGAAGGTCTATCCTCTTACCCACACCCATGGCTAATGCCGAGTTTTTGGCAATTTCCAACTGTTTCGATGGGGCTGGGTCCGATCATGGCCATCTATCAGGCACGCTTCATGAAGTACCTACACAACCGCGAGATCATCAACGCGGATAAGCGCAAGGTGTGGGCGTTTGTCGGTGACGGCGAAATGGACGAGCCAGAATCAAAGGGTGCGATCTCCCTAGCCGGACGTGAAAAACTCGACAACCTAATTTTTGTCGTCAATTGCAATTTGCAGCGCCTAGATGGGCCGGTCCGGGGAAACGGCAAAATTATTCAAGAACTTGAAGGCGAATTTCGTGGTGCCGGGTGGAATGTGATCAAAGTCATCTGGGGCTCCTATTGGGACCCATTGCTAATGCGGGACACCAAAGGACTGTTACGCCAACGCATGGAAGAGGCCGTTGACGGGGAATACCAGGCATTTAAGGCTAAGGGTGGCGCCTACACCAGAGAATATTTCTTCGGAAAGTATCCGGAGCTCAAGGCATTGGTTGCAAACATGACCGACGAAGATATTTGGAGGCTTAACCGTGGCGGTCATGATCCTCATAAGGTATACGCGGCCTACGCTGCCGCGGTTAATCATCAGTGTCAACCCACTGTAATCTTGGCGAAAACCGTCAAGGGATACGGCATGGGCGAGGCAGGCGAAGGGCAAAATATTACTCACCAGCAGAAAAAAATGGGAGAGGATGCGCTGATTGCCTTTCGCGATCGGTTCAATATTCCGCTATCTGACGACGAGGTCGCTGACGCACCCTTCTATCACCCTCCTAGCGACAGTCCTGAGATGCAATACCTGCACCAGAGTCGCCAGGAACTCGGTGGCTACCTTCCGGCGCGCAACATGCGTGCTGAGCCCCTGGATGTGCCCGACTTGAACGCCTTTGAAACACAGCTAAAGGACACTGGTGATCGTGAAATTTCAACGACTATGGCCTTTGTCCGAATTCTGACCGCACTTACCCGCGACAAGAACATCGGTAAGTATATTGTGCCTATCGTACCCGACGAGTCGCGTACATTCGGTATGGAGGGAATGTTCCGGCAGCTCGGTATCTATTCTCCCGCAGGGCAGTTGTACCAGCCGGAAGACGCCGATCAATTGATGTTCTATCGCGAGGATCAGAAGGGACAGGTATTGCAGGAAGGCATTAACGAAGCCGGTGCCTTTTGTTCTTGGATGGCAGCCGGGACCACCAGTAGCAACCACGGGGTAAATATGGTTCCGTTCTATATATTCTACTCTATGTTTGGATTCCAGCGTGTCGGCGATTTAGCTTGGGCCGCAGGAGATATACAGGCACGGGGATTCCTAATCGGCGGAACTGCCGGACGCACGACCTTGGCAGGAGAAGGGTTGCAGCACCAGGACGGGCATAGTCATGTACTTGCCTCTACTATCCCGAACTGTGTCAGCTACGACCCAACATACGCCTACGAATTAGCGGTGATTATTCAAGACGGATTGCGGCGCATGTTCGAGCAACAGGAGAATGTGTACTACTACATCACCACAATGAACGAAAACTATCCGCACCCAGCGTTACCTAAAGGAGTTGAGCAGGGAATCCTAAAAGGGATGTATTTATTCCGAAAAGGACACGGCAGCAAGAGTAACCCACGGGTGCAGTTATTTGGTTGCGGAACTATCCTGCGCGAAGTCATTGCTGCAGCAGATCTGCTACAGAAAGACTTTCGTGTGTCAGCAGATATCTGGAGCGTAACAAGCTTCAACCAGCTAGGCCGTCAAGGTGCCGACGTCGCCCGATACAATCTACTTCACCCAGAACAATCCCCCCGAGTCAGTTACATTGAGGACTGCTTGGAAGGGCGCGATGGTCCTGTTGTCGCCGCGACCGATTATATTAGAGCGTACCCCGATCAGATCCGGGAGTTCGTTCCAAGACGCTACGTAGTGCTGGGTACGGACGGCTTTGGTAGAAGTGACACGCGCGATCAATTGCGCAAGTTTTTCGAAGTGAATCGCTTTTATATCAGCGTCGCGGCATTGAAGGCGCTGGCAGATGATGATGTGATAGCGTTATCAACAGTGACGCAAGCGATAAAGAAATATCCAATTGATCCGGATAAACCTAACCCCAGGTCAATTTGACGTGCCTGATCTCTTTTCAGTAAGGGAAGTCCTACAATCACCGCTCACCGTAGCGATTCGGAGCGAAGCGTAATGCCCGCAGTCAAGGAGGTATTGGTACCGGATCTCGGTGACTTTAGTGATGTGGACGTCATCGAGGTGCTGGTTAAACCGGGCGATGTTATTGCAGCCGAAGATTCGCTCATCACTTTAGAGAGCGACAAGGCAACGATGGATGTACCAGCCCCTAATGCAGGGGTTGTAACAGAGGTCAAGACTCAAGTCGGTGACAAGGTCTCCGAGGGCTCTCTCATTCTGTTGATGGAACCCAAGTCATCTACTGCGGCAATCGATACACAGTCGCAATCTAGCCCACCTGCACCGGATCAGCCGAAGCTCAGCGCCGCCGCTGCCCAAAAAACCTCCAAAGAACCGACTGAGCTGCCCCAACCCAAGGCTCAGCCGATCCCAGCACGCACTGCCCACGCCCCGCCTTCCAGCTTGCCACCCCCGGTTGAGAGAGCCGGAGAGGCAACACCGCATGCCAGCCCAGGGGTACGACGGTTCGCTCGCGAACTCGGGGCAGAACTGAACCAGATCCGGGGCACCGGCCATAAAGGCCGCATCCTCAAAGAAGATGTTCAAACCTTCATCAAAGCCGCGCTGACAGGCGGAAGAGCCGCCACAGAGCCTGTATCCGGGCTCGGTATTCCACCAATCCCAGAAATTGACTTCTCGAAGTTTGGTGAGGTTGAGACAGAAAAGCTGTCGCGCATAAAGAAAATCTCGGGGGCGCATTTACATCGCGCCTGGCTCAATGTCCCACATGTAACGCATCACGACGAGGCAGACATCACCGAGTTAGAGGAATTTCGTCAGTCCCTAAAAGAGGAAGCAGGGAGGCAGGGGGTACGCGTCACCGTGTTGGTATTCATAATGAAAGCAGTCGTGGCCGCACTTAAGACGTTCCCAAATTTCAATACGTCACTCACCCCGGACGGCCAGGGTTTGGTTTTCAAGAAATATTTCCATATCGGTATTGCGGTTGATACCCCGAAAGGACTTGTGGTGCCGGTGTTTCGCGACGTGGACCAGAAAGGCGTTCTGGAGCTTGCCGATGAAATGGGACAGGTGAGCGCACGGGCGAGAGACGGAAAACTTGCCCCTGGCGATATGCAGGGCGGTTGTATCAGTATTTCAAGTGTGGGAGGAATAGGTGGAAGCGCGTTTACACCCATCGTCAATACCCCCGAAGTAGCAATCCTCGGTGTAACGCGTGCGAAGACAACCCCAGTATGGAACGGTCATGAGTTTGTCCCACGACTAATACTGCCCTTGGATCTCTCCTATGACCATCGTGTGATCGATGGTGCGGAGGCTGCCCGTTTCATGAGCCATTTGTGCCAGTCTTTGGCTGACGCCAGACGTTTGTTGCTGTAGACAAAGGCCATGGGAATCGACCGAATCTGTCAGTTAATTCTGTTCATGACTTAGTTGATTTAAAGGATGACCAATTTAGTTGAAGTGAATATTCCAGACATTGGAGACTTTGTCGATGTGGACGTGATCGAAGTGTTGATCGCACCTGGGGATCGGGTAAACGTCGAAGATCCCTTGGTCACACTGGAAAGCGACAAAGCTACCATGGACGTGCCATCACCTCATACCGGTGTGATCCAAGAAGTCCTGGTCAGGGTCGGAGATAAGGTATCGGAAGGCACACCGATCGTGACGGTGCACTCCGATGATGAGCAGACGACTGACGCCACAGACCGCCCCCCGGAGCCCTCAGCCCCAAAATCAAACGAGTCCGCCGTGGAGGGCAAACAAGGCGAACTGCATGCCGATATCGTGGTGCTCGGTTCGGGTCCCGGAGGCTATACAGCTGCGTTTCGTGCAGCCGATCTGGGCAAGAGTACAATATTGGTAGAGCGCTACCCGACCCTCGGCGGTGTCTGTCTCAACGTAGGGTGCATACCTTCCAAAGCGTTGCTACACGCGGCCAGAGTCATTAGCGAAACCAAAGAGATGAGTCAACATGGCATCAGCTTTGGCACACCAACCATTGACGTCGACAAGCTCGGCGGGTGGAAATCTAAAGTTGTCAGTCAGCTTACAGACGGCTTAGCGGGACTCGCCAAGCGACGCAAGGTCAAAGTCGTCCAGGGTATTGGTCAGTTCGTCTCACCAAATCGCATGGAGATCTCGACCGACAACGATACAGTTACCGTATCATTTGATCAGGCAATCATTGCCGCAGGATCTGAGGCGGCAACCATCCCCGGTATTCCCTATGGAGATCCGCGTATCTTTGACTCCACCGGTGCGCTTGAGCTCGCCGAGATCCCACAACGGCTGTTAGTCATTGGCGGTGGCATTATTGGATTGGAGATGGCCACGGTGTATCACCAACTAGGATCAAACATTACCGTCGTCGAAATGTTGGATTCGCTCATTGCCGGGGCGGACAAGGACGTTGTGAAACCCTTGCACCAGCGCATCCAAGGCCAATACGAAAATATCTTTCTCAGCACCAAAGTCTCTGGCATAGAGCCTAGCGATGACGGCTTGCGGGTGCACTTCGACGGTGCCGATGCCCCTGCGACTGAGACCTTTGAGCAAGTACTGGTTGCAGTGGGACGCAGACCAAACGGCAGTTCAATTGGCGCTGATAATGCGGGGATAAACGTGGATCAAAGAGGATTTATCGCCGTTGATAAGCAGCAACGCACAAACGTCCCACATATCTTTGCAATCGGCGATATCGTTGGCGAGCCCATGTTGGCGCACAAAGCTACCCACGAGGGTAAAGTTGCGGCGGAAGTAGCGTCGGAATTGAAAAGCGCTTTCGATGCCCGAGTGATACCATCTGTCGCATACACCGATCCAGAGGTGGCCTGGGCTGGTCCCACTGAAGCGGAACTCAAGGCCGAAGCAACCAAATATGGCAAAGGCGTGTTTCCGTGGGTCGCCAGCGGCCGCGCACTGGGTCTGGGGCGAAGCGAGGGCATGACCAAGCTATTATTTGAGCCAGACAGCCACAGGATCATCGCAGCAGGTATCGTCGGCACCAATGCTGGCGATTTGATTGCTGAGGTTGCGCTTGCCATTGAGATGGGCTGTGACGCCCAAGACTTAAGCCTAACGATTCACCCTCACCCGACACTATCGGAAACCGTGTGCTTTGCCGCCGAGGCGTTCGAAGGCACGATCACCGACCTGTATATGCCTAAGAAGCGATAGTTCGCCCGCGCCCTACGATGGTTTTCACCGTGGTCACGCCCGGACCTTGATGTGCTGTGTGAAGCACCACTATCTGAAAGACGACTGCCCTCATGTCGCTAGCGTTGGCGCATAGCAAATACGGCACTAGCGGGCCGCCACTGATTGTTCTGCATGGGCTTTTTGGCTCACAGCGAAACTGGAATTCCGTGTCCAAGGGCCTGTCTGCTTCGCATGTGGTCTATTCGGTGGATCTGCGCAATCATGGGCAATCCCCATGGGCACCGACCATGACTTACCAAGACCATGCTGACGATCTGCGCAAGTTCATTGAAGATCATGCATTAAGCCCTGTGACGATGCTTGGCCACAGCATGGGCGGAAAATGCGCGATGTGGCTGGCACTCCACCATCCACAGCTACTCCAGGCCTTAATCATTGCGGATATCGCACCGGTGAGCTACGCCCACGAGCACCGAAGTTATGTTCAGGCAATGCGAGAAGTCGATGTTAGCGCAATCACCCGACGCAGCGACGCTGACACAATGCTCGTGCACCGCATTGAAGATCCTCGCGCGCGGCGTTTTCTGCTGCAGAATCTCATATTTGAAGATGGGCGCTACCGCTGGCGCATAAATCTGGCGGCAATAGAGCAAAGCATGGAACTGATCTCCGGATTTCCCCAGGCACCTGTAACGACAGATTTCCATGGCCCCACGCTGTTCCTGAAAGCAGGACGATCGGATTACATCAAACGAGAACACCAAGACCCGATACGCCGTCTGTTCCCCCGCGCTCAATTTAAATGCATCACGGAGGCAGGACACTGGTTACACGCCGATCAACCGGAGCAGTTCATTGACGCGGTAGAGACATTTGTAACCGGAATGGAAGCAAAACTAGTGTGATGTATGATTAGTAATGGGAGATAAGCTCCACCTATTTGTGTCGATCACTGGCCATGGTTGGGGGCATGTCGCCCAAACGGCTCCAATACTTCACGGTTTACGCAGAAAACTACCTGACCTTCGATTGTCGATACGATCTTCAATCCATGAAGAGTTCTTGCGATCTCGGATTCATCTAGACTTCAACTATATCTTCTCCGTTGACGATTTCGGAATATTAATGAAGTCCCCATTTGAGGTTGACGTGCAGAAAACTGCCGACGCTTACAGCCAATTGCATGCCAACTGGGAGAGGCATTTGGATCAGATTGGGAAAGTTTTTTCCGCCTCGCCACCGGACTTGGTTCTCACAAACGTGGGGTATGCGGATCTCGCTGCGACAGCACGCCATGGCATACCGAGCATCACAATGAGCTGTCTCAACTGGGCCGATTTGTATCATCATTACTGCGCAGCCGAGCCCGAGGCAGACCTGATCCATTCGCAGATCCTTTCGGCCTATAACAGCGCTCAACATTTCCTACAAGCTGTACCGACAATGCCCATGGAAAACATCCGAGAGCGCAGGGAGATAGGTGTGATCGCCGACATTGGGATCAACCAGCGCTCACAGCTCAACACTCGATTCGGACTGTGCGCGAACGAGAAGCTGGTCCTGGTATCGCTGGGAGGGATGCCTTATGAAGTCAACATAGAGCAGTGGCCCAGGGACCAGGGGATACGCTGGATAATTCCCACTGAGTGGCAAGCACGACACCCTGACACTATCGACTTCGACAGCATAGGGATGAGTTTTGTCGACGTTCTCACGAGTTGCGATGTGTTGGTCGGCAAACCCGGCTACGGCAGCTTTGCCGCTGCAGCTTGCAATGGCGTACCTGTACTCTACGTCGAACGCCCAGATTGGCCAGAGCAGCCATATCTGATCCAATGGTTATCGCGAACAGGCCGTTGCCGGCGGGTCTCCTGGGAAAAACTCAAATGCGGCGATCTGGAGTCCGACATTGAGGCGCTGCGAAGCGACCCCTGCCCGACGCCTCCACTGCCTGAAGGCGTCGATAACGCCGTGAAAATCATCAGCCGGCATCTAATCGACAGAACTCCCTAAGTAGCAACGAATTCCACCTTGTCGCCAATCTGGATACCCATGTCGCTAGCTGCACTGCCTTGGTTAATCGCGACCTCGACCAAGCCGTTGGCGTTCTCATACCACAAACCCGATCCACAAGGTACCTCAGAAAAAGTCCGAGCGTAGCCTACGGATTGACCATGCACCAAGACACAGCTGTCATGACTCAGCCATGTCGCCCGAGTTCCGATCATGGCGTTACCAAAGTGATCCACATAGACCACTTGCGCAAGATCTTCCGGCCAGAGCTCTGATGCAGCGTGCTGGAGAACACTTCTGCGACTGTCAACGTTACTGCGGTTCGCCAACATGGCAGCAACCGGCGCAAACAAATCCCTTCCGTGAA
>Ga0224508_10002251_pt1 | contig 16633 bp, 15 predicted proteins | sample SF_Jan12_sed_USG_4_FD_170157 | JGI IMG/M metagenome (GOLD analysis project Ga0224508, IMG submission 170157) | Sediment microbial communities from San Francisco Bay, California, United States - SF_Jan12_sed_USGS_21 | ecosystem: Environmental > Aquatic > Marine > Sediment | place: USA... | reverse complement strand
ACCTCTTGGACCAGCGTCCGACGGTCCTCATCGATCGTCGCGCGGTAATAGACCTCGTTCTGGTCCCGGGTCCGCTTGAGGACACGGGCCTCGCAGAGCAGTTTCAGATGACGGGAGACCCGCGGCTGGCTGAGGCCCGTGACCTGAGTCATCTCACCGACGGACAACTCCCCCTGATTGAGGCCCGCCAGCAGTCGCAGTCGGGTGGGATCCCCAAGGACCCGCAACAGGTCCGCCAGTCCCTCGAAGGTCTGCATAGCCACATCTCAATATAAAGATGTGGTTATATACAAGCTCCGTGAAGCTTTGTCAAAGGCTCGGCCGCCGTTTCAGCGATGGGGGGATTCCGGCTCGAGGAACGTCCTCATCAGTGTAGGACGTGGCCTGGGGCAGGGTCGCTCAGAATGGCCTGGATGGCCGCCTCGTCGTACTGAAAAACGCGATTGCAGAACTCACAGGTGAGCTCGACCTCGCCGCGCTCCGCAAGCAGCTCGTCGAGCTCCTGGGCACCCAGCATGCGCACCACGCCGGCCAGGTGCGTGGGCGTGCAGCGGCAGTCGTGGGTCACCGGCCGGGGGCTGAACAGCCGGATGGCGAAGCCGTCGAAGAGCCTCGGGAGCAAGCGTTTTGCGGGCAGCTCACTGAGCTCTTTCGCGGAGACGCTGGCCGCCATGGCGACGGCGGTCGCGAACGTCTCGTCGGTCGGGTCGTTCTGCGGCAGCGCTTGCAGGATCAATCCCGCTACCCGCTCTTCGGTCGCTCGCAGCACGAGCCGTGTGGGGATCTGTTCGGATTGACGAAAGTACGCCTCCAGGCAGGCGTCGATCTCGTTGCTGATCAGCGGCACGATGCCCTGAAAGATCCGGCCCGGCACCCCGGCGTCCAGGTTGACCGCGAGGCGCCCCTCGCCCAGCAACGCCGTCTCCGGGGACGCCTCGCGCCACTGAGCCATACCGCGCACCTCGAGCTCACCCGAGCATTGGATCAGTAGCAGCTTCAGCGGGCCGTCCCCCTGGAGCTGCAACGAGACCTTCGGTGAACCCTTGAGCCCCGTCGTCATCAGTACGGTCGCCGCCACGCTCTTCCCGAGGAGGCGGCGAACGTTCGCGGGGTAATCGTGTTCCGCGATCACTTCTCGCCAGGTTTCCTCCAGCCGCACGAGTGAACCCCGGATGCCGAGGCCCTCGAAGACAAAGTTCTGAACCTCGTTCATCAGTCCCTGAGCTTGTCTTGCAGGATCTGATTCACCTGCTGCGGATTGGCTTGACCGCGGGAAAGCTTCATCACCTGGCCGACCAGGAATCCGATCACCTTGTCCTTGCCACCCCTGTACTGCTCCGACTGCTCGGGGTTCGCGGCGATGACCTCGTCCACCCACGCCTCTATTTCGCTCGTGTCGGTGATTTGCTTGAGGCCCCGCTCCTCGATCACGGCGTCAACCTCGCCCGAGTCGCCCGCCTGCCAAAGTTCTTCGAAGACAACATTGGCTGCGCTGCTCGAAACGGTTTTGTCTTCGATTCTAGCGGCGAGCAGTGCGAGTTGTTCTGGCGGGACCTTTGATTGGTCGATACTCAGGCCCTCCCTGTTGAGGGCTGCCGTGAGCTCACGCTGAATCAGGTTCGCAATCCGTTTTGCCGGCACGTCCGGCTGCGCCCGAAGAGCCTCCTCGAAATAGTTGGCCATCTCCAGCGTCGCGGTCAGCTCGCTGGCGACATCCTCGGACAGATCGTGCTCACGGACAAAGCGGTTTCTCTTGGCGGCGGGCAACTCGGGCAGCTCACCGCGCAACGCCTCTATCAGCGCGTCATCGATCACCACGGGAAGGAGATCGGGATCGGGAAAATAGCGGTAGTCGTTCGCCTCCTCCTTGATCCGCATGGTCCTGGTGTCGTTCTTGTCGGCATCATAGAGGCGTGTTTCCTGAACGACGACTCCTCCGTCCTCGAGAAGGTGGATCTGGCGTTCGGTTTCGACCTCGATGGCCTTTTCGACGAAGCGGAACGAGTTCAGATTCTTGAGCTCCGTTCGCGTGCCCAACCTATGATCTCCCCGGCGCCTGACGGAGACATTGGCGTCGCAGCGAAAAGAGCCCTCCTGCATGTTGCCGTCGGAGATGCCTAGATAGCGCACCAGGGTATGGATCGTGCGCATATAAGTCCCAGCTTCGGCGGCCGAGCGAAGATCCGGCTCGGACACGATTTCGAGCAAGGGTGTGCCCGCGCGGTTCAAATCGATACCGCTGAGCCCGTGGAAATCCTCATGCAGGGATTTGCCGGCGTCTTCCTCCAGGTGCGCCCGGGTGATGCCAATGGTCTTGGTGCCGCCGTCCTCGAGCAAGATGTCCAATCGGCCGCCATAGACGATCGGCAGCTCGTATTGGGATATCTGATAGCCCTTGGGTAAGTCGGGATAAAAGTAGTTCTTGCGAGCAAAGACGGAGCGAGGCGATATGCGGCAACCTGTCGCCAGGCCAAACTTGATCGCCATACGCACCGCCTCGCGATTCAGCACCGGCAGCACACCCGGATAACCCAGATCCACGAGGGAGGCCTGACTGTTCGGCGAGGCGCCGTACCGCGTCGAGCTGCCCGAGAAGATCTTGCTCGCCGTTGCGAGCTGGGCGTGGATCTCCAGTCCGATGACCACCTCCCAGCCCATCAATCGACGTACCCCGGGGGCACGCGCGTGTGCCAGTCGGTCTCGCGCTGGAAGCGGTGGGCGGCTGCGAGCAGCCTCTCCTCGCTGAGATGCGGCCCGACGAGCTGCAATCCCACGGGTAGGTCATCGACCATCCCGCAGGGCGTGGACAGTGCCGGAAGCCCGGCGAGCGGCGCGCCGATCGTGTAGATGTCGTTCAGATACATCTGGATCGGATCGCCGACCTTCTGCCCGAGACCGAATGCCGGCGTCGGTGTGGTCGGGCCGGCGATGAGGTCGACGTCCTCAAAGGCTCGGGCGAAGTCCTGGCTGATGAGTTGGCGGACCTTCTGGGCCTGCAGGTAGTATGCGTCGTAGTAGCCAGCGGACAGCACGTAGGCGCCCGTCAGAATTCTCCGCTTGACCTCCGCGCCGAACCCCTCGCCTCGGGTACGCATATAAAACTCGGTGAGGCCGCCACTGCTTTCGGCCCGATGACCGTAGCGCACGCCGTCGAAACGGGAGAGGTTGGATGAGGCCTCGGCCGGCGCCACGACGTAGTAGACGGGCACTGACAGGTGGAGGTGCTCCAGATGGATGTCTTTCAGTCTCGCACCGAGCCGTTCGAAGACCGATAGCGCTTCGCGGACGAGTTGCGCGTTTTTCGGGTCGAGCCCGTCATCGAAGAAATTATCGGGGACCCCGATGGTGAGGTTCTCCCAGGGCTCCTCCAACGCCTTGGAGAAGTTAGGCACCGGGTCGGGCAGGGAGGTGGAGTCGCGTTCGTCAGTGCCGGCCATGCTCTGGAGCATGAGGGCAGCGTCCTCAGCTGTCCGGGTGAGGGTGCCAGCCTGATCGAGGCTCGACGCAAACGCCACCATTCCGTAGCGGGAGACTCTGCCGTAGGTCGGCTTGATGCCGGTCAGCCCCGTAAAAGCGGCCGGCTGTCGAATGGAACCGCCGGTGTCGGTTCCGGTGGCCCCGCAGACGAGTCGCGCCGCAACGGCGGCGGCGGAGCCACCCGAAGAGCCGCCCGGTACTGTTTCCCGATCCCAGGGGTTGTGTACGGGGCCGTAGAAGCTGGTTTCGTTGGACGAGCCCATCGCGAACTCATCCATGTTGGTCTTGCCCAGCATGACGGCACCCGCCTGTTTGAGCCTGGCGACGGCCGTTGCGTCATAGGGCGAGATGAAATTGTCCAGCATTCGTGAGCCACAGGATGTCTTCACACCTTCGGTGCAGAAGATGTCCTTGTGCGCGATGGGAATGCCTGTCAGGGCGGTCCCGTCCCCGGCGGCCAGCCGGGCATCGGCCGCCTCCGCCTGGGCCAGCGCCGCGTCCCGGGTCACGGTGATAAAGGCGTTGAGGTCATCGTCCAGGCGCGCGATACGCTCCAGAAAGTGCTCCGTGAGCTCCTTGGACGAAATTTTCCGCTGCTTGAGCGCCTGGGCCAGCTGCGCAATGGTTGCTTCGTGCATGCTTGCGAGGTCGATCACCCTGGCTTCGTGTCCACGGGTGGACTCATTATCCAAACGGCTACTCTATGACTTTCGGTACCAGATAGAGATCTCTCTCCACCATGGGTGCGTTGCGCTGATAGCGCTCATGCTGATCCGATTCGGTCACCCGGTCTGCCCGCAGCCCCTGGGCTCGATCCAGCGGGTGGGCCATGGGCACGACGCCGGCCGTGTCAGCCGCCTGGAGCTGGTTGACCAGGGCGACGATGTCGGACAGCTTGGCCGCCACATCGGCCAGTTCCTCGGGGGTGATCTCCAGGCGGGCCAGCAGACAGAGCTTTTCGACGTCTTCTTGGCTGAGCGGCACGGTCGGGCCCGGGGCTATTGGCTGAGGATGATGTGCGGATAACTATACACGTCACCTTGCCCATTGTCCTACCCGTTGCTAAAGTCGCCGTTTGGTTTCAAATCTCGGCCTTGGCGCTCAATGTTAAAGAGCTTTCTCGGTTACTTTTCCAATGATCTGTCCATCGACCTGGGTACCGCAAATACCCTGATCTACGTCCGTGGGCGTGGGATAGTCCTCAACGAGCCCTCCGTGGTCGCCATCCGCGAGGAGATCGGCCGGGGCGGAAAGGTCCTCGAGGCGGTGGGCGTGGATGCGAAGAGCATGCTCGGGCGCACGCCCGGGAACATCACCGCCATCAGGCCGCTGAAGGATGGGGTCATCGCCGACTTCAATGTCACCGAGAAGATGCTCCAGTACTTCATCAAGAAGGCTCATGGTTCGCGGTACTTCAGGCCGAGCCCCCGGGTCCTGGTCTGCGTGCCTTACGGCTCGACGCAGGTCGAGCGGCGGGCGATCCGCGAATCCGCCGAGGGGGCGGGGGCCCGCAAGGTATACCTCGTCGAGGAGCCGATGGCGGCGGCGATCGGGGCTGGAATGCCGGTGCACGAGGCCCGCGGCTCAATGGTGCTGGATATCGGCGGTGGCACCTCGGAGGTCGCGGTCATCTCGTTGAACGGCATCGTCTACGCGGCGTCAGTGCGGATCGGCGGAGATCGCTTCGACGAGGCGGTCACCAACTACGTGCGCCGCAACTACGGTATCCTCATAGGCGAGGCCACGGCTGAGCGCATTAAGCAGGAAGTGGGTTCCGCATACCCCGGGAAGGAGGTCAGGGAGATCTCCGTGAAAGGGCGTAATCTCTCCGAAGGCGTTCCGCGCAGCTTCACGCTGAACAGCAACGAGATCCTGGAGGCGCTTCAGGAGCCGCTGCAGGGCATCGTGGGCGCCGTCAAGGCGGCGTTGGAGCAGACGCCGCCTGAGCTGGGCGCGGATGTGGCGGAGCGGGGAATAGTCCTGACCGGCGGTGGAGCGCTGCTCACGGACCTTGATAAGCTCCTGACAGAAGAGACAGGGCTGCCTGTTGTTGTAGCCGACGAACCACTAACCTGCGTAGCGCGTGGCGGCGGGCGCATACTGGAACTGCTGGACGAGTATGGCCCATCGGCTTTCGCCGTGGAGTGAGTTTTCAGCAGGCGCTGACCCATATGAGTAGGAGTGGGTGCAGACCATGAATGCTCCAGGAGGAATCGGCGGCGGACGAGCGGCAGTATCACTGGGCCTGCGTTTCCTCATGCTCTCCGTCGCCAGTCTGTCGCTGATGTTCCTGGACCACAGGGACGATCATCTCTCCCGTCTCCGTCAGGCCTTTTCCGTGATCGTGTATCCGATCCAGGCCGGGGTCAGCCTGCCGTTCAAGACGTGGCGCTGGGCGCAGACGTCGCTGGAAGACCGCGCGGCGCTCCTGACGGAGAACGCCGAGCTCAAGAGCGAGCAGCTCCATTACAACGTGAGGCTTCAGCGCATGGCGGCGCTCGAGGCTGAAAACATTCGCCTGCGGGCCATGTTGGATTCGAGTGCCCGGGTTGCCGATCGCGTGCTGGTCGCGGAGATCCTCGCCGTCGACCTCGATCCCTATCGGCAGCGCTTCTCGATCAATCGCGGGCTCGGTGACGGCGTGTACGTGGGTCAGGCGCTCCTGGATGCCAATGGCGTCGTGGGCCAGATCGTCGGGGTCGAGACATTTACCTCCGAGGCCGTTCTCATCAGCGATGCCGATCACGCGGTGCCCGTCGCCGTCAATCGCAACGGTCTGCGGACCATTGCCGTGGGTACGGGCGACAGCGGACGCCTCAGCTTGCCGTACCTCACCAACAGTGCCGATATCCAGGCCGGCGATCTCCTGGTGTCCTCCGGTCTCGGCGGTGTCTTCCCATCGGGGTACCCCGTCGGGCGGGTGCTCGAGGTTCACCGCCGACCAGGGCAATCATTCGCGGAAGTCGTTGCGGCGCCTGCCGCTGACCTGGACCGAGATCGAGAGGTTCTGCTGGTCTGGACGGCGGACGATGTCGAGGCGGATGAAGAGCTCACGAGTCTCGCCGAGGCCGAGCAATGAGACGCCCGGAACCCGACTGGAGCCTGCCGCTCTTCACCTTCGTCCTGGCGCTGGCGTTATCTGTCGTTCCTCTGCCCGAGGCCGTCGCCGCTTTTCGACCCGACTGGGTGCCGCTCATCATGATCTACTGGGCCCTCGTGACGCCAGAGCGGTTCGGCCTGCTTACCGCGCTATGGCTGGGGCTTGCGATGGATACGTTGTCGAGCGCGCTGCTGGGCCAGCACGCGCTTGCGATGCTGGTGGTTGTCTACTTCAGCCTGAGATTCCACCTGCGCATCCGCGTGTTCCCCATCTGGCAAATGAGCATGACCGTGTTCGCCATGCTCGCGATCTATGAGTTCGTGCTGTTCTGGGTCGACGGCGTGGCCGGGCGAACGGTGCCCTACATCGACAGATGGGCACCGGTCATCACGAGCGGACTGCTGTGGCCCCTGGTTCTCGGGACCCTCGACCGAATGCGGCAGGATAACCAGGCAAGGATCTGAGCATGAGCGCTGCGGTTCCACTGAAGGATAACTGGAAAGAGCAACAGCTCTTTCTGTCCAGGCTCATCGCGGCCGGTCTCATCATCCTGGTGCTGACAGGCCTCCTTATCGCGCGACTGATTCAGCTGCAGGTTGTCGAGTACCAGGTCTTTGCGGAGTTGTCTCAGGGAAATCGACTGCGTATCCAGCCACTGCCTCCGACCCGGGGCTTGATCTTCGATCGCAACGGTGTGGTGCTGGCGGAGAACGTCCCCGCCTGGGAGCTCATCGTCATCCCTGAGGAGATTACGGATCTTGCGGCGAGCCTTCAGAGTCTCGAGGAACTGGAGCTGCTCGATCCCGCCGAGCATGAGAGCCTGGTCGAGTTGGTGCGTTCGCACCGCGGATTCGAGCGCGTGAAGCTGGTCAATTTGACCGAGGCCCAGGCCGCCCGATTCGCGGTCAGGCGGCACCACTTTCCGGGCGTCGATATTCAGGAGGGTTTGATACGCAATTACCCGTTCGGAGAGCTCACCGGGCATGCCCTCGGCTATGTAGCCAGCATCAGCCCTGCGGACCTGGAGCGAATAAACCGTAGCGACTATGCTGCTACCTCACTCATCGGCAAGAGCGGCATCGAGCGCAGCTACGAAGATACACTGCACGGAAGCGTCGGGTATCGACAGCAGGTGGTCAACGCACAGGGCCGCGTGCTGCTCGATCCGGCTGCGTCCGCCGGTGGGGCATCGAGGCCGGAGTCATCGCAGGGGAGTCTCGAAACGCGGTGGCCGGTCCCGGGGGACAACATCGTCCTCGGCCTGGATGTCCGCCTACAGGCAGCGGCCCATCGCGCCATGGAGGGACTGAGGGGAGCTGCGGTGGCGATCGAACCGGCAACGGGTGACGTGCTTGCCCTGGTGAGCGTGCCCGCATACGATCCCAACCGTTTTTCCGCGGGACTGAGTCGCGCCGATTTCCGGATGCTAAATTCCGATCCCGACAAGCCGTTGTTCCATAGAGCGCTGGCCGGCCACTATCCACCGGGATCGACAATCAAGCCATTCCTTGGGCTGGCCGCGCTTCATTACGGGGCGTTGGAGCCAGACCGACGCGCCATGTGCCCCGGCTACTTCGTATTGCCCGGTCATTCCCATCGATATCGCGATTGGAAGCCTCAGGGGCATGGCCTGATGGATCTGCACGAGAGCATCGTTCAGTCCTGCGACGTCTTCTTCTACCAGCTCGCCTTGAGTCTGGGCATCGATCATATGGCGGCATTTCTTCGGGACGTCGGTTTCGGTGCGCGAACCGGCATTGATATGAACGGTGAGAACGGTGGCCTGGTTCCTTCCCGTGAGTGGAAGCAGAGCCAGTTCTCCAGGCGCGAGGATCAGGTCTGGTTCCCCGGCGAGACAGTGATTACGGGTATAGGCCAGGGCTTCACTCTGGCGACGCCCCTGCAGCTGGCACATGCGACCGCGACGCTGGCGGCGGCCGGTCAGCGTTTTCAGCCACGCCTCGTCATTGCGACCGAGGATACGGTCACCGGCGAGATGACCGTGTCCGATCCTGTGAGGCTCGAGGTGTTGAGCGACGTCGATGAGGTTCACTGGCAGCGGATCGGCGCCGCCATGGTCGGCGTGACGCAGGACTTGCACGGATCGGGCCGAACCGCGATGCGGGGTACGCCGTATTCTGTCGCCGGCAAGACCGGAACGGCGCAGGTGTTCTCCCTGGCCCAGGATGAGAAGTACGACGCGGACGAGATAGACGAGCGTCTGAGAGACCATGGACTGTTCATAGCCTATGCGCCCGCGGAGAATCCGACCATAGCCGTCGCCGTGGTGGTGGAGAACGGTGGAGGTGGCAGTACCGCGGCGGCGCCGGTAGCGCGCAAGGTTCTGGACGCCTACCTGCTGGAGGAGGAGCCCAGTGTCGCTCGGTAGCATTGAGTTGGGGGTGGGCCCCGCCGCGGCGTTGCGGCCCCTGCGACTCAGGGGCCTGGTCGTTGACGTGCCCATCATGCTGGCGGTTTTCGCGATCTGCACGCTGGGTTTCGTCGTGCTCTACAGCGCGGTGGGTGAGAGCTCCAGTCTAGTGCTTCGCCAGGCCGCTCGCTTCACCGTGGCCATGCTCGTCTTTGGCGTGATCGCTCAGGCGTCTCCCAGGGCACTGCGCGTGTGGTCTCCGTGGATCTTCTGTGTCTCTCTGGGTTTCTTGTTGTTGGTGATGGTCAATGGTGTGGTTGGCGGTGGCGCCCAGCGCTGGTTGGACCTTGGGCTCTTCCGCTTCCAGCCGTCCGAGATCATGAAGATCTCTGTACCGATGATGGTCGCCTGGTTCATGCACGAGCGCAGGCTCCCGCCCACCTTCACACACTTGCTCGTCTTACTCCTGATTATCTGTGTCCCGACGCTGTTGATCGCCCAGCAGCCTGATCTGGGCACCGCCATTCTCGTCATGGCGTCCGGAGGGTTAACCGTGCTCCTGGCGGGTATCAGCCTGAAGCTGATCGTCGGCTTGGGCCTCGTCGCCCTGGGTTCGATCCCCGTGCTCTGGAACTATATGCTGGATTATCAGCGTGCCCGGGTACTGACTTTTCTCAATCCGGAGTCCGATCCCCTGGGGGCGGGTTACAACATCATCCAGTCAAAGATCGCGTTGGGCTCGGGTGGGCTCTTCGGCAAAGGCTGGTTGAACGGCACCCAGGCTCATCTGGAGTTCCTGCCGGAGCGCTCTACCGATTTCATATTCGCCGTAATGGGAGAGGAGTTTGGCTTGCTGGGGCTGCTGCTCCTGCTGGGGCTATACCTCCTCTTGGTTGGAAGGGGCCTGTACATCGCCGCCCAGGCTCAGGATACATTTACGCGGCTCTTGGCCGGTGGGCTCAGTCTGACATTCTTTGTCTATGTGTTCGTCAATGCGGGTATGGTTTGTGGGTTACTGCCGATCGTCGGCGTGCCCCTGCCGCTCGTCAGTGCAGGGGGGACGTCGATGGTCACACTCTTGGCGAGTTTCGGTATTCTCGCTGCGATTCACGGCAACCGGAAACTCCTGGCCACATGAAGATCAAAACCCGGTACTTTTCAGCGCTCACTGTCTTGGTGGTGTCTGCCACGATCGGTCATGCCGCAGAGGTGGATATGGGGGCGGTGCGCCAGGCGCAAGAGGCCTTTGTAGAGCGTATGGTGGCCGAGCACGGCTTCGAGCGGGGCGAACTGACCAGGATTCTGGATGACGCCGAGATCGACGCGCAGATCCTGGAGGCGATATCACGGCCGGCCGAGCGGGTGCTGCCCTGGCACGAATATCGCGGTATCTTCGTGAACGACTCGCGTGTCGACGGTGGCGTCGAGTTCTGGAAGACCCACGCCGATGAAATCGAGAACGCGAGTGAGGACTACGGAGTCCCGCCTGAGCTCCTGGTTGCCATCCTCGGCGTCGAAACCTACTACGGCCGGCGAATGGGAAGCCATCGCGTCATTGACGCCCTTGCGACCCTTGCATTCGCCTATCCTCCGCGCTCCGCATTCTTTGCATCGGAGCTGGAAGCGTTCTTCCTGCTCGCCAGGGAGGAGGGCATAGATCCCGAGGAAGCCCTGGGCTCCTATGCGGGCGCGATGGGCGCCGGCCAGTTCATCTCGTCAAGCTACCGAGCGTACGCGGTAGACGGTAACGACGATGGGCAGCGAGATCTCTGGGCGGACTGGCAGGACGTCCTCGCCAGCGTTGCGAATTACTTCAGCGCCCATGGCTGGCGGCGCGAAGAGCCCGTCGTGAATCGCGCCAGTCGGTCCGCGAACTGGTCGGGTTCGGAACCGCCCAACAGTATCAATCTCGATGAGACGGTGGCCTCGCTGAATGCCGCCGGCTACGTCTTCTCAACCGATCTGCCCGACGAAACGCCGGCAACGGTGCTCTCGCTGGAGGGCGAAGGCGCGCAGGAGTACTGGGTGGGTTACCACAACTTCTACGTCATTACCCGCTACAACCGCAGCGTAATGTACGCACTCGCCGCGCATCAGCTCGGTCAGACAATTCTGCAGGAGTACGAACGAACGCGCTTCGATGCGGCACCGGGGGGCGGGCAATGACGCGCCTCCTCCTCATGCGTCCTGCATCGCTACTGGTGCTCATCGGGGCGGTCCTGGTCACTCAATCGGGTTGTGCGCCCAATCCGAGAGCGCCAGTGAGCGAGCCGGCGCGCAGCGAACCGGTGATCAATCCGCCACGCAGCTCTCGGGGCAACCCCCCTTTCTACGAGGTGTTCGGCCAGCGCTACTACGTCCAGGACTCCAGCGTCGGGTATCGCGCGACCGGAGTCGCATCGTGGTACGGCCAGAAGTTTCATGGTCTGCCGACTTCCAGCGGCGAGACCTACGATATGTACGCGATGACGGCGGCCCATACGACGCTGCCCATACCTACGTGGGTGGAGGTGACCCACGTTGGGAACGGTAGGCGCGTGATCGTCAAGGTAAACGATCGTGGGCCGTTCCTGCACGAGCGCCTGATCGATTTGTCCTACGGAGCGGCCCAGGCCCTCGACATGGTGCGCGAGGGCACGGCTCAGGTGCAGGTGCGCGCCCTTGGAGCGCCCGCCGTCGGCAGCCCACCGCAAATGGACACGACGTTGTTCGAGGCCGCGGAGCCGCGGCCGCGCCGTTTCTCGATCATCTCGGAAGCTGCCGCGGCCACGCCCGGTCCCCAGGATCGCCCAATGCAGCAGGTCTATGTGCAGGTGGGCGCATTCTCTGGGCAGCAGAACGCCAGGGAGCTCGCCGCGATGCTCGAGGCGGCTGGATATGCGCGCGTCTTAGTAGATATCGATGAGAGCAGAACACCGCCTCTGCATCGTGTTCGCATCGGGCCGTTTGCCCGTTCAGACAATATCGATGATGTGGTCGACGGCCTCTCAGCCGTGGGTGTAGACGAGACCCATCTGGTCGTAGAACATTGAGCCTCAATCGCCGTACGAGTTTAGCAAGCTAGAACGATCAGGAGACTACCGATGATCCGAGCCTCGGTCCTGCTTACCCTGTTTTTACCGCTGAGTGTTTTCGCGGTAGACGTCCCCATTCCGGCTCCGCCGCAGCTTGGTGCGAAGAGCTTTTTTCTCATGGATTTCGAAACCGGCCACGTTATCGCCGAGTCCTCAGCCGATGAGATTCTCGATCCGGCCAGTCTCACGAAGCTCATGACGGCCTATACGGCCTTCAAGGCGCTTGAGCAGGGGCAGATCAGCCTGGACGATCAGGTGTATGTGAGTGAGAAAGCCTGGAGGACGGACGGCTCCAGGATGTTCATAGAGGTTGATACGTACGTGTCGGTTGAAGACCTGTTTCGAGGCATGATCATTCAATCCGGCAACGATGCCAGCGTCGCGTTGGCTGAGCACGTCGCGGGATCCGAGGAGACTTTCGTCGGCCTGATGAACGAATACGCCCAGATGCTGGGGATGACCTCGAGCTCTTTTCGCAACAGCACCGGTTTGCCCGAATCCGATCACTATATGACCGCACGGGATACAGCGACTCTCGCGCGGGCGATCATCGCCGAGTTCCCGGAATACTACGCCTGGTATTCCGAACGGGACTTCACGTATAACGAGATCACCCAGCACAATCGAAATTCCCTGTTGTGGCGTGACTCTTCTGTCGACGGCTTGAAGACTGGATATACGGATGCCGCGGGATACTGCCTGGTCACATCGGCCGAACGATCCGACATGCGCCTGATCGCTGTTGTCATGGGCACGGCCAGCGCAGAAGCGAGAGTCGACGCGAGTCAGGCGATCCTAAACTACGGATTTCGCTTCTATGAAACCCACAAGCTTTACTCCAGCGGGCAAGAGATCACCACCGCCCGGGTGTGGAAGGGGGAGCCACAGACGGCCGCGCTTGGGCTTATGGACGATCTCTATCTGACGATACCGAGGGGCAGCTATGATTCGCTTTCCGCGGCTATGGACCTGGAAGCGGAGCTGATCGCGCCGTTGCAGACCAGCACGTCGGTTGGTTACGTCAGGGTGTCGCTGGACGGCGAGAGCCTGTCGGAGGTGCCGCTGGTGGTTCTGCATGACGTCCCCGAGGCGAGCCTGTGGACCCGGCTCAAGGACGAAATTACGCTCTGGTTGCAGTGATGCGTCACGCGAGATGAGCGAAGATTCGCTACTGACCTTCCCCTGCAATCTTTCTGTAAAAGTCCTCGGTCGAAATGCTGTGACCTTCCGCAGCGCTGCCGGAGAGATCGTGCGGGCACACCACGACGACCTCGAGCCGTCGCAGATTGCAGAGCAGCTCAGCAGGAACGGCAGTTTTCTCAGCCTGACGTTCACCATACGCGCAGAGAGCCGCGATCAAATGGATGCTTTATACAGGGATCTCACGGCCAGCGATGACGTTCTGTTGGTGCTGTGAGGGGCCTCATTTCCCGGCATCTCGGATACAAGTCGCTTCCGGAGGTCTGGGAGGATATGAAGCGGTTTACGGACCAGCGGACCGGCGAGACGCTGGACGAGATCTGGTTCGTAGAGCATCCACGCATATTCACCCTGGGCCTTAACGCGAATCCGTCTCATATCCTGGATGCCCGCGACATTCCCGTGCTCAAGATCGATCGCGGTGGACAGGCAACCTATCATGGCCCCGGACAGCTCGTGGCCTACCTGATGTTTGATCTCAGGCGATCGAAGATGAGCGTTCGCGGCGTGGTTGAGGCGCTGGAGACTGCGGTCGTGGATACCGTAGCCGCATACGGAATCGAGGCATATGGCAGACGAGATGCGCCTGGCGTTTACGTGAGCGGGCGTAAACTTGCTGCTGTAGGGCTCCGGATTCGCCGCTACTGTTCGTATCATGGAGTCGCCGTCAACGTAGACATGAACCTGGAGCCGTTCCAGCGGATCAATCCCTGCGGGTTCGAGGGTCTGGAAGTCACTCAGCTCAGTGAGTTATGCGGCGTTGCCGATGTTGCCCGTGTTCGCGAAGACCTCGAAGCGAAACTGAGGGACGGTCTCGAGGGACGGGTTATGCGCGTTCGAGACTGAGCAGAAAGTTTCCGTAGGTAAAGGCGAAACCCACCACGAGCCAGACGAGCCAGACGAATCGCGTCAGCTCGGGCATCCAGGCTTTCCGGGCGAGCCAATAGGTCGCGGCGGGAATGCAGCTCACCAGGGCAGTCACCGCCATAAGCAGGCTCGCTTCGGTGAGCACCTGAATCGCCGGCACGCTCGCTATGGTGCTGCCTCTCAGCAGCTCATTCATGGCCGCGACCAGGACGCTCGCACAGACCAGCGCGACCCACTGGGGGAGTCCCAACCAGGGTACTTGGGGTTTTCGGGCCGCGTCATCATCCTCCTTGGAGTCGAGGTAGATTGAGCGGGCTTTAAAGAAGCCTCGCTTCGTCGAGATGGACTTGAGCCAGACAAACCCGAGGAGAACGATGATGAGGCCCAGCGCCAATAGGTGAGGCGTTCGAATCGCGTCGGTCATGAGGCCGGCGACGGCTACAACAGGCAGCGCACCGGCTATCGACGCCACGCCGAGCCCGACGAGCCATGGGTCCTGGCGATAATAGATCCAGAGGTGGATCACAAACAGCGTGAGCAGGTGTGGTACTGCCGCGTAGTGCAGACTAGCCTCACCTGGCGGCAGCAGCTCGTTCTCCAGCATGGTGGCGACGAACAGGGTCATCAGGACCACTGCGACATAGAGGCCGTAGTGCTTGGTCGCCCTATTCGGACTGATGACCAGGAGCGCGCGCGAGGCTACGAATAGAGTAGTCGTCGTGATGATATTCGCGAGAAACAGAAGATAGGCGACACCAAGCGCTTCCAGTCCGATGCCGCGTGTCACCAATCCTTCGGCAACGCCGGTGCCCCATAGGGCGCCGCTTGCGAGCAGTGTTTCCATGGCATGGAAAGCTATTTTTCGGACACGACCTTGTAGGCGTCGGGCGCTTCTGCTTCGAGGAATTTCTCAGCCGCGGTCTTGTAGTCCGGACTTCTCGCAGAGAGGCTTTCGTACTTGCTTCTCCAGGCGTCCATGGCTTCCGTCAGCTCGGCGATCTTCGCCTCGTTTTCTTTCACGGCCCCAAGAAGACGGGTCACGGAGTCCTCGCGTTCTTTCAACTTCGCCTGAAGCTCTGCGTCGTTACCGTCGCCCTGCCGAGTATCACCCTGCGCGTGGCGTGTAAGGGCCTCCCGAAGGTGGCTGATCTCGCGCTCCATGGCGTCGATCATCGTCCTGTCCTTCATCGCGCCCGCTTTCAGACGCATTGTTTCGGAGTCACTGCCTCGAAGCTTCGCGAGCTTCTTCTGCTGTTCGTCGGTGTCTGACTGTAGCCCGGCGATGATCTTGTTCTTGGTTTCCAGCTCATCCCGCAGGTCCTCCAGCTCGGATCCCTTCTTCTTGAGGTCACGCAGTTCGGCTTTCGATTCCTTGAGTTCCTGCTCGAGTGACTGGATCAGCTCGGCTTGTGTGTTGAGCCGCTCGTCGATGTCTCCGCTCGGAGCGTCCGGCTGCACGTCCAGACTCTGAACCTCGTGGCTGTCGATGGTTTCCTTAGCCTCGCTCAGTTCCGACTTCAGATTTTCCACTTCCGCAATCAGCCTCTGTTCATTGGCTTCCGCGGCTGCCTTGAATGTCCTCAGGCTGTCCAGACCAGCCTTCAACGCTGCATTCGACTTGATCTTTGCTCTCTGCTCCTCGATGAGAGAACGGATAAGGCCTTTACGTCGGCGAACGAGACGCTCGAAGTATTCTGCTTTGCCCAGCTTCCACTGCGATTCCTCGAATCGCTCCTCGGTTTCTTCCAACCGCTCTTGAAGCTTGTTCAGTTGATCCATGCGCTCGTTCGCGAGCTCGCTGAGGTTTTCTGTACGCTCCTTTTCCTCTTTCAGCTCCTCCTCGAGGCCTGCGATCTGGTCCTGTACCTCGGCTGAGCTGGACTCCTGCTGGTTCTGCGTCTCGGCAAGCTCCTTGAGCTCGACTTCCTTCCTCTCCAGCTGGCCTCGGAGCTCTTCGCAGGACGCTTCGGTCTGATCGCGTTCCTTCGTCAGCTTCTGGGCGCGGTCGCGGGCCTCCGCGAGTTCGTCGCCCAGTTTCTTGTCGTGTTGGCGGAGCTGATCGAGCTCTCCGGTGGACTTGCTGAGCTTTCGTCGTAACCTCCCGAGCTCCTCATCACCCTCGAGCATTTCCGCCCGGACTGTCTCCAGTGCGGCGGTCAATTCCGTTATTCGGTGTTCGCGTTCCATCAAAGTGGTCTGAACACGCGTGGTCGCCGATTCGACCTCTTTAGCATTCTTCTCATGTTCCGAGAGCTGCTGCTTGGCGTCGGCCAGGTCCCGTTGCGCAGTTTCCAACTCCGCTTTCATGGAAGCTCGTGTCGAGTGAGCCTCGGTCACCGCCTGATTGAGACTCGAAATCTGCTTCTCGAGCGCCTGAACTTCACCCTCGTGAGTGGCCTGCTGCTCGTTCAGCTTCTTCTGGGATGCGCGCAATCCATCGAGTTCGTTCTCGAGATTCTCCGCGTTCTTCGTCTGCGCTTCGAGTTCCTCTCGAGCGGCGGCGAGGTTTTCGGAGTGCTCAGCCAGTTTCGTGGCGGCTTCTTT
>Ga0224508_10002250_pt1 | contig 16636 bp, 18 predicted proteins | sample SF_Jan12_sed_USG_4_FD_170157 | JGI IMG/M metagenome (GOLD analysis project Ga0224508, IMG submission 170157) | Sediment microbial communities from San Francisco Bay, California, United States - SF_Jan12_sed_USGS_21 | ecosystem: Environmental > Aquatic > Marine > Sediment | place: USA... | reverse complement strand
CGAAATGACCATTTTTAAAGTGCTCACAGTCTCTTTCCGGCTCATAGCAAGAGGCAAGTAGCAGAAAGAGTAAGCAAAAAACAGCTGATAGACGACGCATGGATGCAAACTACGAAAACCCCTATTAATAGTGAAAAAATCAAGAGCGATCCCAGGACTCAAAGCTGCCATCATCATAAAAGAGCATGACACGGGTAATTTGTTTTTGATGCGAAATGGATGGCTTAGCTGTTTTTAGGGGCCTTGATTCAGTGGGATTGGTGTTAGAAGGGTAGCTGCCTTTACCTTTGAGGAGCCAATACAGATCGACTTCAGGGAAGGCTTTAACCACTTTAAGAACAAAATCTAAACTAGGTTTATTTCTTCCGGATAGGAGGTGGGAGATTCCGGAACGTTGTACACCGATTCTATCTGCAAAAGCAGAAGCAGACAGGGAGTGGGATCTGATAATGTGTTGGAGCCGTGCAGCAAATTCAGTTTCGTTTACCATTGTAACTATTTTAATGAAAATAATCCAAAATATGCTATGAATATGTTTAAAAAACTAGCAAATAATAATTTAATTAAGATAACATATAATATTGATATATAGTATTATAGTATAACAATATTGATAATAACACTAAAAACGTTAAAATCTGTTTACATAGATATACATATTAGCTTATAAATTCGCCAATGTTTGTATACAAATGTAAATTTAAGAAAATTGACCGCTTGTCTACAAGAGTGTACCTTTGTTATAAGTTTTAAGACATTTGTAACGTGGATCATAATACTGTGAAACTTCAGGGATTAGATTCCAGATACCTACCACCAGAAGGTATTTTGGGGCTTATAGATTCTTTTTCTACTGAATTCCATTGTGAAACTATCGGACATTCAGTAGAAGAAAGGCCTATACAAACGATCAAAATTGGGCATGGATCCTTGAAAATTCTGATGTGGTCACAAATGCACGGCAATGAAACCACTACTACCCGGGCGCTATTGGACCTTATCAATATGTTTCAATTGGCCAAAGGGGAGCAAAAGGAATGGCTGGAAAAGCTTACTATATTGGTTATACCTATGCTCAATCCGGATGGAGCTATCTATTACACAAGGCGAAACGCAAATGATGTCGACCTAAACAGGGATGCACAGGCACTATCACAGCCTGAAACGAAGGCGCTCTTTACTATATACCAGGACTTTCAGCCTGATTTCTGCTTTAATCTCCACGGCCAGCGTACGCGATATGCAGTGGGGGAGTCTGAAGTGCCTACTACACTCGCTTTTTTGGCGCCATCAGCAGATACATCTAAAACAATAACCGATGCCAGAAAACAGGCCATGCAGCTTATCGTGGGTATCCACAGCTCGCTGCAATCTGCAACGAAAATAGGGATGGCCCGTTATGATGATGCCTTTAACGCGCAATGTGTTGGCGATGCCTTTACGGCCATGGGTACACCAACCATTCTCTTTGAAGCCGGACATTACCCGGGCGATTATCACAGACATATGACCAGGAAGTACCTATATGATACCCTTTATAGCGCCCTTAAGTTGATTGCTACTGCTGGCTGGACCAATATAGAGTATAGTATGTACTTTGATATACCGGAGAATAAGACCAGCTACGCTGATATAGTCCTGAAAAATAACAATACAGGAGGTACGAAAACCCAACTTGCCCTTAATTATGATGAGCAATTGATAGATGGGCAAATAGTTTTTGTTCCCAAACCGATATCTGAAAGCTATGCGCCTTTCTATATAGGTCACAAAATATTTGATCTTCAAAATGAAAAGGATGTAGACACCCTTAGATCCGACACGCACCTTTCCGCATTTATTTGAATAAAAAGTCCAAAAAAGACCATTTCATTAAACTTTTTGTAAACAAACAGCCGATTTGTTGAATATTATTTCTTAAATCCATAATTTTGCACAAAATTTTTGACATGGGAAAAGTTAAGCTTGATGAGATTGATCACCAGATCCTGGACATCCTGATCGATAATACCAGAACTCCTTTTACTGATATCGCAAAAAAATTGTTGATATCGGCCGGAACTGTACATGTAAGGGTTCGAAAAATGGAAGAGGCAGGAATAATTCGGGGTTCATCTTTGACATTGGATTATGTGAAGCTTGGGTATTCATTTATCGCCTATGTGGGTATTTTTCTTGAGAAGACACATCAGACGAAGTTCGTGCTTGAACGTTTAAAGGAGATACCTAATGTTACTGTCGCACATATTACTACGGGCAAATTCAATATTTTCTGCAAGATCCGGGCAAAAGACACTACACATGCAAAGAATATCATTTTTAAAATAGATGATATAGAAGGAATCAGTCGTACTGAAACCATGATCTCTCTGGAAGAAAGCATTAACGATAAAAAGCGTTTGATGCATACGATTTTTAACGAACTCTAATCTATAATGCGATAAGAAATGAAGCAGTCAGAACTGGCCAAAGGCGATTATCATTCTTTCTATGAGCCCTATATTCAGGCGGTAGGGGATGTCGATCTTTTAGAAATGCTAGAACGACAGCTGGGTAATTTTCCGCAGTTCCTGGCAAGTATCCCAGAGGAGAAATTACATCACAAATATGCTGAAGGTAAATGGACAGTAGCGGAAGTATTGGTACACATCCTGGACGCTGAGCGAATATTTCAATATCGAGCCCTGCGAATTGGGCGAGGAGATATTACTCCCTTAACAAGTTTTGATCAGGATGCTTACGTTCCCCAATCTAATGCGCATGTAAGAACATTGGCTAGTTTAATAGCGGAGTATAAAAGTGTGAGGGCATCAACCCTGTCATTATTTCAAAGTTTTCCGGATAAAATATTGCATAGGAAAGGTACTGCCAGCAATACTATTGTGAGTGTTGGAGCCCTAGGGTTTATGATATGCGGACACCAAAAGCATCATAAAGGGATCCTTAAGGAGCGCTATCTCTAAAATTCTTCGATCGTCCCATCAATTTCTGTTTCCATATCCAGATCTTCATCCGGTGGCGTGATCTCTTCAGGGATCTCATTGGCTGAGGCAATTTGTTCAAGTGCCTGGGAAATGAAATGAGAGGTATTCTTGTTGATCTTTACCAGATATAGAGTATCACGGGTACGAAGCTCTACCGCCTGGATGATATCCCCATCGACATTTTTAAAGGAAATGATATCTTCATCTCCATAACCGTCGGGATATGTATCCAATAGAAGCAATGCTGTTTCTTGATCGAGTTTCTTGTAGTCAATAAGTAAGCGTTTCATAGGTAGGTTTTGACCCAACAACCCGTTACAGATCGGTCGCGTAGGAATGGTTACTGAAAAGCAATCTAGGATTTTTTCTAACGCAGTTGTTCAAAGAGTTGTCAAGCGTCGAATTTAGTATATGAACCTAGGCTTCTTTGTAGTAAGCGAAGGCTTTTTGAATCATATCATCAGGAACTTTCACATCAAATGTAGCAGCCCCGATCTGTGTCAGGAGCACAAAATTGACATGCCCATGAGTATTCTTTTTGTCAAATTTCAAAAGATCACAGATGGCCTTGATATCAGTAGGGGTAAAGTCGATCTTAGCATAACCCTGGTTAAATGCATCGGTTATTTCAATTAATTGATGTTGTGCCAATCCTGTTAGCCGATTCGAAAGATAGCCTTCCAGTATCATTCCCGCTATGATGGCCTCGCCATGATACAATGGGATGTCTTTGCGCTCCAGGAAATGAGATTCAATAGCATGCCCTAAAGTATGCCCAAAATTCAGCACTTTTCTAAGACCATTTTCGGTAAGATCCTGCGCCACAATTTCATTCTTGATCTCTACTGAACGCCTTATGTGTGTGTCAATGTCACCATTATCGCCGGTTAATTCTGACCAATAGTGAGCGTCGAAGATCAGGCCATGCTTATACATCTCTGCCTTCCCATTGGCAACTTGTCGCGTTGCTAATGTCTTAAGGAACTTGGTAATCACTAATACCATTTGGGGCTGTAAGATCACACCAACCTGGTTTTTCAATACACCCAGATCCACACCTGTTTTCCCACCGATAGCCGCATCTACCATAGCCAGTAAGCTGGTAGGGATATTAATAAAATGTATGCCTCGCCTGAATGTTGCCGCTACAAATCCACCAATATCGGTCACAACACCTCCCCCCAAGTTGATTAGGAGACTTTTCCTGTCTGCACCGCGATCTGAAAGTTGCTGCCACAGTTGTTCGGAAACCTGAATATTTTTATGTGTTTCTCCGGCCGGAATTACAAGAACTTCAAATTCGTCTGGCTTGGAAAGTTTTGTTTGAATGACGGGGAGGCAATGCGCTTCTGTATTCGTATCAACAAGAATGAACACTTTGGAATATTGTTGATCAGCGATCCATTTTGTCAGGGCCGAGAAAGCTTCTTCATTGTAGTATACCGGACTCATTGCTCGTATTATATGTAATATTCTCAAAGGTTTATTGACAACAAATAAAGCCTATTTTCCGTAAACGATTAGCATGGGAGTCGTTATATTTGAGGGAGTAGATCAGCTCAAAGTATGGATAGAATTTTTGAAAACACCGAAACAGCATTTGCGTTAAAATCTGATTCTGAACTGGAAAGAGCTTTCTTCCTTTTTAAACTAATCGCCAACGAGCCGCTTGTGAGGATTGGTACGGCAGTGACTAATTTCGCCATTAAAGCCCATCTTCCTGTAGACGGCCTAATCAGGGCCACTGTATTTGATCATTTTTGTGGAGGTGTCAGCGAGGATGATTGTATGCCCGTAATTGATAAACTATGGTCTAAAAAAGTGTGTACTGTCCTTGATTATTCGGTCGAAGGTAAGGAATCGGAAGATCCCCTTGACGACTCGCTGGCTATGACACTAAAAATCCTTGATTTTGTCAATGAACAGGATGCCATTCCTTTTGCTGTTTTTAAGCCCACAGGCTATGGCCGACTCGCATTATTTGAAAAAATGAGTGCTGGCAAAAAACTGAGCCTGGAGGAAGAAGCCGAATGGGGGAGGGTAGTCAATAGATTTGACACTACTGCAAAGAAGGCCCATTCATTGGGTGTGCGTCTTCTGATAGATGCAGAAGAAAGCTGGATACAGGATGCCGTAGATGAGCTGGTTCACATGCTGATGGAATTGTATAATAAGGATAAAGCGATTGTTTTTAATACTGTACAAATGTATCGGCGGGATAGGATGGACTATTTACGACAATTACATGAGCATGCGAAAGCGCATGGATTTAAGATTGGTATTAAGGCAGTGCGGGGCGCCTATTTGGAAAAAGAAAATGAACGGGCCAAAGAAAAGGGATATCCTAGTCCGATCTGCCCTGATAAACAGGCTACAGATGCCAATTTTGATGAAGCGATCCGTTATATGTTAGATGATCTTGATACCTTCTCCATTTTTGCAGGCACTCACAATGAGCAGAGTTCTTATAAATTGATAGAATGGATGAAATCTGATGGTATTGCAGTAGACGATTCCCGTATATGGTTTGGACAACTCTTTGGCATGAGCGATCACATCTCCTTTAACCTGGCAGACCTCGGATACAATGTTGCAAAGTACTTACCTTTTGGCCCTGTGAGAGATGTGATGCCTTACTTAATTCGACGAGCCGAAGAAAATACCTCAGTAGCAGGACAGACGAATAGGGAATTGGAATTACTGAAAAAGGAGAGAAAACGCCGCAACCTGAATGGCTAAGCCTACTTATAGGCCACTATTTTTATCGAATCCTTGCAATTTTCTACTGTGATCTGAGTCGGTGTTGCCTCACCCTTGACAGTGATTACATACAGGCCGCAAGGCGCAGCCTTGGTATCACTGGCTTTAAAATCAACTTTTCCATTTATTAGGAATTCCTGGATGGTGATCGAATCCAGAACAACTGAGGAGGAAGATCCGTCCAGGTGATATGCTGACAGGGGTTTAGATCGTAATTCTTTTAATACACGACAATTCGGAAAATAGCAAAAGGAAGTGCCCGTCTCTTCCGATTTCTTCTTTAGGAAAAAGGCTAGAAATACGAGTCCGATCGAAAGTCCGATTAGATAATATCCCAACCGCTTTAGAAATGGCATACTTAAAAGATCAGGAAGTTGATATCGCTGAATTTAAGATCAAACCAATCCCCAACCGTCTTGTTGGTCAGGATGCCGTGATACATATAGAGTCCGTTGCGCAATCCCTTATCAAATCGCAGCGAGTTCTCAAGTCCGCCATCTTCCCCAATTTTTAGTAAGTAAGGGGTAAAGATATTGCTAATGGAGACAGAGGAAGTTCTGGGATAACGCGCCGGGATATTAGGTACGCCATAGTGAATGACACCAAATTTTTCAACAGTGGGCTTGTCATGGGTTGTGATCTCACTTGTTTCAAAACAACCGCCCATATCAATGCTGACATCAATGATCACAGCCCCTTTTTTCATTTGTTCTACCATAGTTTGAGTGACTACAACGGGTGATCTGTCTTTTCCTCGAAGAGCGCCTATGGCCACATCGCATCTCAAGAGTGACTTGAGTAAATTCTTTGGTTGAATAGTAGAGGTGTAAAGTGTTGTATTTAAGCTGGTTTGAATATTTCTTAACTTGGTTAAGGAGTTGTCAAAAACCTTGACATTTGCGCCTAGCCCAAGCGCAGAACGAGCAGCAAATTCCCCAACGGTTCCAGCCCCAAGGATGACTACTTCTACCGGTGGAACTCCGCTGATATTGCCAAATAAGAGTCCGTTTCCTTGATTGGTTGCCGCCATGATCTCGGAAGCGATCAAAACAGTTGATATTCCCGCAATCTCGCTAAGTGAGCGAACGGCAGGATACTTTCCGTCTTCATCTCGAATAAATTCAAAGGCCACAGCAGTGATTCGCTTTTTGGCAAGCGTTTCAAAATATTCTTTGCTCTGGGTTTTTATCTGAAGGGCTGAAATGAGCGTCGTTTGTGGATTGATCTGATCAATTTCCGCCAGGGTGGGCGGTTCTACCTTCAGTATAATAGGACAGGAAAACACTTTTTTCGTGTCTCGGGTAATAGTAGCACCTGCATCAGTATAATCAAGATCTGAGAAATTGGAGCCCTCTCCCGCATCGGATTCAATTAAAACACGATGCCCGTGCGCCGTGATAGCATTTACGGCATCCGGGGTAAGGCAAATACGTTTTTCCTGATACTGATTTTCCTTGGGAATGCCAATGTATAATTCTCCCTTTTGGGCTAATATTTCCAGCATTTCTTCCTGAGGTAGTAACTGCTGTTTACTGAAAGGAGAAGAAGGTTGATCCATATGATATTAGGCATACCTGACTAGAGGCCTACTTTCAAATTTACAACTTTTAACAAAAGACGACAATAGCTAATAAATTACTGTCATTTTTCCTTCTGAAAAGTAAGCCTTCTCGTATTGGCATCGATTACGTCAATATATATATCTGCCCGGTCTTCGGGGAGATAGGGACCTATTTTTGCCGGCCATTCCATAAATAATCTGCAGTCACGGTTGATGTAATCTTCGAATCCGATATCCAACACTTCATCAGGATCTTCTATTCGATAAAAATCAAAATGATATGCCAAAAGGTCTCCATTCTCCTGATGGTATTCATTGACCAATCCGAACGTAGGACTTTGAACGCTATCCGAGCTGCCAAGAACTTGCATCACAGTTTTGATCAATGTTGTTTTACCGGCACCCATTGGGCCGTATAAAGCCCAAATCTTACATGGAATATCTGAAACTAAGGTTTCAGCCACCCGTCTGATCTCGTGCAAGGAATAGGTAATTTCCACGATTATTTTGGTGATAATACAACAAAAGGAATAATCATTTCTTCGAGGGAAACACCGCCGTGTTGGTAGGTATTCCTGTAATAACTTACATAGTGATTGAAGTTATTCGGATAGGCAAAGAACAGGTCATTTTTCGCAAATATAAAAGAACTGCTCATGGTAATCCGAGGCAGGAAAAAATCTGCAGGAATAGGTGCTTCAACTACATCTTTCTTTTCAAACGTCAGGCTTCTTCCAGTCTTATATCGCAGATTTAAGCTGGTTTCTTTATCTCCAATGACTTTAGAAGGTTGTTTGACATTAATAGTGCCATGATCTGTTGTAATGATCAGCCGCATGCCCATTAGCTGTGCCTGCTGTATAATATCGAGTAAAGGAGAATTCTTAAACCAGCTTTGTGTCAGGGAACGATAGGCCTTGTCATTAGATGCCAGTTCCTTGATCACTTCCATTTCTGTCTTAGAATGTGAGAGCATGTCAACAAAATTGTAGACGAGTACAGTAAGATCATTATCCTTTTGTGACTTAAAATTTTGAGCCAGGTTTTTGCCTTGTCGTAAGGAGGTGATTTTGTGATATTCCCATTTCAGATTGAGGCTTAAGCGCTTGATCTGTGCATCGAGGAATTTGTCCTCAAACATATTCTTGCCGCCTTCATCGGTGTCATTTTTCCACCAATCCGGATGTTTTTTCTCCATTTCAGAAGGCATGAGTCCTGAGAATATGGCATTTCGTGCGTACTGGGTTGCTGTTGGCAGTATACTGTAAAAGGGTCTTTCAGACTCCTTCCTGTAGAATGTAGACAGGATCTCTTCAAAAGCGAACCACTGGTCGTACCGCAAGTTGTCAATGACAACGCATAGGGTAGGGCCCTTTTCTAATTCGGGGACCACCCAGGACTTAAACAGGGTATGGGACATTACGGGTTTGTCTTCACCGTGCAACCAGCCTTCGTAATTGCGCTCTATGAATTTGCTGAATTGCGAATTCGCTTCCAGCTTTTGCGATTCCAGGATTTCAAACATGCCACTGTCTTCGATCTCCTCCAATTGCATTTCCCAATAGATCAGTCGACGATATAAGTCGGCCCATTCTTCATACGTATTAACCATAGAAAGATCCATGGATATTTTTTGAAACTGTTGCTGATAGGAGGCCGAGGTTTTTTGCGAGACCAGGCGTGAATGATCCAGGTTCTTTTTAAGTGAAAGCAATATTTGGTGTGGATTCACAGGTTTGATCAAATAATCTGCGATTTTGGAGCCAATCGCTTCTTCCATGATATATTCTTCTTCGCTCTTTGTGATCATCACAACGGGTAGTGAACCATCTTTCTGTTTGATCTCATTCAATGTTTCCAATCCGGATAAGCCAGGCATATTTTCATCGAGAAAAACGATGTCTACGCGCTGAACTGCCAGAACTTCCAGTGCATCCTGTCCACTCTGACAGGTTATAACATCATAGTTCTTATTTTCGAGAAAGAGGATGTGGGGTTTAAGCAGATCGATCTCATCATCAACCCAAAGGATTGTTATCTTGTTCATTATATTTGCCTGTAAAATCGAGAGATTTTGAAAAAATCAAATAAGCTCAAGGTGTTCAGTGATCCAATTTACGGATTTATTAGAATTCCAGACGCACAGCTTTTCAATCTTATTGCCCATCCGTATTTTCAACGCCTGCGCCGTATATCACAAATGGGGTTGTCTTACCTTGTTTATCCGGGGGCTCATCACACCCGATTTCACCATGCCATGGGGAGTATGTACCTGATGCAACAGGCGATCCAGGTACTGCGATTTAAAAAAAATGAGATCACCGAAGAAGAGGGTGTAGCCCTGTTGACGGCCATCCTGTTGCACGACATTGGTCACGGTCCTTTTTCTCATGCCATGGAACACAGTATTGTGGAAGGGATCAACCATGAGGAAATCTCACTTGCTTTTATGGAAGCTCTTAATGTTGAATTTAATGGAAACCTTTCCATGGCAATCGATATTTTTAAAGGGACCTACCCAAAGAAATATCTGAATCAATTAGTTTCTTCGCAATTGGATATGGATCGTTTAGACTATTTAAAACGCGATAGTTTCTATACCGGAGTATTTGAAGGGAATATCAATGCAGAGCGACTAATATCTATGCTCAATGTCCACAATGATTCGCTGGTTGTGGAGGAAAAAGGCATTTACTCGGTGGAGAAATTCCTGATGGCAAGACGGTTTATGTATTGGCAGGTATACCTGCATAAGACGGGTATCGTAGCCGAACAATTACTGATTAAAATATTACAACGGGCCAAAGAACTCCATCGCAGTGGAAAGATAGTTGAAGCAAGCACTGCTTTATCTTTCTTTATCGATAAACCAATAGATCCGGTATCTTTTGATGCACACGCCTTACAAGTATTTGCCAACCTCGATGATATAGATATACTTTCTGCCATCAAGCATTGGCGACATCATGAAGATCTGGTATTGTCCAATTTATGCCAAATGGTATTAGATCGAAGGCTGCTAAAGATCCGACTGCAGAATGAGAAAATTGAGCAGGAAGAATATCAGCTGAAATTGTCCAGGGTTGTTTCGCATTATAATTGTTCAAAGGAAGAAGCCAGGTATTTTGTTTTTAAAGGTATCATTGCAAACACGGCTTATGACCTTGACGACCAGAGCATTCATATATTGAATAAGAATGGTCGAATTAATGATGTCACAGATACGTCAGACGATTTCAATCTAAAAGCCCTCGCCCGAACGGTAAGCAAATATTATCTATGTTACCCGCTTCTCGATGATTAGATATCCCTGGAAGCAAGGTGAGTCAATTGCATCAAATGAAGGCATTTTTCCGTCCAGCCCTGTAGGTATGGGCTTTGCACAAATTTTCTTACTTTTGTCCCGCATTTATGGATTAATACACGGGAATTGAAATTGACAGCAAGCCAGATTGCAGGCATCCTAGAAGGGGAGATCGAAGGAAATCCTGAGGTAGCGGTATATAAACTGGCAAAAATAGAGGAAGGTGAACAAGGTTCACTTACATTTTTGGCAAACCCAAAATACACCCCCTTTATTTATAGTACAAAGGCTTCCATTACCATCGTAAATAAAGATTTTATTCCAGAGCAGGAGCTTACAACTACACTCATAAAAGTAGCTGATGCTTACGAATCATTTTCAAAATTGTTAGAATTCTACAATAATGTGAAGACTGACAAAAGTGGAATAGAAGAACCTAATTTCGTTTCTGATTCGGCTACCTATGGGGATGGTTTTTACTTTGGTGCCTTTTCGTATCTGGGTTCCGGCGTTAAGATTGGTAATAATGTCAAGATCTATCCCAATGTCTATATAGGTGACAATGTCACTATAGGCAATGACGTAAGCATTTTTGCAGGTGCCAAAATTTATTCTGAAACAATAATTGGAGATAGTTGTATCATCCATAGTGGGGCGATCATAGGTGCAGATGGGTTCGGGTTTTCCCCCGGCAATAATGGAGAATATAAAAAAGTACCTCAGACCGGTAACGTAATATTGGAAGACCATGTAGATGTTGGTGCTGGCACAACGATAGACAGGGCCACACTGGGCTCAACTGTTCTTCGAAGAGGCGTGAAGCTCGACAATCAGATCCAGATCGCTCACAACGTAGAAATTGGAGAACATACGGCCATTGCAGCACAATCAGGTGTAGCAGGATCCACCAAAATTGGCAAGTATTGCCAGATTGGGGGACAGGTTGGGATTGTTGGCCATGTCACCATAGGAGATCGGGTAAAGATCCAGGCACAATCCGGAATAACGCGTAATGTCAAAGATGATGAGATCATTCAAGGATCTCCGGCACTTAATTATGGGGATTACAACAAATCCTATGTGCATTTTAAGAATTTACCGAAAATAGTTAACCGTCTCGAAGAGATCGAGAAGAAATCCAATGGTAAGTGAGTATGGCGCAGCAGAAGACTATCGCTAAAGAAGTAACACTTAAAGGTGTTGGGCTGCATACCGGAGAAAATGTTGAGATGAAATTCATCCCTGCACCGGTTAATCACGGCTTTGCCTTTAAACGTGTAGATCTCGAAGGAGAACCCATTATAGAAGCAGATGTAAACTACGTTGTGAATACGCAACGGGGTACGAATCTCGAAAAAAGAGGCGTAAAAATTCAGACCTCAGAGCATGTATTGGCCGCCCTGGTTGGCTTAGGAATAGATAATATCCTTATCGAACTCAATTCCCCTGAACCACCTATAATGGACGGGTCTTCAAAATTCTTTGTTGAAGCTCTGGAGGAGGCCGGTATTGTTGAACAAGATGAAGAAAGGGAAGTTTATGTTGTCAAAGACGTGATCTCTTATAAGGACGAGGAAACCGGGAGTGACATCACAATTATTCCCTCAGATGAATATCAGGTTACTACGATGGTTGATTTTGGCACCAAAGTACTGGGAACCCAAAACGCCACATTAACGCATTTGAAAGATTTTAAGTCTGAGATCTCCGATGCCCGGACCTTTAGTTTTCTCCATGAATTGGAGATGCTCCTGGAAAATGGATTGATCAAAGGGGGAGACCTCAATAATGCCATTGTTTATGTAGACAAGGAAATTTCCGAGGCTACAATGAAAAGATTGACGAAGGCTTTTGATAAAAAGAAGCTTTCTGTGAAGCCCAACGGAATCCTTGATAATCTTACGCTGCACTACCCGAATGAGGCTGCCCGACATAAATTATTGGATGTAATTGGTGACCTTGCTTTGATAGGCACCCCAATACGTGGAAAAGTGATCGCTAACAAACCGGGACATTATGTAAACACCCAGTTTGCTAAAAAACTGGCCAAGATCATAAAGCTGGAAAAAAGGAATAAGGTCCCCTACTATGATCTTCATCAGGAACCCTTGATGGATACAACCAAGATCATGGAAATGCTGCCGCACAGGCCTCCATTCTTATTAGTAGACAAGATCCTGGAATTATCTGAGAATCATGTTGTAGGTGTTAAGAATGTCACTATGACCGAGCCATATTTTGTAGGGCATTTTCCCGGGGCTCCGGTAATGCCCGGAGTATTACAGGTAGAAGCCATGGCTCAGACAGGCGGGATATTAGTATTAAGCACGGTACCGGATCCTGAAAACTGGCTTACTTTTTTTATGAAAATAGACAATGCTAAATTTAAGCATATGGTGCGTCCTGGAGATACACTTGTTTTTAAATGTGATCTGGTAGCGCCCATCAGACGAGGTATCTGTCACATGCAGGCTTATGCCTATGCCAATGGCAAATTGGTTTCAGAAGCAGAATTAATGGCGCAGATCGTTAGAACAAAAGGCGACTAACATGAATCAACCTTTGGCGTATGTACATCCCGGGGCGAAGATCGCCAAGAATGTGGTAATCGAACCTTTTACCACAATACATAATAATGTCATTATTGGAGATGGAACATGGATCGGATCCAATGTCACCATCATGGAAGGAGCACGGATAGGAAAAAACTGTAATATTTTTCCCGGTGCTGTTATCTCCGCGCCTCCTCAGGATCTTAAATATAATGGTGAGGAAACTACTGTTATCATTGGCAATAACACTACGATTCGGGAATGTGCCACCATTCATAAAGGCACATCGGATCGAATGAAAACAGTAGTGGGAAATAATTGTTTAGTGATGGCTTATTGCCACATTGCCCACGATTGCCTTGTAGGCGATAATTGTATTTTCTCTAATAATTCAACGCTTGCCGGTCATGTCACAGTGGGAGATTATGCCATCCTTGCAGGAATGGTAGCTGTTCATCAATTTGTATCGATAGGAAATCATGCTTTTGTAACCGGGGGATCCCTTGTGCGTAAAGATGTTCCGCCTTTTGTCAAAGGAGCTCGCGAACCTTTATCCTACGTTGGCATAAATTCTGTGGGACTTCGGAGAAGAGGCTTCACATCTGAGAAGATCAGGGAGGTTCAAAACATATATCGAATCCTATACCAACAAAATTACAACAATAGCCAGGCGGTGCAGATCATTGAAGCAGAAATGGAAGCAACACCGGAAAGGGACGAAATATTACAATTTATCCGTGATTCCCAGCGGGGTATCATGAAAGGTTATTTTAGCACAACATAGAACTATGGCAACAACTTCAGATATAAGAAAAGGGTTATGTATCCGCTATAATAACGACATTTTCAAGATCATTGAGTTTCTTCATGTGAAGCCCGGGAAAGGTCCTGCTTTTGTTCGAACCAAGCTCAAAAGTATTAGTACCGGTAAAGTAATTGACAACACTTTCTCTGCCGGACACAAGATTGAAGATGTGCGAATTGAGACCAGAAACTATCAATTCTTATACAATGATGGGTCTACCTATCATTTCATGAATACAGATGATTACAACCAGATCGCATTACAGGAAGGAACGCTAGACGCACCTCAATTGCTAAAGGAAGGAGAGATCGTCAAGGTCATGTTCAATACGGAAGACAGCAGTCCGTTAACCGTTGAAATGCCTGCCAGTGTGGTTCTGGAAGTAACTCACACAGAGCCTGGTGTTAAAGGCAATACGGCTACTAATGCGACCAAGCCGGCCACGGTTGAAACAGGTGCGCGTGTAAAAGTACCATTGTTTATCAACGAAGGCGACCGGATCAAGATCGATACTGAGAAAGGATCCTATATGGAGCGTGCTAAATAAAGGCATGTATCGATGAAATTTCCAAGAACATATACATTAAAAGAAGTAGCCCAAATTATTCACGCAGAATATATTGGGCCGGATGAATTTCCTGTTATGGGAATGAATGAGATCCATGTCGTCACCGAGGGGGATATCGTTTTTGTAGACCACCCAAAGTATTACGACAAGGCACTCGATTCCGCAGCGACTGTCGTATTGATCAACAAAGTTGTGGATTGTCCAGATGGAAAGGCATTATTGATCTCAAATGATCCGTTTCGGGATTTCAATGTGCTAACAGATCATTTCAAACCCTTTCAGCGTTCAGACCAAATGGTATCTAATTCTGCTAGTATTGGCGCAGATACGATTTTGCAACCCAACGTCTTTGTAGGGAATAATGTAAAAATCGGCAAGGGATGTGTCCTCCATGCAAATGTCTGTATTTATGACCATTGTGAATTGGGGGATAATGTGATCGTTCATGCCGGGACAGTTATTGGCTCAGATGCTTTTTACTATAAAAATAGACCGGAAGGTTTTGACAAACTCAAGTCAGGAGGTTCTGTTATTGTCCAGGATGATGTAGAGATAGGCGCCTTGTGTACGATCGACCGCGGTGTCAGCGGAAATACAACCATTAAAAAAGGAAGTAAGCTGGATAATCAGGTTCATATAGGCCATGATACTATCATAGGCGAGAAATGCCTGATCGCATCACAAACGGGCGTTGCCGGCTGTGTTATTATCGAGGATGAAGTTACCCTCTGGGGCCAGGTAGGGGTAGTAAGTGCAGCAACAATCGGTGCTAAAACAGTTGTACTGGCACAATCCGGTGTCGCTAATTCCCTGGATGGTGGTAAAACATATTTTGGGAGTCCGGCTGAAGAAGCCAGAATAAAAATGAAACAATTAGCAAATGTGAAGCGCATTCCTGATATCTTGGATCGACTAAAAGAACAAAAGTCGTAATCTGCTTCATTATTCATTTCATAACACATATTTTTGCCCATCAATTAATTACATATTGCTTATGAGTGTATTGGTAAACAAGGATTCCAGAATCATAGTTCAAGGCTTTACAGGTAGTGAAGGAACTTTTCACTCTGAGCAGATGATCGAATACGGCACCCAGATCGTAGGGGGTGTAACCCCTGGTAAAGGAGGGCAATCCCATCTTGGGAGACCAGTTTTCAACACCGTCGCCGATGCAGTTAAGGAAGTTGGCGCAGATACATCGATCATTTTTGTGCCGCCTGCCTTCGCGGCCGATGCTATTATGGAATCGGCTAATGCCGGGATAAAAGTCATCATTACCATAACAGAAGGTATCCCTGTTGCTGATATGGTAAAAGCATATGAATATGTCAAGCGATCGGACAACTGTACCCTGGTAGGGCCAAATTGCCCTGGTGTGATCACTCCTGACGAAGCCAAAGTGGGCATCATGCCCGGTTTTGTATTTAAAAAGGGCTCTGTGGGCTTAGTTTCTAAATCAGGGACGCTTACGTATGAAGCTGCCGATCAGGTTGTACGACAAGGATTAGGGATAACAACGGCCATTGGAATTGGTGGAGATCCGATCATCGGCACAACAACAAAAGAAGCCGTGGAACTTCTCATCAATGATCCTGAAACGGAATGTGTTGTCATGATCGGAGAGATCGGAGGACAATTAGAAGCAGATGCTGCCCTTTGGTACAAGAATAGTGGCAGCAAAAAACCTATCGTAGGCTTTATAGCCGGAGAAACAGCCCCTGCAGGACGGACAATGGGTCACGCAGGAGCGATAGTCGGAGGTAGTGATGATACGGCACAAGCGAAAAAGAGGATCATGCGGGAATGCGGGATCCATGTAGTAGATTCACCTGCGGAGATCGGCAAGAAAGTGAAAGAAGTCATGCCTTAACTTCCGTAAAAAGCAAATGAATATCCCGTTTTAACGGGATTTTTTTATTTCTTGAAGTATCTTTGATCAACACCTAAATACAGCATTATATGAAGATCTTGGAAGGCAAAACAGCCATCATTACCGGCGCAAGTCGGGGTATTGGCAAAGGGATTGCTCAAGTATTTGCAGCTCACGGCTGCAACGTAGCATTCACCTTTAGTTCTAGCGAAGGACCAGCCAAAGAATTGGA
>Ga0224508_10002249_pt1 | contig 16636 bp, 11 predicted proteins | sample SF_Jan12_sed_USG_4_FD_170157 | JGI IMG/M metagenome (GOLD analysis project Ga0224508, IMG submission 170157) | Sediment microbial communities from San Francisco Bay, California, United States - SF_Jan12_sed_USGS_21 | ecosystem: Environmental > Aquatic > Marine > Sediment | place: USA... | reverse complement strand
CTGTCGATGCTGCCACCAACTACCAGCTTACCGCGGACATGGTCCGTCATCATTGGTCAGATAGGTCTGTAGCGGTCATGTTGGCCAGTCCCGCTAACCCGACTGGGACGGTTGTCACTGCAGATGAGATGGAGCGACTAATCGACGCAGTGCGGGAATTGGGCGGTGTGTTGATCGTCGATGAGATCTACCATGGGCTCACATACGGATTTGACTCGCAGACGGTTTTGCATTCTTCCTCAGAGGTATTTGTGGTAAATAGTTTCTCCAAGTATTACTGTATGACTGGATGGCGCATGGGCTGGTTGGTGTCACCGAGCGCATATGTCGACACTATTAACCGCCTTGCCCAGAATGTTTTTATTTCCTCGAGCACGCCGGCACAGTATGCGTGCCTTGCTGCGTTTGATCCCGTGGTGAGACAAGAAATGGAAAGGCGGCGACAGATCTTTTGTCGCCGCAGAGATTTCTTGGTCCCGGCACTGCGAGACTTAGGCTTCAAGATTTCAGTGGTCCCGCAAGGTGCCTTCTATGTGTACGCTGATTGCAGCGCCTTTACCGACGATAGCTATGCTTTTGCCTTGGACATTCTGGCTAATACAGGGGTTGCTCTTGCGCCTGGAGTTGATTTTGGATGCCATCGCGCAAACGAGTATGTAAGGTTTTCATATGCCAATGATCTGGAAAAACTACGAGAGGGCGTCAGGCGCATCGGTAAGTATCTCTCATGTGAGTTGTCGGAGTGAACTGGCATGAATGAGTTCACTGTGCCGATGATGTGGCCGATTTGGTGGCGGGACCCTGGTCGACAATCTTTAGTCTTTCTACCCACATCAATGTGGCACCAGCTACAGCTGCCGGCATAACCACCAGATTCAGCACTGGGATTAGCATTGCCACCAAGATTGCCGCACCGAATCCAGTACTAGTCATCGCTTCCTGTCGCATCCGACGACGCACTTCAGCAAAGGCAATGCCGTGATTAGACATAGGATAGTCACCATACTCTAATGCCAGCATCCAGGCGGCGAACAACGCCCAGGCAAATGGCGCTGCCAGTTGGACTATCGGCACGATAAAGAGCAGCGCCAACGGTATCGCCCAAAGACAGTAATAACCAATTTTGCGTAGTTCGTTGACCAGTGCCCTTGGGATTTCGCGTAGGACTCTTGTTATTCCAGCAGTGCCGGTGGAGTCGGCGTTATCGCTTGCCCGTCGCTCAACCGCCTCAGCGAGAAACCCGTTGAAAGCGGCCCCAATAAGATTTGCCACTACCGTGAAGCCGAAAAACACGGCGATCATGACTGTCAGACCGAACAGTGCCCAAAGCATGGTTTTGGTCGCCAGCACCCACCAGGCATCTCCCTGTGGCAGCAGCCAAGCTAACCACCCACCATAAAAGCGACTCGCCAGTATAATGATCAGGGCGAACACCGCTACGTTGATTAGAACTGGTAGCAACGCAAACCGACGAATGCCCGGGCGCGTGATCTCGCGAAATCCCTGCAGCAGGTAGCCGGCACCAGAAAACATTTCACTTAGCATCGGGATTGTTCCTGTTAGGGCATATCGTCCGGCGTAGTTTGTTCGAATGCCAGCAAGAATATTTTCTGAAATGTTGCTGGGGCCATTGAGTTGAGACTACAACACCCTTGCTAAACAGTGATGTACAATAATTCAGCGGTTGATAGGCGGGTCGTGTAGTGCAATAAGCCCCAAAACCGCAGTTGCAGGGACTAATTCATCCAGGATACGATTAGTCATTGATCGACACCGCGCACCTTTTATCGCGAATAGCCAGAAGTTTTAGGATTCTAAGTTCTAAATACGTACGTCTTATCGGGCACATATTTGAGGTGCAAAGTAGCAAAGTTGCGTTATCTCGTTCCGAGGTATCAGCAGGCCAACCTTGGTGTCGTGGTTTTCTCTCTAACTCTAGGTCCGTCAGTAGGGTCTCGAGTGGATCCATAGCGACACTTTCTTTGGGTCAAATCATTTAATGATTTCATGGGCGTCCGTTAGTCCCGACGAGGTTATGCCGGGTCTGCAACCGAGCCTTCTCGCGCCTTGGTGAATGCGTCAAGTGAGTGTCACCACCGAGCGTGCTCACACCATAATATGTCGGCATTCAACTTTCCAGAGAAGGGACCACTAGTTTAATGCACCTTAGAGCCATGAAGATGTCGGGGTTCAAATCTTTTGTCGACCCCACGACGATCACCGTGCCGGCCCGGGTGGTGGGTGTGGTGGGTCCTAACGGCTGCGGTAAGTCCAATGTCATCGACGCTGTGCGATGGGTGATGGGGGAGTCGTCCGCCAAGACGCTGCGTGGTGACAGTATGGAGGACGTCATCTTTAATGGATCCACTGCGCGTAAGCCCGTGGGAAAAGCCTCAGTGGAATTGATCTTTGACAATTCTGAAGGCCGAGTAGGTGGTCCTTATGCGAAATTTTCTGAAATTTCTATGCGGCGCACTCTATCCCGCGACGGGCTATCAGAGTATTTCGTGAACAAGGCGAAGTGTCGACGTCGTGACATCACTGATATCTTGCGTGGCACCGGACTGGGTTCGCGATCCTATTCCATCATCGAACAAGGGATGGTCAGTCGGATCGTCGAAGCCAGGCCCGAGGAACTGCGTTCCTTTGTGGAAGAGGCGGCAGGGATCTCAAAGTATAAGGATCGTCGCAGAGAAACGGAGACACGTATTCGCCACACCCGTGAAAACCTGCTCCGGGTCGAAGATATCCGCCGTGAACTGGAAACTCAACTCAGACGCCTGCAACGCCAATCGAGTGCAGCCGCACGCTACAAAACGCTGAAGCAGGAGGAGAGGGTAGTTCAAGCACAGCTCATGGTATTGCGATGGCATGCACTTGATCTAAAGGTTGCGGAATTCGACGGTGAGCTATCGCAGTCGGACCGGTTGCTACAACAAAAGCTCGCCGAGCAACGTGCAGTGGAGAGTGAGATGGAGCGGTTGCGGCAGCACCAGGGCGAATCCGTGGAACATATGAATGCGGTACAGGGGGAGTTTTACGGCGTGGGGGCTGAAATCGCGAACGTGGAGCAGCGTATAGAGCACGCGCGAGAAAGTCTGCTACAGAAACAGCAAGAGTTAGAGCGGCTGGGTGATAGTGTTCTGGAGACACAGCGTCATCTGCAGACGGATGAACAGCGTGTCGCCGAGTTCAATCAGGCGTTTGCCGAGTGTCGTCCGCGCCTGGCGCAGAAGAGCGAAGTCCTGAAAACCGCTACCTCTGAGGTCGCCGCGGCGGATCAAGCGCTGCAGCAGTGGCGATTGCGGTGGGAGCAGTTCAGCGAAGAAGTCGGTGAGCCATTGCAGGAACGCGAAATACAACGTGCGCGGATGCAGGAGTTAGAGCGTGCGGTAGAACAGCTCCAGGTACGGCAGACACGGCTTAAGGACGAGGCCCTACAGTTAGAGCAAGGTCTGGCAACATCCGACATCCAGCCATTGAGTGAGCGAATTCTGAAGATCGCGCAAGGCTGCGCCGACTGCGACCAGGCGATGAGTGCGCTCGATGAAAGCATTCGGAGCGGGCGCGAAGCTAAGCAGCAGTTAGACTCGGAGCTTGATTCGTTGCGCGACCGATTTCATTGTGTTGACGCGAGGCTTAAGGCACTACAAGAGCTCAACGCCGATGCGCTTGGATCCAACGATGAGGCATTGACGGTCTGGCTAGAGCAGCATGGCTTGGCGCGACGTCCGCGACTGGCCGAGGAAGTCAAAGTGGAGCCTGGCTGGGAGCGGGCTGTGGATAGGATATTGGGGCCGCGGCTCAGCGCTATATGTGTTGAGGATCTGGATAGAACTTCACGTCAGGCGGCGGAGCTCACGGGTTCGGAGCTATGGTTGGTGCAGCAGCAGCGAGATGCCAGCAGCAGGGTATCGACCCGCAGTGGCCGGCGAACTCTTGCCGACCGGGTCTCCACCAGTAACGTAGCCGTATTGGATTTGCTTTCCAATGTCTATGTCTCCGACCACCTTGACGAGGCCATGGCGCTACGCTCCGAGCTCGCCGCCCATGAATGTGTTGTCTGTCCCACTGGAGAAGTAGTCGGGAAGTTCTGGTTTAGCAATGCGGCTGATAGCGATTTCAGACCGGGTTGGCTGTCTAGAGATGCTGAAGCCGAACAGTTGTCGCAGGAACACGCGTCAGTTTCAAACGAACTCGAGGCCGTGCGTGGCCGTTCACAAGCGCAACAACAAAACCTTGTTGAATGGGAGCAAGAGCGAGAGGATTTACGCCAGGATTTTGCTCGCAACACTCAGCAGCGAACTGAGATGCAGGCGCGGCTAGATCGCGAGGAAGCCCAAGCAGTGCAGCTTGAGTCAAGGTACCGCCAAATCCGGGATGATCTCGGTGAGGTGGAGTCGGAGCTCGCCCGCAACCACGCGGAGCTCGTGAATGCTAAGCAGCGTCTTCAGCTGGCCGCTGAGCGCACGGGAACCTACGGGGAGCAACGTGAATACCTACTGTCGGAGAAACAAACTGTTGAGCAGGGTTTGCAGCGAGCTCGGGAACATGCCGAACAGGCCCGTGAGCACAAGCATGAGGAGGAGATTGAAGAGCAGCGGCTGAAGGCTGCCTTGGACTCGGCCGAGGCCAGTGTTCGACGCCTTGCAGATCAACTAGCAGGAATGCAGGTTCGCAAGCAAGAGCTAGAGCAGTTAGTGGGTGAGGAAGACCGCCCAGAAGAAGCGTTGAAGATGCAGCTGGAAGCACTGCTTAGTCAGAGGCTCCAGGTGGAGGACCGCTTGGAGCAAGCAAGGGGCGCTGTAGCGCGTCACGACGAGTTGGTACGCGTGCAAGAAGAAGATCGGACCCGTTATGCGCGGGAGGCCGATGAGATACGCACAAGACTCGAGCAGGAACGCATGTCTCGACAGGAGTTGGTGGTGCGCGCTGAAGGCGTGGTCGAGCAGGTACGCGAATTGGGGTATCAGCCCAAGACTTTGTTGGATGAGATGCCCGAGGACGCGGTGGTGGAGGATTGGCAGGAGCGGCTAGATAAGATTCAGCAACGCATTGAGCGCATTGGTCCGGTAAACCTTGTGGCCATCGAAGAGTATGAGCAAGAGTCAGAGCGCAAAAACTATCTCGACAAACAGCACGAGGACTTATTCGAGGCTTTGGCCACGCTTGAGGGGGTGATGCGCAAGATCGATCGTGAGACCCGGTCACGGTTCAAGGAGACTTTTGAAAATCTGAATCGGCATTTCCAGGAAATTTTTCCGAAATTGTTTGGTGGGGGCAGTGCCTACTTGGAGCTATCGAGTGATGATCTGTTGGAAACCGGCGTTACCGTTATGGCGAGGCCGCCGGGCAAGCGCAACAGTACCATTCACCTGTTGTCTGGTGGCGAGAAAGCCTTGACCGCAGTGTCTCTTTTGTTTGCTTTTTTTGAGCTTAATCCAGCACCGTTCTGCTTACTGGATGAGGTGGATGCGCCGCTGGATGACGCCAATGTTGAACGCTACAGCGAGACGCTCAAGTCGCTGTCGGCGCGAACCCAACTGATCTTCATTACCCATAACAAGCTCACCATGGAGGCCGCCGATTTGTTGATAGGAGTAACCATGGGCGAGCCGGGCGTGTCCCGCCTAGTCGCGGTGGATGTCGAGCGCGCGCTGGAGATGGCCAGCCAATAATGGAGCTACGTTTTGCCTTGCTGATTTTCGGCCTGGTTGTACTGGCCATAGTTTGTGCGTTTTCCGTTTGGAAACTCGGAATCTACCCCAAACGCAATAAAGATCCTGTGTTCCACCGCAGACGCCATAGTTCGCTGGAGCCGATTCTTCCCGGCGCAGCGAGCACGGAGCAGGCGACCGAGGAAGCAGTAGAAGAGATGGTGAGTGTGGCGCCACCTATTGTTCATCGCGAAAAACCTCGCGCCACCACGCCTGAGGACATCCACGATACCGATACTGCAGAACAGGCGCTTCGCGCGGCTGAACGAGTGGCTAATATGCCTGTGGCCGCAGATCCCGACTTGGCAGCAGTGAGCGGAGGCTCAGGAAATCGGCGCCAGATTGACTTCGTGGCGCGATTGCCCGGGGAAAACGTGATCACTCGCGATCAGGCGCTTGGCGTGTATCGAGAGAATGAGTATCTACTGGAGAAGCGCCATCGGATTTTCGGCCTGAGTTATCCAGCTCGCAATTGGTGCAATCTGGAAAAGGAGCCGGATTTTGGCCGGTACAGTGACATTGGGTTGGCGGTGCAGCTTGCGGACCAAAGCGGACCTATCACGGAATCAGAGTTGACTCGATTTTCGCTGCTAGTGCTACGCCTGTCAGAAACCCTGGGTCGGCAGTTTAAATTTTCTATGACCTTTGATGACGCACAGCGACTTGCCGCGGAGCTGGATGAGTTCTGTAAGAGCTACGATGTGCTGGGAATTCTTAACGTGGTGTCGAATCTCTCCAAGGGATTTTCGGGCAAAGATATCGATCGATATGCTAAGGAATTCGGCATGGACTTCGGCCCCATGAATATCTACCACAAGAAAAACAACAAGCGGCGAGGTGGACGTGAGCTCTACAGCCTCGCAAACCTGTATAAGCCTGGTGAATTCGATCCCGCTCAGATGAATAGCTTCAGTACCCAGGGAGTGACACTATTCATGAGCATGCCTTGTAACCGTGAGCCGGGAGAGGTATTCGCTGATATGACCGCTACGGCTAAGCACTTGTGTGAAAGAGTCAACGGCAGACTGGTAGATCAGGATAAACAATCATTGAGTCCGCGGGGCCTACAGCGCACACAGGAGGAGCTTGAGAAATTGGCAAACGAAATGGAGCGAGAAGGCGTTTCCCCCGGTAGTGAGGCAGCGCTGCGTCTGTTCTAGTGTGGTTATCCCCTTTGATGCGCGCGCACGCGTTGAGTCGTTGCGGCAGCAAATAAATCGACATAACTATTGCTACTATGTTCTAGACGCTCCGGAAGTTCCTGACGCAGTCTATGACCGCCTATTGCAGGAGCTCGAATCTTTAGAACAACAATATCCGGAGCTGATCAGTGTGGACTCACCTACCCAACGGGTGGGTGTCAAAGCCGTTTCGGTGTTCGCTGAGGTGCGCCATGAAGTCCCCATGCTTTCCTTGAGCAACGCGTTTTCAGAGCAAGAGGTATTTGACTTTGATCGCCGTGTTAGGGAAAGACTCGGGGAGTCGGAATTGGAGTACATTGCAGAACCAAAACTCGACGGACTGGCGGTCAGCATACATTACCAGGATGGGGTGCTAAGGCGCGGCGCCACACGGGGTGATGGGTCGACCGGTGAGGATGTAACGCAGAACGTTCGTACCATTCGCCCGTTACCGCTGAGACTGATGGACGATGCGGTGCCACGTTTTCTGGAAGTGCGTGGAGAGGTGTACATATCGCGACAGGGATTTCAGAAGCTCAATGATGGGCAACGAAAAGTAGGGGAAAAGCTCTATGTGAACCCGCGTAATGCGGCCGCCGGGAGTCTGCGGCAGCTGGATCCTGGAGTCACAGCGCAGAGGCCGTTGGATATCTTTTGCTATTCGATCGGTAAACTGGAGGGGAACAGCCTGCCTGAAACCCAATTCGAGCTACTGCAGCGGTTGCGGCAGTGGGGGCTGCGGGTATGTCCTGAGGTCGAGGTGGTTGACGGTGCAGAGGGCTGTCTCGACTATTATCGACGCATGCTGTCGGGTCGCGAATCCCTCGCCTATGATATCGATGGCATTGTCTACAAGGTAAATCGCCTGGAGCTGCAACAGCGTCTCGGTAGCATTTCTCGTGCGCCGCGTTGGGCCTTGGCGCACAAGTTTCCGGCCCAGGAAGAGATGACGGTGGTCAACGCCATAGAGGTGCAAGTGGGGCGCACCGGCGCAATCACTCCAGTGGCGCGCTTAGAACCCGTTTTTGTCGGTGGAGTTACGGTATCAAATGCCACCCTGCACAATCGCGCCGAGATCGAACGTTTGGCCATCCGGGTGGGCGACACCGTGATTGTACGACGCGCCGGGGATGTCATCCCCGAAGTGGTGTCAGTGGTAAAACAGAAAAGACCGAAAAACGCCCGGGTTTACAAGTTCCCGAAAAAATGTCCGGTATGTAAGTCAGATATTGTTTACGACGTGAAAGGCATCATCGCACGTTGCAGCGGTGGTCTCTATTGCAGTGCTCAGCGCAAGGAAAGTATTAAACACTTCGCTTCTCGTCGTGCCATGGATATCGAGGGTTTGGGCGACAAGTTGGTGGAGCAGTTGGTGGATGCGGGGTTAGTAACTCGTGTCTCTGATATTTATAAGCTGTGCCCCGACGATTTGGCGCAGCTCGAACGCATGGGAAAAAAATCTGCACAAAATTTGTCGAACGCTATTGAACGTAGTAAACAAACCGGACTCGCCCGGTTTGTTTATGCGCTGGGCATTCCCCAGGTAGGGGAGACCACGGCACAAGCGCTTGTAGCGCACTACGGTGGCTTGGAGGTGTTGATGAGTGCCAGCGAAGAGTCGCTGCAACAGGTCGCGGATGTGGGCCCTGTCGTGGCGCACAGCATACACGCCTTCTTTGATCAACCCCACAATGGCGATGAGGTGGAACGACTTAAGCAATTGGGGGTGCATTGGCCCGAGAGTGTGCCTTCAGGGACCGCAGGAGATGGACGTTTGGCGGGCAAGGTATTTGTGCTAACCGGCACGCTAAAGGCCATGACCCGCGATCAGGCCAAGCAGGACTTGCGACAGGCTGGGGCGAAAGTAACCTCTAGTGTGTCAAGTACCACCGATTTTGTGGTCGCTGGAACCGACCCGGGGTCAAAGCTGCGCAAGGCCGAGTCTTTAGGCGTCACCATACTGGATGAGGCCGCGTTGCTGCGTTTGTTGAACGAGCAATAGACCACCCTTGCGCGCTAGCGATGCGGACGATGATCTGGCACACGTGTAATACGCGCCAGCGCGGTAGGACGCTGAGGCCATGAGTAAGCACATCATCTAGGTCAAAACCACGGCCACTGGGTTGTTGTGGGACATCGATCCTAGATAGTCCGTCACACGTTATAATGTCATATTTCTACCACTTTCCAGGGGATCATCACGATGACAGACAGTTTCGGAGCGCGCACTCAACTCGATGTCGCGGGCACCAAATACGAGATATGCGCGCTCGCTGCGCTTCCGCATCAATTCGATCTGTCGCGGCTGCCGTACTCGCTCAAAATTCTGCTGGAAAACCTGTTGCGATTTGAAGATGGACAAGACGTAACTAAGGAAAACATTGTGGCCCTGGCAAACTGGGACCCTAATGCTGAACCTAGTACGGAGATCTCATTTACTCCGAGCCGAGTACTGATGCAAGACTTTACCGGCGTTCCAGCGGTGGTGGATCTCGCGGCGATGCGTGAGGCCATGCGCGAGTTAGGCGGTGACCCCGACAGAATCAATCCGCTTTCACCCGCGGATTTGGTGATCGATCACTCGGTAATGGTGGATCATTTCGGATCAAACAAGGCGCTTGATCTCAACTCTGCCATCGAATTCAGTCGCAACAAAGAGCGTTATGAGTTTTTACGCTGGGGCCAAAACGCCTTTTCCAATTTTCGTGTGGTGCCACCGGCCACCGGTATAGTCCACCAAGTAAACCTGGAGTATTTGGCACATGTGGTGTTTGGCGATGTCGCGGACGGCGTGCCTCGGGCGTACCCCGATACGCTAGTAGGCACGGACTCCCACACCACAATGATCAACGGATTAGGTGTGCTGGGTTGGGGTGTGGGGGGTATTGAGGCCGAAGCGGCGATGTTAGGTCAGCCTATCACCATGCTGATTCCCCAGGTGGTCGGCTTCAAACTGCAGGGTGAACTTCCCGAAGGCGCCACTGCTACGGATTTGGTCCTGACCGTAGTGGAAATGCTGCGCCAAAAAGGAGTGGTGGGCAAATTCGTGGAATTTTTCGGTGACGGTCTGGATCATTTGTCGCTCGCCGACCAGGCAACTATATCCAATATGGCGCCGGAATACGGCGCCACTTGCGGCATCTTCCCTATTGATAAGGAAACTCTCAATTACTTGAGGCTAACCGGACGTTCCGATAAGCACATAGCGTTGGTGGAGGCTTACGCGCGTGCCCAGGGCCTGTTTCGCGAGACCGGTGGCCCTGAGGCGAGCTATTCCGACGTGCAGGTGTTGGATCTCGCCGAGGTCGAGCCCAGCGTGGCGGGACCCAAGCGTCCCCAGGATCGGATCGCGTTGCGCAGGTCGAAACAAACGATTGCCGAGGCGACCCAAGCGCTGCAAAAGCAGCGTGGTGGGGATGCCTCTCCGCAGACAGTTGCAGTGGACGGGCAGCAGTTTGAACTCAAGGACGGCGACGTGGTGATCGCAGCCATTACCAGCTGCACCAATACTTCCAATCCAGACGTCGTTATGGGAGCCGGATTGCTTGCCAAGGCGGCGGTTGAGCGGGGTCTCAGCGTCAAGCCATGGGTCAAGACTTCTTTTGCCCCCGGATCCCAAGTGGTCACAGAGTATCTGGTCAAATCGGGACTGATGTCGCCGCTCGAGGCACTCGGCTTCAATGTGGTGGGTTACGGTTGCACAACTTGCATCGGTAACTCAGGCCCGTTGCCACCTCCCATTAGCGAGGCGATTCAGAATGCACAATTGATTGTATGTTCGGTATTGTCAGGCAATCGCAATTTTGAGGGGCGTATCCACAGTGATGTGAAAATGAACTTCTTGGCCTCGCCTCCGCTTGTGGTGGCCTATGCGCTGGCGGGCACAGTGAATATCGATTTTTATAACGATCCAATCGGTCAAGACCTGAACGGAAAAGATGTATTTTTGCAAGACTTGTGGCCCTTACAGCAAGCGATCCACCAGGCGGTGGCGGGGACCGTCACGCGTGAGATGTTCAAAGCGAAATACTCAGATGTGTTCGCGGGAGACTCACGCTGGAGCAAGATACAAACTGCAGATTCCACAATTTACCGCTGGGATGATGCATCCACCTATATTCGCAGGCCACCGTATTTCGATGGCATGCCACGACAGCCGCAAGGCGTTGCAGAGATTAGCGGCGCCCGCGTGTTGGCCCTGCTTGGCGACAGCATTACCACCGATCATATTTCGCCGGCAGGCGCTATCAAAGCGGATACACCAGCGGGTGCGTATCTGATCGAGCGGGGAGTCTCGCCCGGAGACTTTAACTCTTATGGATCGCGCCGCGGCAACCATGAGGTGATGATGCGTGGCACCTTCGCCAATGTGCGACTACGCAATGAACTCGCGCCTGGCACTGAAGGCGGTTGGACACAACTTCAACCCAGTGGTGAGCAGATGACCATCTATGATGCGGCGATGAAATATCAAGGCGAGGGCACGCCGTTGTTGGTGATTGCAGGGAAGGAGTATGGCACGGGCTCATCCCGGGATTGGGCCGCTAAAGGCTCATTGCTGCTTGGGGTGAAGGCGGTTTTGGCCGAGAGTTTTGAGCGCATTCATCGCTCTAATCTGATCGGCATGGGTGTCTTGCCTTTGCAATTCTTGCCCGGCGACAGCCACAGCTCACTACAGTTGACGGGCACTGAACGCTACGACATCCAGGGTCTGGAAGCGGGGGTCGATCGGGTGGGGGTGGGGGTCACAGCAGGCAATGGTGCAACCAAGCAGTTCAAAGTCGCGGTGCGAATCGATACGCCTAAAGAGTGGGATTACTATCTACACGGCGGCATCTTGCAGTTCGTGTTGCGTCAATTGGTGGCGGACAGCCAACGTGCAGCTTGAGGCGACTATAGCGTCAGTTCGGGCATTGCCTGTCGAGGTTGCTCTTACGGCAATACCTTCTTAAATGGCATCACGCTGACCTCGGCATAGACGCCCGTTGTGTTATAGGGGTCGGTGTCCGCCCACTCTTTGGCAGCTTCCAGCGACGCAAATTCAGCCACGATCAGGCTTCCAGTAAATCCTGTCGGGCCCGGATTTTCGCTGTCTATCGCGGGGAATGGCCCTGCTAACAACAGCCGTCCTTCGTCACGCAAAGCATTAAGACGGGCAACATGCCTGGAACGCACCGCCAGGCGTTTTTCCAGAGAATCTTTTACATCCCAGCCGACTATCGCGTAGTACATTTACTGATTTTCGTGTTCTTGGTCGATTCGCACATGTTTGGCGATAAATAGCATTTGAATGATACTGAATGCCAGTGTCAGACCTAGCATGCCAAAAACTTTGAACTTGACCCACAACTGCGTTCTGGTCTCAGGGTCCATATCCAGTCCGTAGTAAAAGGCCACGTAGAGATTGATTGCTCCAAGTGCCAGAAAAAAAATACCCCAACTTAGGTTGACATTGCGCCAGATACTCGCGGGCAATTCGAGTTGTGATCCCAGTAGAAACTCGAGTGCTGTCTTCTTGCCGAACAGTTGGCTGCCTAGTACCAATGCTGCAAAAATCCAGTTCACCACCGTAGGTTTCCACTTGATGAAGGTATCATCGTGAAGCGCTATGGTTAGGCCACCGAATACTGTGACCACCGCTAAGGTGATGAGATGCGTGGTTTCGAAGCGACGATGTTTTAACCAAAACCATGCCACCTGTAGTACCGACGCCACGATCGCCACAGCAGTGGCGACGTAGATACCGTAGAGGCTGAACGTCGCAAAAAATAGCAATAGCGGAAGAAAATCGAAAAGCAGTTTCATTGGGTCGATGTAGACTCGAGTTGCAGTGTCAGTTTTCTATGTGGGGTTTAAATGTCTATGTTGCAAGCTATTCGACAGCCTCAGCGCTAGTGTAGCGCATTCCCACCGATGATGCGGCGGCGCTCAGGCAAGCGCTTTGGAATCATCATTTGTTACGCTCGAGCGTGGCGGGAACGGACACGGTGACGTATTATCAGTCTCACTTTTGCGGGATGCCTGCTACAGCAACGAATCTGTGGGTTGCGCCATGGAACGTCAGTAACGCCGATGTGTGGCGGCTATAGACCGAACAATCAACAAGATCACATGACTAATCACCAATCTGATGACGCAAGTGACGTACCCGGTTACATGGCGATTGAGGGGCCGATAGGCGTCGGAAAAACCAGTTTGGCGAGGCGACTTGCGGACGCTTTTAGCTGTGAACTCATTCTGGAGCGACCCGAGGATAATCCGTTTCTCGAGCGTTTCTATCAAGCACGCAAGCAATACGCGCTTCCCACACAGCTCTCTTTTTTGTTTCAGCGTGTGCGCATCCTGCAGTCGTTGCGCCAACGGGACATGTTTAGCCCGGTTCGGGTCGCGGATTTTGTGCTTGAGAAAGATCCCTTGTTTGCGTCGTCCACCCTGGACGACGATGAGCTGCGGCTGTATCAGCAGGTGTTTGCCCAGATGTCACCCGATGTCCCTGTTCCAGATTTGGTCATATATTTACAGGCGCCTGTGGATGTGTTGATGGAGCGTATTCGTCGCAGGAGGATTCCTTATGAACGTTCTATTGAACCGGAGTATCTTAAAGAATTGAGTGACGCCTACGCACGCATGTTCTATCAGTACAATGCGTCTCCCTTGCTAATCATCAATGTATCACAGATCAACTTCGTGGAACGCGATCGGGATTTTGAGACCCTACTGAATCAGATCAAACAGATACGCACTGGCCGCCATTATTTTAATCCGCTAGCGTCCGAGTGAACTAGACGGTTGGTATAACAACTAGCTGTGTTGTCGCACACAGCATATGGTACCGAGGGTCGGACTCGAACCGACACGGTGTCGCCACCACCGGATTTTGAGTCCGGCGCGTCTACCAATTCCGCCACCCCGGCAAGCAGCGAAGTATAACGGTGTGGCCGAGTTCGGGCAAAATGAGGACGCCGTGATAAAGCTATGGACCTGAGCACATTCTCCTATGACTTGCCCGAAGAACTCATCGCGCAGTATCCCTGCAAAGAGCGAGCAGGCAGTCGGCTCCTCGCGGTGGACGGCGAACGCCGAATACTTACGGATATGAGGTTTCGCGATATCGTGAGCTTGCTGCGCGATGGTGATTTGCTGGTGATGAATGATACCCGTGTGATTCCAGCGCGTTTGCGGGGGCGTAAGGCATCCGGCGGGTTAATTGAGGTTTTGGTTGAGCGGATTTTGGATGATCATACAGTGCTGGCATTGCTGCGAGCGAGCAAATCGCCTCGGGCGGGCCAGACACTACTGTTTGAGGGCGAAGTAAGCGCTGTGGTGGAATCCGCTGGTGAACCGTTTTACAAGCTGAAGTTCTTTGGCACGGAACCGATGTCTTCGATTTTGTGGCGGATTGGACACACGCCGTTACCCCCATATATTAAGCGTGACGATACCTGCGCTGACCGGGAGCGCTATCAAACGGTATACGCTCGCCACGATGGCGCTGTGGCCGCCCCCACCGCTGGCCTGCACTTCGATCAGGCGTTGCTCGGTGCATTACAGAATCTAGGCGTAGAACTCGGATTTCTGACCTTGCACGTGGGTGCAGGCACGTTTCAACCAGTTCGAGCAAGCGATGTTCGCGACCATACCATTCATGCGGAGGCAGTGGTGGTTTCTGAACTGCTGTGCGATCGTGTGCTTGCGACCCAGCAACGCGGAGGACGCGTGGTCGCAGTGGGCACTACCACCGTGCGTGCACTGGAGACTGGCGCTCAAAAAGGAACGCTACAACCGTTTCGGGGGGAGTCTACGCTGTTCATTTATCCGGGTTACCAGTTTAAGGCGGTCGATGTATTGGTGACCAACTTTCATTTGCCGTGTTCGTCATTGCTGATGCTGGTATGCGCCTTCGGTGGCACTGACACAGTCTTGGCTGCATACCAACATGCAGTGAGGCAGAGGTATCGCTTCTACAGTTACGGAGACGCCATGGTTGTCACACGGGGTGGTTCCTCCCATGCAGTTTGAAATTCGACATCAAGACGGACTGGCCCGTGGTGGCCGGTTGACGCTTGATCGAGGGGTGGTGGAGACACCGATTTTCATGCCCGTTGGGACTGCGGCCACGGTAAAAGCGGTGACCGCAGAAGAGCTGTGTGAGCTAGGGGCGGAGATTATCCTGGCTAATACCTTCCATTTGATGCTGCGCCCAGGCACCGCCGTGATTCACGCCCATGGCGGGCTTCATCAATTCATGCATTGGGAGCGGCCGATCTTGACCGATTCCGGCGGCTTTCAGGTATGGAGCCTGGCGCGTTCGCGTCAAGTGAACGAGCAAGGTGTGCGGTTCCGATCGCCGGTGGATGGTGAGCTAGTATTCCTCGGGCCAGAAGAGTCCATCGGAGTGCAGCACGCCCTGGGTAGCGACATTGTAATGGTGTTCGACGAATGTACTACCTACCCGGCGTCCCGGCAGCAAGCCCGTGCGTCAATGGAGCTATCGCTGCGCTGGGCAAGCCGCAGCAAGTGCACACACGGCACTTCTACAAAGGCATTGTTTGGCATTGTGCAAGGAGGCGTGTATCAGGACTTGAGGCGCGAGTCGCTGCTTGGGCTTGCCGGGCTTGGGTTTGACGGCTACGCCATCGGGGGCCTGTCCGTGGGTGAATCCAAGGCGGAAATGGCACAGGTTCTGACTGACCTTGTTCCCAATATGCCGGTGCAACGGCCGCGTTATCTGATGGGCGTGGGGACCCCGGAGGATATTGTCGCCGGGGTGATGCAGGGAATAGACATGTTCGATTGTGTATTGCCAACCCGCAATGCCCGTAATGGCTGGCTCTATACCCGAGATGGGATTGTCAAGATCCGCAACAGCCGCTTCGCCTCGGACACTTCCCCAGTGGACGCTGGGTGTCACTGCTACTGCTGCAGACACTATAGCCGTGCCTATTTGCGCCATCTGCAGCAGAGTAACGAGATTCTAGGTGCGCGCTTGTGCACTATTCACAATCTGCAGTACTACTTGGATTTAGTCCGCGACTTGCGTCAGGCCATTGCAGCGGGTCGTGTGGCTGATTTTTCCGCTGATTTTTTCTCGAGGCGCGGTGTTAGCTGGCCCACTGTGGCATAATTGGCCGCCGCTCAGCCGGCAGCTAGCGATGACGCCTAACGTTTGTAGGCAAAGATCATTCGGTGAAATGATAGGCGTTTTTTGGCAACCTAGACTGACGGGTCGCCTGAGAGATAGTCAACCCAACGGATATAAAAGGTAGCACCATGCAATTTGTAATTTCTGATGCCTGGGCACAAGCGGCCCCAGACGCTCCTGGCAGCGGTTTGTTCAGCCTGTTGCCCTTGGTAGTCATATTTGTGCTGTTCTACTTTTTGCTGATTCGCCCGCAGCAAAAGCGTGCCAAGCAGCATAAGGAAATGGCCGCATCCCTGAAGAAGGGCGACGAGGTGGTCACCAACGGAGGTACCTTGGGTCGGGTCACTGAGGCGGGGGAAACTTTTCTTACGCTGGAAGTGGCCGACGGTGTCCAGATCAAGGTACAAAGGCAGGCGGTGCAGCAGATGATGCCTAAGGGAACAATGAAGTCGGCCTAGGCTCAACATCCCCCTGAATGCTTAATCAGTATCCGCTCTGGAAATATGTACTAATCCTGGCAATCGTTGTGCCGGGATTTTTCTATGCGTTTCCCAATCTCTATGGCGAGGATCCCGGTATCCACGTCGTCGGGGTGC
>Ga0224508_10002248_pt1 | contig 16643 bp, 15 predicted proteins | sample SF_Jan12_sed_USG_4_FD_170157 | JGI IMG/M metagenome (GOLD analysis project Ga0224508, IMG submission 170157) | Sediment microbial communities from San Francisco Bay, California, United States - SF_Jan12_sed_USGS_21 | ecosystem: Environmental > Aquatic > Marine > Sediment | place: USA... | reverse complement strand
CGGACCAGCCAGAAAAGTTTTATCTCTCTGGTGTTTCTTGCGCCTTTCCTGCATTAAGTCCGCGCCTTCAAGCGGCTTTCCCGCTCTTATTAATACGGCATGTGGCGTGTCGGCTTCATTGGTAACAACGTTGAACAAATGGTGAATACCGTAGCACAGGTAAACGTATGCCCTGCCACCCTGCGCGTACATCGGTTCGGTTCGCTTTGTTCTACGTCCGCCGTAAGCATGGCTCGCTTTGTCGCCAACACCAGCGTAGGCTTCCGTCTCCGTGATGATGGCCTTTGTAACCTGTCCATTTACATCTGTGCACAGGACTTTGCCCAGCAGTTCGCGGCTGATTTGAACGACGTCGTCGCGAACGTAAAAATCGGGTTTTACTCTCATTCCTTTCGAAGAAATCTATTCTTGATCGAGTTCGGCACGAATAGTCTCAGAGCGTCGAAATGGGTGTCAATTCGATGTGTATATAATCAATCGGCTCGACACAATGTCGACCAGATTTGGAGAATGACATGAACATACGAATCGCAGTCATCGCAATCATCTATTTGAATGTCGGTACCAACGGCGCCGTGGCACAAGACGTTACCACCGCATCCGACTTCATACACCTTCAAGTCGATGAAATGGAATACCGTCCGGTTTCCGCGTTCCCCGGCCTGGAATTCGCAATCCTGGCCGGGGATCCGGGCGAGCCGGGGCAATACGTCATTCGCGCGAAGTTTGGGCCAGGGCTAACCGCGCCACCCCACTATCACGATCAGGATCGATTCGTTTCTGTCATCTCCGGCGTATGGGCATTTGGAATGGGCGAGTCAGGCGAATGTGCCGGGACGATTCCATTGAGAGCCGGGGCATTCGCGATGCACCCGAAGGGCGCCGTGCATTACGACGGCTCCTGCAACGATGAGGAGGTCGTGGTGCAGATTTCGGGTATTGGGCCCGTGCAGACCCACTGGCTTGAATAGAACCTTTAGCACGAAAAGCGACAGTGGCCTGCCTGAAACTTCTTCACAACGTGGATTTGTTATTAGTTGCCGATTTGGCTTCGCGGCACAGAAAATGCATAGCTTGGTTTTTTGATAGATTGATAAGATACTTGCCGACGGGCAAACAACGAAAAGGAGGTGATCCAATGTCTAGTGAGTGTATTACGGTATTTGCGAAAACTTTGGATCTAGCGAGGATGATGGAGCATTATTCTTTTTAAGATTCAATTTTCGAGATATCGATCTCACGGGAGGCCGCTTTATGCGGCCTTTCTTATTTTGTTCATGTTCATAAATGTAAATGGGGACATTCTGGGTTTAATGTATTAATACATTAAACCCAGAATGTCCCCGTTATCGATTTAACAGCCTTCTGCTCTATTCTTCGTCGTCCGCTGCCCTGCGTCGATTTTGGGCGTTGTAAACGCGTGAGGAATCACAGTCGACCACGCCTTCGAAAAGTTCACGGTTTTTGTCTTCATCCCATGAATCATAGTCCACGCCTTGCTCTTCAAGGTTGGCGTAGCTGGCTACGTATTTGAAATCAAACTCTTCACCACCACCGCCATATGCAGGGAAGAGAACCCAGTGCCCGGCCCTAGATCCTTGTGCGGTTCGGTGTTCGGCCCAGGCAGTTATTGCGGGCGCGACATGATCGCTAAAGTTCTTGCCATCCTCGATGTTACAATCCGAAAAAGAAATTACAACGCTTGACGGATCGTCACGCTCGGCCGGCTCTTTGAATTGCACCGCCGCAAAATTGGTGTGACCGTCACAGGTTGAAATTCTTTGGAACTCCGCACCTACTTCGCCGCCGTTCGCGAGCCAATCATCCTGTGCAGCCCCCAGTGCCTGCGCAGTCGGCGATACACCGAGCCAGAGAAAATCGAACTCCTGGTCAGGACCAGAATAGAACTTGGTCAGTGTCCATGCCGTGTAGTCGTTCAATCCCTGCCCATCGGCCCAGGTATTCCATTTGGCTGAGACCGCATCGAGATCAGCCGGCCCGTGGCCATCGGTGTAATTGCAGGCGTATATCTCAACCGGTGCTACAGCATCTTCTTCTTCATCCTGCGCCTCACCGTTGCTGCAGCCAACTGCAATAACCAGGCTGCCCGCAGCCAGCATTATCAGAATCCTCTTCATTGATTTCCCCTTTCTTGTTTTTTTCAGATGACGCCTGATCCGACGCCGATGACATCAAGTATAGTCGATGACGTTTGTTTTTCGATATTTACGCCACTTTGGGTCTGGACAATATCTCGTCCAGCGAGAGCAGTAAAGCGTCCAATTCATCCTGCGTGTTGTAGTGCACGGGACCTATGCGGACGGCCCCGCCAGCATCGTATATTCCCAGAGCCATCGCTACCTCGACCGCATAGTTGTGGCCGCTCCAGACAAATATGTTCTTTTTTGCCAAAGACTCCGCAATCGTTGCCGGCGCGACACCGTCGACCGTAAATGACACGGTGGGAACCCGCCGGGCCATGGCGTCTTTTGCCGTGATGCCCTGCACCCGAACGCCCGGCAATTGCCGGAGCTTGTCGATCAGGTGAGTGGCCAAAGTGGTCTCATAATCGAACAGGCAGTCCATCGCCGCATGTACCAGGCGACGTCGCCCTTCATATTTTCGGTTTTTTTCGAGGTGGTCTGCCGCAAATGTCTCACCGATCCAGGAAAAATAGTCGACGGCCGCCGTGGTTCCGGCCATTCCTTCATGGCTTTGTGTGCCGGTCTCGAAACAACCGGGAAGCTCGTCCGGCGCCGGCCGGACTTTATAAGCTTCCAGTGCTTCCAGCACCTCGCGCCGACCCCAGAGAATGCCCTGGTGCGGCCCAAAGAACTTGTATGCCGAACAAACCAGAAAATCACAGCCGAGTTCCTGCACATCCGTCGAAACATGTGGCACGGATTGTACTGCATCGACATAAGTCCATGCGCCTGCGTCGCGTGCTTTCCTGCTGATCGTTTTTATATCGTTGATTGTGCCAGTCAGGTTGCTCGCGCCGCCGACGCAGACCAGTTTGGTCTTGTCAGTCAGAAGTTCGTCAAGCAAGGATAGGTCGAACTCGAATGAGTTCAGGTCGAACGGCAGCCATTTAATTTCCAACCCCAAGTCACGCGCCAGCAATACCCACGGTTGCACGTTTGCGTCGTGATCCATGCGGGTCAGAATGATTTCATCGCCGGGCTGCATTTGCCGGCCGATCGATCGCGACACATATAACGTAATGGTCGTCATGTTCTGACCGAAAATTATTTCGTCGGCGGATGATGCATTGAGCAGGTCAGCCATCGCTGCGTGAGCTTCATCAACGAGCGCGGTCGCTCGCTCAGACGTGCGAAAGTACCCGCCTATATTCGCATTCGACTCGAGCATGCACCCCGACATTTTATCCACAACAGATTGCGGCACCTGAGTGCCGGCGGGATTGTCGAAGTAAATTCTCGGGGTGTCATCATCGGACACAGACAATGCCGGAAACTGTGATCGAATAGCATCAAGATCGTATTGCATGGATTAGTCCCAGGGATAACGCCTAATAGATGCGGACGGACTTTCTTGTTGTGTTACGCGGCGCTTAGTCTTGCGCGTTCCCGCCCCACTTTTCCCTGTGAGCATCTTCTGCTCTTTGTCGAATGCGCGCGTGGCGGTTCGACAGAAGCAGGGAACTCGGATCGCATACCTGCGCTTTGATGACACCCAGATCGCTTGCCGCATCGAACAGGCTCGGGTACCAGCGGTCCCAGTTCGGCAACAGTTCTTCAACCTGCTCACGGAGAGTCATCGCCTAAATGTATATGAGCCGATCGGCTGTGACAACGATCGCATGCGAATTTGTGGCGCAGGTCTCGTGCAACATAATGGCTGGCGTTGTAAGTTGGCAGGAATGGATCTTCACGTTCTCGCTTTAGTATTGCTGGCGGCGGCGGCGCATGCCGGCTGGAATGCGTGGTTAAAGGACTCCGGCGACAAACTGTCAAGCATGGCGGCGCTCGCGATGGGCTGGCTGATCGTCGGCTGTATCAGTGTCCCGATCGTGGGTTTCCCAAGTATTGTTTCGTGGCCCTACTTATTGGCGACCACCGTTGTACACACGAGTTACGCGATACTCCTGATAAGCGCGTATCGGCATGCAGAGTTCAGCCTGGCTTACCCGATTGCAAGGGGAACCGGTCCATTGCTGGTCGCGTTTGCCGCACCATTGGTCGTCAGCGAGCATCTCGAAGGCCCCAGCTTCTTTGCCGTAACACTGATAGTCATTGGCATTCTTCTGATTGGCGCATTCGGCAATGAGCGTAACTTGGGCGGTCGTCGCGCAATTCTGTTCAGTCTGGCAACCGGTGTCCTGATCGCTGCTTATACGATCATCGACGGTCAGGGCGCCCGGTCCGGATCATCACCTCATGCTTACGCCGGCTGGTTGTTCATTCTTATTGCTATTCCGATCATCATGCTGGCCAGATGGAAGCTTCAAAAAGCAAGTGTGAAATCATTGCTTGCCGGACACTGGCAGAGAGGCGTTCCCGTCGGCGTATTGTCCGCACTCGCCTACTGGGTAATCGTTTGGGCGATGAGCGTTGCACCGATGGCACTGGTCGCGGCGGCGCGCGAGACCAGCATCCTTTTCGGGGCACTCGTAAGCTGGGGCGTGCTTGGAGAAAAATTACGCCTGCTACGTTGGGTGGGCATCGTAGTGACTTTAGCCGGACTGGTCTTAGCGAAGTTGTAGTGGTTGCAGCTCTCAGACGAGATGCGCAAACTATTCCTCGAGCATTTTGGTGACCATCATCATGGCGGCAAGCAACAGGCCACCGAGAAAAATGGTTGACGTCTGCGGGAGGCTGTCAAACGACAGGCTGCCAACATTGGTGGGAATCAATGTCAGAAACTTGCTGAAGGCGACGACCAACTGACTCAATGGTTTCAGGGCGATGACTGCACCGACCACGAAAGCAGCAGGCAATGAAAGACGACGGATCCACATACGGCGCTTAATCCGAGACATTACTTCAAGACTGAAGCCGTTGTCCGGGATAAGATCCGACCCGAACAATGACTCAAGCATCTTGTCTTCGTTGTCTTTAAGTCGGTCAACCATGTTGATGATCTTTGATTTCAAAACTGTCCCTGATTTTTTCCTTGCCGCGAAAAATGATCGATTTCACCGTTCCGATCGGTAATTCCGCAGCATCGCCTATTTCCCTGTGCGACAGCCCGCAGGCATAAGAAAGAATCATTACTGCACGTTCTTCCTCGGTCAATACTGCCAGAAACCGGTCGAGATCGCTGAGCTCAAATGATTCCTCCGTATGTGTGCTGCCACTTGCTTCGGCCGCGTGTCCCATCTTTTCCAGTACCTGACCATAACGCGACGATTTTCGTTTCGATTGTAGAAATGTCGTATAGGCAACTTTCAACAGCCAACCGATAAACGAACCGTGACCGGCATAAGTTTGTAGCTTTTCCCATGCGTGCAGAAAGCAGTCCTGTGCAAGATCGTCGGCCAATGTATGGTCGCGACAGAGCTTTCGCAGGAAGTTTCTCACCTGGGACTGATGGCGGCGTACCAGTTCGCCGTACGCAGCGGTATCCTGCTGCGCCACCACTCGAGCGACAAGATCGATGTCATCACTACCGTGCACACTCGTCGTTTCCGTGCCTGTCGTTACGCGTTTCTTGCCCCGTATCGCCACATAATCATGTAAGCAACACCGATGGCAAAAGGAAACGCCGCGCCGGCAAGGCAACCGCGAAGTGCGTTACCTGTGGGATCGGGCACTGCAAATCCACACAGGGCCAGCCCCACGGCAAGCGCCATCCAGATCAAACCAAGCCGCAGATCCTTGTTCTTGCTCGGTTCCGGATCGCCGAGCGTGTTAATGATCTCCGGCGTTAACTCGGTACCGCGCTCGAGCGCCATCCTGATTGTTTGCTGCATCTCCGAGCGCGCTCGCTGTTTGAAATACAGAACAATGAAAAAAATGAGCGCAATTGACGCAAATAATGCGATGGGTATCAGTTCTTCGACCATTTGGTCTCTCCATGAGTTTAGTGGCGCAGCATTGCCGCGTTGTTATGGAGTAGATGTCGCTCAGGCCCTGATCGGATGCACGAAAGGCGATTTTTTTATCAAGAACAATTCTTTTATTATCAGATGGTTACGATTCCCCGCCAATCTTTGTACAGGTGGGGCCGTCTTGAGTCATATATTTGAGACTCAGGGTCAACTAATTCTACGCGTTCTCGTTTATTACTACATCTGTGCCCTGGCACATGCCGGCTCCCACAGGAGTGCTTTTGTTGAGAATCGAATCAGTCATCGCCGCAAACCGCTTTGGTCTCGGAGCCAGACCTGGAGAGCTCTCAAGGATCGATGGCAATCCCCGGGGCTGGCTCCTTGACCAGCTACAGGGGCCGTCTCGGCTGCCGAAAGATATTCGCTCACTGCCGGATACGGCCAGTGTGCTTCTCGAAGTACAGGAAGTGAGGCAGATGCAGCGGGAGGCAAATCAGGCGGCGGAGACCGACAAACCGTCTCCTGATGTCGTACAGAAGTTCGGCGCTGTCGTACGCAAGCATTACCTCTCCCAGACGAACGCCCGATTCCGGGCGGCCACGGACACGGACTACCCGTTTCATGAAAGACTTGTTCACTTCTGGTCGAACCACTTTGCGGTTTCAGCTGACAAACAACCCGTCTCGGCGCTGGCTGGATTGTTCGAGAACGAAGCCATACGGCCGAATCTCAGCGGCAAATTCTTCGACCTTCTGCTCGCCGTCGAGAAACACCCGACGATGATCGTATACCTCGACAACCAGCGCTCAATCGGGCCTAACTCGATGCTTGCCCAGCGTGCGAACAGGCGACGCCGCGATCAGCAATTCGGATTGAACGAGAACCTCGCCAGGGAAATCCTGGAGTTGCACACACTGGGCGTCGACGGCGGCTATACGCAGCAGGATGTGACGACCTTCGCCAAGGTTATTACAGGATGGTCGATTGGCGGTGGCGGCGATCGGGGCAGGTTTTCCGAAGGTGTGCCGGGCACGTTCGAGTTCAGGGACAATATCCATGAGCCGGGCAAGCAACAATTGCTCAATACGACCTATAAAGAAACCGGCGTAGAACAAGGCGAAGCAGTGCTGCGTGACCTCGCGACGCACGCATCGACCGCCAGGCATATCGCAACAAAACTGCTGCGGCACTTTGTCGCCGACGATCCGTCTGAAAAACTGATCGCAAAAATCGCCGAAGTTTTCCAGCTCAGCGGCGGCGACTTGCCGACCGTCCACGCCGCATTAGTCGACTCGCGTGAGGCCTGGCAATCGACATTTGGCAAATACAAGACACCGCAGGATTTCGTCATATCGGCGTTTCGTGCATTCGACCGCGTACCGGACGACGGCAAGTTCTTCGTCGGCGCATTGGATATGATGGGGCAGACGCCTTATCGACCGGGTTCCCCCGCCGGCTGGCCCGATACAGCAGAGCACTGGGGTGGCGCGGATGCTTTATACAAGCGCATCGAGTGGTCGAGCACGGTGGCTCGCTACGCCGGCACCAGGGTCAATCCCCTGGAACTTGGAAACGCCGTGCTTGGCCCCGCACTTGGCGACCACACGAGAACCGCGATTTCCCGGGCCGAAAGCATTATGCAGGGCACGACCTTGCTTCTCGTCTCACCTGAGTTTCAACGGAGATAATCGATGTTGAACAGACGCGAATTGTTACGACATATTGGTCTCGGCACCGTCGCATCGAGCCTGCCCGGCATTAGCTTTGCAAAGGCGGATACGGACGCGAGGCTGGTTCTCGTTATCCTGCGAGGCGCAGCAGATGGCCTCGCCATTGCGGCCCCCTACGGTGAAGGCAAGTATCAGAGCCTCCGCGGCGAGTTGGCTCTCCCTGAGCCTGGGGCAAGCAACGGACTATTGAAGCTAGACGGATTGTTCGGTTTGCATCCGTCGCTCGCGAATACTCATGATTTCTACGAGAAACATGAAGCGCTGGTCGTACACGCGGTGTCCAGCCCCTACCGCGAGCGATCACACTTCGACGGCCAGGATGTTCTTGAAAACGGCGTCGGCACGGCCGGCGGAAAACGCGACGGCTGGCTGAACCGCGCACTGGCACCGTTGGGCGGCAGCCTCGGCAATGAGGCGGCCATCGCCATGTCTCAGAACACACCGCTCGTACTTCGTGGAAGCAACTCGGTGACCAGCTGGGCTCCGTCACAACTGCCGGATGCCGACGACGACACGATTCAAAGAATCGCAATGCTCTATGCCGAAGACGAGTTCTTTTCCACGCGCCTGTCGCAAGCGCTCGATTCACAGCGAATAGCCGGCGATATTGGCGACATGGAGAAAACCCGCCGCCGCGGTAACGACGCCGCACAAACGAACTCGATGATGCAATCGGCAGGCAAATTCCTGACGGCACCCGATGGCCCACAGATCGCCGTCGTCGAATCGGGCGGCTGGGATACGCACGCGAACCAGGGATCAATGAGCGGCGGCCTCGCCAACAAACTGGCCGGCCTCGATCAGGGGCTTGGTGCACTGCGCAAGCAGTTGGGTCCTGCCTGGTCAGACACTGTTGTTGCTGTCGTTACGGAATTCGGCCGGACCGTCAGAGTGAACGGTACGCGTGGCACCGACCATGGCACTGCGACAGCAGCCCTGCTGCTCGGCGGCGCCGTCAACGGCGGCCGCATCGTCACAGACTGGCCCGGACTCGCTACGAATAATCTTTACGGGGGGCGCGATCTCTACCCGACGACAGATGTTCGCAGCATCTTCAAGGGAATCCTCTGGGAACACCTGCGGATTAAGCCGGACTATCTCGACAGAGCGGTTTTCCCGGGCTCTATTTCAGCGCCAATAACACAGGACCTCATCAGGAATTAACGTGACAGTTTACTTATTTCCACAATGACCGCGATACCCGAAAATAACCCGGAAATAAGTAAACTGTCCCCTTAATTCAATTGAACCCACTCGGCTGCTAGTGCCGTTAGTAGTGGGTATGAAAATACTGTTTCGCCCACGAGACCCGCGTCTTTATCAAATTGTCGTCCTGAGCGTGCTCGTGACCTATGGTGTTACCGTCCTCGAGTTCGGCATTCACTGGTACAACGCCATCGCGATCGTCATGATTGCGATGGCTGTGCAGTTTTTCGGAACAAAGTTCGCGCGCCTGCCCTCATTTGATCCCCGCAGTCCGCTCATTACGGCACTGTCGCTGACGCTTCTGTTGCGGACAGATTTCGTAATCCTTGCGATGCTGGCCGCGGCAATCGCTATTGGCAGCAAATTCCTGATTCGATTTAACGATAAACACGTTTTTAACCCTGCAAACATTGCGCTGGTTGCCCTGATGCTAATCAGTGATCGTGCATGGGTTTCATCTGGTCAGTGGGGAAGCACCGCAATCGTAACGTTTGCCCTCGCCTGCCTCGGCGTCTTCGTATTGACGCACGCCAGGCGGGCGGAAACGACGCTTGGATTTATTGCTGTGTATGCAGCCCTGATACTTGGCCGCGCACTGTGGCTTGAAGATCCGTTGAGCATACCGTTACACCAGATTCAGAATGGGGCGCTTTTGCTTTTCGCCTTCTTCATGATCTCCGATCCGAAAACGACGCCCAATACTGCGATCGGTCGTTATGCATACGCAGGCATCGTCGCCGTTATCGCTTTCACAATTCAATTTGTTTTCTATGAACCCAACGGACCGATTCTTGCGTTGGTTATGTCGGCGCCGTTGGTCCCGATCATCGACGCTTTGAGCCGCGGACGGCATTACCAATGGTATCGGCCACAGCTCACTGCACGTCAGAGTCAATCCCAAAAAATCAGAGGAGCACACTAATGCGCTTTTTAATCATGATATTTGCAGCTGCTATTACGCTGGCTGTCAGTGCCAACGCACAGGCCTTTTGCGGTTTCTTTGTGGCCAAGGCCGATACGAGCCTGTTCAACCGTGCATCCCAGGTCGTGCTCGTTCGTGACGGCGACCGAACCGTCATTACGATGGCGAACGACTTTCAAGGTGAGGTGAAGGACTTCGCCGTTGTAATCCCGGTGCCGACTTTCATCGAGCGCGGCCAGATCAACGTGGCCGAACGCGGGCTGATTGATCATCTGGATGCCTACACCTCGCCCCGCCTCGTTGAATATCACGATCCGGATCCATGCGTTCGTTATGAAATACTCTCGGACATGTCAGCACAGAACGCGGCTCCAGCGAGCGGGATGGCGAAGATGCGCGCTGAGGCAGGGCGACGCGGCGTAACGATCGAGGCGAAATATACGGTAGGCGAGTACGACATCCTGATTCTGTCCGCAAAGGAGAGCGACGGCCTGATCGAGTGGCTTACCGAGAACGGCTATCGCATTCCAAAGGGGGCAGGACCCGTTGTGCGCGGCTACCTGAAACAGGACATGCGCTTCTTTGTGGCCAAAGTGAACCTCGAAGAACAGTCGAAACTGGGCTACTCCTACCTTCGTCCCATACAGGTCGCATACGAGAGCAATAAGTTCATGTTGCCGATTCGGCTTGGCACGCTGAACGCCAAAGACAAGCAGGAACTTTTTGTCTATGCGCTGACCAAGACGGGTCGTGTTGAAGCGACGAATTATCGGACCGTAAAACTGCCCAGCAATACGGAAGTTCCCGAATATGTCGAAGACGAGTTTGGAGATTTCTACAGAGCGATGTTCGTGAATCAGACGCAAAAGGAGAAAGGACGCGCCGTCTTTCTAGAGTACGCCTGGGACATGGCATGGTGCGATCCTTGCGCAGCCGATCCCCTGAGCCCGGAGCAGCTTCGTCAGCTGGGCGTCTTCTGGATCCAGAATAACGGGCGCCTCGGCCCAGCATCGAGCAAGGTCATGCCGCAGGCGCAGAATGTTTTCGTGACGCGCCTGCATGTCAGTTACGACCGCGAGCACTTCCCCGAGGACCTGGTGTTTCAGGAAACCGGTGACCGGCAAAACTTTCAGGGCCGTTACATTATCCGTCATCCCTTTGCGGGTCAGGTAAGCTGCGACGACCAGCAATATCGTGCAGCCGTCAAAGAAAGGCAGGAACGCGAGGCGCAGACGCTTGCCAATCTCACCGGCTGGGATATCGACGATATCCGTCAGAAGATTCCGTTTGCGGCAGTAACCGAAACTGACGCCGATAATAAGAACTGGTGGCAGCGGCTCTGGTCGAAGGACTGATAGATCAGGTCAGTTATCGGTATCCGCCCGTCAGGATGCAGTTACCCTGGGGCCTTATTCGCGGTATTACGATCGGCGCGGATTGATCTTCAGTGATTTGGCCGATCTGGCCATGATCGCCCGTCAGGACCGGCTCCTACAGGTGACAATAGGTTCTTTGCAGGAGCCCGACGGGCGATCCACATTTGTCAGCAGATCAGCCGCTTTGTTCGTGCCAGCGCGCCAGCACTTCGGCCTCTCGTTCCTCACTAAGGCCTGCGCGAATATTCTGCCGGCGTTCCTCGGGCAGGGTATGCCACCAGCTAATCAGGTCGCGTGCCGTCTCTCTGACTGGCCGGTTTGTAAGTCCTTTCGCAACAGCCCTCTCGCCGTTTACCCATGCAACACCTGCATACTCGCCAACGGGTGGGGCCCAGATCGGCATTTGCCGCCCTTCGCCGAGTTTCTGTTCCTCGATAAACTCTGCACTTACCCAGGTCGCGGTAACTTTCATCCCCGTCACTGCCATGCTGTCTGCGAGCAAGCCACCCATCGAGTACGAGCCTGCCGGCGTTACCGTGTTATAGGTTCCGGTGACTTGCTGCTCAACGCAGTCAACGACAAAGTTAGCGAGATCTCTGACATCGATTATCTGGGTCTTGTCATCAGGGGTTCCGGGCCAGAGCATCTCGCCGCCCTTCATTGTCCGGACGGGCCAGTAGCTGAATCGATCCGTATGGTCGCCCGGACCACAAATGTACGTTGGGCGCAGGATTGTCAGCCGATCCTCTCCGATTTCTGCCGCCGCCCTTCGCTCACAGAGTGCCTTCATCGGACCATATGTCTCACCTGTCACTTCTTCGACCGTCTCGTCAGGCATTGTCGCAAGGGGTGAGTCTTCGTGATTCGGTTCCGCAAAGCTGGCATACGCCGATATGGACGAAATAAACAAATAGTGTGACACGGACGCCGACAAGAGCCGCGCGGAATCCGCGACGTGTCGTGGTACGTAACCCGAGTTATCGACTACTGCGTCCCACTTTCTGCCTTTCAACGCATCAAGCCCGTTATCGCGGTCACCGACAAGCAGTTCAAGATCGGGAAAAAGTGCGTTGTTGGTTTTACCCCGATTGAACAGACTGACGGTATGTTTGCGCCTCAACGCCTCACGAACCATGTGTGGCCCGATAAATCCGGTTCCGCCGAGAACCAGGATTCTCAGGGAGCCACTTCCTTTGTTCGACTTTTTGTCCTGCGCCAGTGCTCGCGGAACTTCCCCTGCAGCAACTGCTGCAGTGCCAAGCAAACTGGCTTGTAAAAAGCGTCGTCGACTTTTTTTCATTTTTTGCTTCCGGATTTGCTGCTACAGGAGTGAAGTTAATCAAAAACTCGTAAGAATCGCGAACTATGACAGAATGCAGGCATCGGCCGACATCGAGGTATCAACATGGGTAAACCGCAAAATGGCGCGATCGATCCTTTAGAAATAGAACCTCGTACGGGCACCGGCTATCCGGAACCGTACAGACAAAACGTGATGGCCAGGGCCAAGCGCGTTCTCGGAGATGCCTTCGGCCTGACCCGATACGGCGTTAACCTGGTTGAGCTACCGCCCGGTACATGGTCGTCGCAGCGGCACTGGCACACGCACGAAGATGAATTTATCTATGTCGTCTCCGGCGAACTGACACTGATCACTGGTGAAGGTGAGCAATTACTGACGCCGCGCATGGTTGCAGGCTTCCCGGCTGGCGATGCTAACGGGCATCATCTGATCAACAATAGTGAAACTGTGGCCGCATATCTGGAGATCGGCGACCGGAATGACGAGGACGAAGTTTTTTATCCGGACATCGATCTCTTATACAAAGTGAACGACGACGGAGAACACGAGTTCACAAACCGGGACGGGCTACCATATTGATCTACCGATAGCGGTCCATCAATTTTTCGAGAGTTGCCTTACCGGGATTCAGTTCTTCGTAGGGAATTTTCGAAAGCGGTGTATCGACACTGCCCGACAGGTCATGCATGTCGCTGCTTTCCGCATCGATATACAAGAGGCCCGTGATGATCTCACCAGCGTTGACGCTGTCGCGGAGAAACGAGAACGCCGCGGCACGACTGGTGGGATCGTATTCCTTGTTCACTTTCCGGAATACGATTTTGCTGCCATCGTGCATCTCGACCGGCATGGCCGAGCCTTCGTCATATGCCGCTTTTATTTCCTCCGCTGGCGGGATGAAGTCGGCATCGATCACATGCTGATAAAACTGCCGCGTGTGCGCATAACTTTTCGTCGAGCCCTCGTGGTCGTTGAACGTCACGCATGGACTGATGACGTCGAGCAAGGAAAATCCTTTATGCGTCAGGGCCCCCTTAATAAGGGGCACGAGTTGTTGCTTGTCGCCCGAAAAGCTTCGCGCGATATAGGTTGCACCGAGTCCGATCGCCGTGCTGACGGGATCGATCGGCATTTGCCTGTTAGCCGGTCCCTTTTTCCCAGTGCTGCCGACATCGGCGGATGCCGAGTACTGGCCTTTGGTAAGGCCATAGACGCCGTTGTTTTCGATGATGTAGCACATATCGAGATTGCGTCGAATGACGTGCGCAAATTGTCCCATACCGATGGACAATGAGTCTCCATCGCCCGATACACCAATGTAGGTCAAATCACGGTTTGCGGCATTGGCCCCGGTCGTAACGGACGGCATACGGCCGTGTACTGAATTGAAGCCGTGCGACTGACTGACGAAATAGGCCGGTGTCTTCGACGAACAGCCAATACCACTCATTTTCGCCAGCATGTGCGGTTCTAAATCCAGCTCGAATACGGCCTGTATGATTGCCGCCGTAATGGAATCATGGCCACAGCCGGCGCAGAGCGTCGATACAGTGCCTTCGTAGTCGCGGGCTGTCAGGCCGCGCTTGTTTTTCGGCAGCTTTGGATGCGTGATTTTCGGTCTAGGGTTATAACTCATGTCCGTTTCTCATTGGCTCTGGCTACACGTATATTCAGGCCGCGCGGCCCTTCGCAACCTCTTCCTCGACTTTTTGAATCACGAATTTCGCATTGATAGACATGCCGTCGTAATGCAATAACGCAACAAGTTTCTCCGGATTGACTTCCGCGTCAAGTATAAGGAGTGAGCGCAGCTGCGCGTCCCGATTTTGTTCGATAACATAGATTCGTTCATGCTTATCGATAAAGTCTTTAACATCATCATTGAACGGGAATGCTTTCACTCGACAATAATTTAAACCGATGCTTTTTTCTTTCAGCCTGATCAGCGCCTCTTTGACTGCCCCGTCACAACTGCCGACCGACAGAATCGCCGTGCTGTTGAACTTCGAATACTCGATCGCGGGACGGGGAACAATGCTACGCGCGGTTTCCCATTTGACGAGAAGCCGGTCGACGACCTCCTGATACTCCGCGGAGTCCTCCGTATACCCGCCGTACCTGTTGTGCCCGGAACCCCGGGTGAAATACGAACCTTTCGGATGCTCACCCGGTAGTGTCCGATATGGAATCCCATCGCCATCGGAATCGAGGTAGCGGTGGAAGGTCTCCATTGAGTCCAGGTCCTCAGCAGTAAGCACTTTGCCCTTGTCCGGCTGATAGTCATCGTCCCACTTCAAGTCCGGACACATCCAGTCGTTCATTCCAATATCGAGATCAGAAAGCACCAATACCGGCGTTTGCAGGCTGTCGGCGAGATCGAATGCCTTAACGGCCATGTAAAAACATTCTTCCGGATTCGCCGGGAACATAAGCACGTGTTTCGTATCGCCGTGTGATGAGTACGCGCAGGTCAGAAAATCGCATTGCTGCGTGCGCGTCGGCATGCCAGTTGAGGGCCCGGTCCGCTGCACGTCGAATATGACCGCCGGTACTTCCGCATAGTAGGCAAAGCCGATGAATTCACCCATCAGCGATATACCCGGTCCGCTGGTCGGCGTGAATGCCCTGGCACCGTTCCAGGTAGCACCGAGAACGACACCTATTGCCGCCAACTCGTCTTCTGCCTGCACAATACAGAATTTCTTTCCGCCGGTATCAGAATCCATTCGGTACTGCTTGCAAAAAGACTTGTAGGCATCCATCAACGAAGTCGAAGGCGTAATCGGGTACCACGCACCGACGGTCGCTCCCGCATACACGCAACCAAGGCCGGCGGCCGTATTGCCATCGATGATGATGTGATCTTTCGTCTTATCCATCGGCTCGATCTTGACCGGCAGCGGGCATGAGAAATTCTCTTTCGCATAATCGTAGCCGAGACGAATCGCTTCGATATTAGATGCCACCAGTAGCTTCTTGGATGCGAAAGTCTCCTCGAGGAGTTTCGTAATAACAACGAGGTCGATTTCGAGCAACGCCGCGAGTACGCCGACATACGCGATGTTCTTCATCAGGATTCGTGCCCGGGCTCCGTCGAAGTGTTCGTTGCACATCTTCGACAGCGGCACGCCAAGAACGGTTATGTCTTCTCTGTTGAGCAGGCGACTACGTGGCCACGTCGAGTCATAGATCAACCAACCCCCGGACGCGAGCTCATTCATATCCCTCGAATAAGTCTGTGAATTCATCGCAACCATGACGTCGACGCGGTCGGACCGGGACTGAAAACCGTCTTTGGTCACACGAACTTCGTACCAGGTTGGCAGACCCTGGATATTCGACGGGAAGTAGTTCTTGCCGACGACGGGCACACCCATCCGGAAGATGGCTTTCATCAACAATCCGTTGGCGCTGGCAGACCCGGTACCGTTTACCGTAGCGATCTTTATGACAACATCGTTGATTTCGGACACGAACGCTCTTCCTCAAGCCTATCGGCAGGTTTCTCTCTTTTAACTATAGACGGTTTTGACCTGATATTTTGTTACTCTTGCTGGCGCTCAAAAACCGTTATCCAACAGACACTTTAGCTGGTTTGGGACCCGGTGGTGCTAACTCGTCGCTGGCGTAGGGAATGAGAATGGTGGACTTCTGCATGTCCCAGGCGCCGGTCGGACAGCGTTCGGCGCAAAGGCTGCAATGTACACAAAGATCCTCGTCCTTGACCATGACGCGGCCGGTCTGAGGCAAGTCTTCGGACACGTACAGGTCCTGCTCAGGGTTTTCGGCCGGGGCGGAAAGCCTGGTCCTGAGATCGTCTTCCTCGCCGTTTGCTGTGATCGTCAGGCAGTTTACCGGGCAGATATCGATGCAGGCGTCGCACTCGATGCAGAGGCTGGTGGTAAATACGGTCTGAATATCGCAGTTCAGACACCGCTCCACTTCCTCGATCGTTTGTTCGACGGTAAACCCAAGCTCGACTTCTATATCGAGTTTCTTGAAACGCTCTTTCAGATCCACGTGCGGCATCAAGCGTCGCTCGGCCGGGTCATAGACGTTGGAGAAACTCCATTCGTGCATACCCATCTTCTGG
>Ga0224508_10002247_pt1 | contig 16644 bp, 12 predicted proteins | sample SF_Jan12_sed_USG_4_FD_170157 | JGI IMG/M metagenome (GOLD analysis project Ga0224508, IMG submission 170157) | Sediment microbial communities from San Francisco Bay, California, United States - SF_Jan12_sed_USGS_21 | ecosystem: Environmental > Aquatic > Marine > Sediment | place: USA... | reverse complement strand
CCTCGTCAGGTCGTCGTGCTCGGGCTTGGCACCCAGTGGCCCCACCTTGATCCGCACGACGCAGCCCCGCACCTCGACGGTCTCGAAGCGCCGCGGCGCGACGTGCTTGGTGACCGGCTCAGCCCGGAGCCCGAGGGTGCCGGTCTCGGCGAACACGATCTCGGCCAGAGCCGTTACCAGGTCGGGCCGGCACAGCACTCGCAGCTCGTGGCCGGGCCGGCTCTTCTTCATGCCGATCGGCACCAACCAGGCATCGTCGGCCCCGGCGGTGAGCAACCGGTCGACGACGTAGCCGAGCACCTCGGGGGTCACGTCGTCGAGGTTCGTCGCGAGCACCACCGCCGGCACGGTCCGGGCGCCGACGATCGTCTCGTCGGCGACGGTTCCTTCCGCGCTGGAGTCGAGTAGGAGACCGGTCAGCACGTTGGGGTGCGTCTCGGGATCACGACCGCCGGCCCCTCTGGCCGTCGCTCCGAGACGACCGGGCGGGATCGGGCCCCACGACGTGACCATCGTGGTGAGCAGCGCCGCCCCGGTCGGGGTGACGGTCTCCGCCGGCGAGCCGATGCCGCGAACCGGCACGTCGTGGAGGAGAGCGAGGGTCGCTGGGGCCGGGACGGGCAGCTGACCGTGGGCGGTCGCTACGGTCCCGCCCCCGCCGAGGCCGACCGGACCGGCCATGACCTCGTCGACCGCGAGGTGCCTGAGCGCCGACCAGGCACCGACGATGTCGACGATGGCGTCGATCGCCCCGACCTCGTGGAAGTGGACCTCGTCGAGCTCGACCCGGTGGATGGTGGCTTCGACCTCTCCCAACCGCCGAAACGTGGCTCGGGCCCCGGCCACGACCTCGGGGGCGAGATCGCTCGACGTGAGGAGGGCGTCGATCGCCGACCACGCCCGATGAGGATGATCGACGGTGTCGTCGGTCGTGACCGTGGCCTTGATCGCAGCGATCCCGGCTCGTTCGGTTGGTTCCCAGTCGAGGTGCCAGCCGTCGATGGCCAGCTCGTCGAGGTCGGCCCGGACTCGTTCCACCGGGGCGCCGAGGCCGAGCAGCACGCCGAGGACCATGTCGCCGGACGCCCCGAAACCGGGATCGAGCCAGAGGGTCGTCACGGCCGCGGTCGCTCGGCGGCCAGGATCCGGTGGGCGGCACACGCCGCCCCGTAGCCGTTGTCGATCCCGACCACGGCGACCCCGGGCGCACAGCTGGTCATCATCGACAGCAGCGCGGTCTGGCCCTCGAACGCCGTGCCGTAGCCGACCGATGTCGGCACCGCGATCAGCGGTTGGGCAACGAGCCCGGCGAGCACGGTGGGCAGGGCGCCCTCCATGCCGGCCACGGCGATGAGCACGTTCGCGCCGTCGAGGTCGGGCAGCACGGCGAGGAGCCGGTGGAGGCCGGCGACCCCGACGTCGGTGATGGCCTCGACGTCGTGCCCGAGCGCTTCGAGCGTGAGGCGGCACTCGCTGGCGACCGGCAGATCGGACGTGCCAGCGGCGATGACCACGGCCCGGCGGCCGGAGGGTGGTCGGTGGCGCCAGGTCAGCGTGGTGGCCGCCTCGGCCGCCGGGGCGAGACGGAGCAGGGCTCGACGCTGGTCCGGTGTGGCCCGCGTGGCGACGACGGCGTCCGAGCCCTCCGCCAGCATCTCATCGACGACGGCCACGCACTGCTCGGTAGTCTTGTGGCGGCAGTACACGGCTTCGGGCAGATCGATGCGGCGGCTGCGGTCGAGGTCGAGGCGAGCGTCGGTCACCGGCTTCCCCTCAGGGTCGGCCGAGGGTGTCGACCGATCGGAGGCCCTGGTTCAGGTTGCCCGACCGGAGACCGGCGAGGTCGAGGGTGACGTAGCGGTAGCCGAGAGCGCTCAGCGCATCGACGAGCTGCTCGGCGTGGTCGGTGGCCCGGGAGAGGTCGGCGGGCGGTACCTCGATCCGGGCGGTGTCGTCGTAGTGGCGAACTCGGACGTCGCCGAAGCCGAGGCGTCGCACGGCCTGCTCGGCTCGATCGACTCGGGACAGCAGCGGCACCGTCACCGTCGTGCCGTACGGGATCCTGCTCGACAGGCACGGCATCGCCGGTCGATCCCAGACCGACAGGCCCCAGTGTCTGGCGGTTGCTCTGATCTCGGCCTTGCTGAACCCGGCTTCGACCAGCGGGAACCGGGCGCCTCGCTCGGCTGCCGCCTGCTGACCGGGGCGGTGGTCGCCGAGATCGTCGACGTTCACCCCGAGCGTCACCGTGGCCCCCCGCTCGGCGGCGAGCGGCTCCAGGCGATCCATCAGGGCCGACTTGCACCAGAAGCAGCGGTCGCCGTCGTTGGCGACGTAGCGCTCGTCGTGCAACTCGTCGGTCCGGACCGACCGCCACGGGATCGACCAGTCTCCGGCCAGGCGGCGACAGGCGTCGAGCTCGGTGCTACCGAGCGACGGGGAGTCGGCGGTGACGGCCAACACCCGCTCGGGGCCGAGGGCCTTCGTGGCGGCGACCGCCAGCACCGACGAGTCGACACCGCCCGAGAAGGCGACGATGACCGGCCCGAGGTCGGCCACCGCGGCCAGGAGGGCGTCGACGCGGTCGATGATCTCGGTGTCAGCCGGGACAGAGGTCACCCCGACAGGCTAGCGAGCGCCCCTGACCGGGCGGTCAGTAGCCTGGGTCGGTGGCTGGTCGCCCAGACCAAGGGACCGGTTCCCCCGAGCGGTCGGCCGATCCGATCTGGTACGACGAGATCGATCTCGATCCCGCCGGCTCGTGGTTGCGCATGGGGACCCGCTCGCTCGGCTCGCGGCCGTGGCTCGTGGTCGACGAGCGACGCCAAGACGAGCTGGCACTCAAGGCGAGGCTCCTGGCCGAACGCCACGAAGACGTGTTCGCCGCCCTCCCGGGCACCGAAGCGCCGTCCCGCACGGTGCTGCGCGTGGTGCGGGCCGAGCTGGCGGCGATGGGGCTCGGCGCCGGTGGTGGGCCGCCCCGTCACCCGCTCGATACGGCAGGCCGGCTCGTCCAGGAAGACCTGTGCCTGCTGCAGCGGGGCTCATCAGCCTGGCAGCTGGTCGCGGCGACGCTCTGCTTCCCCAGCCGATGGCGACTGGCCGACAAGATCGGTCTCCCGCTAGGACTCGTCCACGAGCCGGTGACCGGCTACGGGGAGCACCTCTCCAACCGTGTGGATGGGTTGCTCGATCGTCTCGGCGATCGGATCGTGTGGCGTCGCAACTGGTTCATCCACCCCGACGATGCGTTGTTCCAGCCCGATCGCCCCGTCGGCGGCGACCCTGTCGTGTCGGGCGCCGACTGCCTCACCAGGTTGTATCTGCGAAGTGAGCGCCAGACCCTGCGTCGGATCGCCGATTCGCATGCGCTGTTCACGATCCGTGTCCAACAGGACCCGCTCGCAGCCTTCGTCGCCGACCCGGAGCGGCACGAGGCCCTCGCCCGATTCGTGGGCGAAGCCGACGATGCCAGCGCCAGCCACCGCGGCCTGTCGTCCCGCCAACGGGCAGAGCTCGTGGTCGCCCTCGGCGGTTGAGGTACGGCCTGCCGTCGATGGGAGTTTGCTTCCCGATCCGGCACCGGGCGTCTGGTTACGGGCACTATTGGGGGCGATGGGCGAACGCAGGAGCAGCAGGACCGGCCAGGAAACCCGCGACCGCATCATCGACGCCGTCCTCACCACCGTCAGCAACGAGGGGCTGGTCGGGACCAGCGCCCGGGTGATCGCCAGAACCGGTGGGTTCAACCAGGCGCTCGTGTTCTACCACTTCGGGTCGGTCGAGGACCTCCTGCTGGCAGCCCTCGAACGAGCCAACGAACGTCGGATGAACCGGTTCCGGGAGCGCCTCGAGGAGGTCGAGGATCTGCGCGCTCTGGTGCAGGTGGCGATCGACCTGCACGCGTCGGCCGAGGACTGCGATCACATGGCCCTCACGGCCATCGTCGCCGGTTGGTCGGCCAGCAGCGACCTCGGACCGCGGATCCTGGAGATCCTGCGGCCGTGGGACGACATGGTGGCCGATGCGCTCCGGCGCAGCCTCGCCGGCACGCCCTTCGGGCAGGTCGTGCCGACCGAGGACATGGCCCATGCCATCTCGGCTCTCTTCCTCGGCATCGAGCTCATCAGCCGGCTCGACGCCGACGACAAGCGAACCGATTCGCTGCTGAGCTCGCTCGCGGGGGCCGCCAACCTGGCCGGCCCCCTGCTCGATGCCATGGCGGCCGATCCCGCCGACTCCTGAGCCGCAGCGTCACACAGCCAGTTCGTGAAGAGATCGGTGGGCTGGCGGAGGTAGCATCGGTACTCGATGGCAGGCCGTGCGGTGGCCCCGGTCAGTTTTCCCTGGCTCGATCCCAGCCACTACTCCTTCGCGCTCGGGATCGAGGGGGCGGGCGCGACCTGGCTGTCAGGTCAGACCGCGTCGGCCTATGACGCCGAGCTGGGACGGGTGGACGTGTCCGGCGATCCCAGGGCACAGGCCACGCTGTGCTGGGAGAAGGTGGAACGGGTGCTGAGCGCCGCCGGCCGCACGTTCGCCGACTGCTCCGAGGTGACCGAGTACCTGACCGAGGACGGCTTGGCCGCCCGCGCCGAGATCGACGGCGCCCGCCCTACCGACCGGGCTCCGTCGACCATGGTGGTCGAGTCGTTGGTGCGTCCAACCGCCGTGGTCGAGATCGAGGTCGTCGCTGGACGCTCGAGCGGCCTCACCCGTCTCCCCCAGATACTCCCGGTCGACGCCGATGGCCAGGTGGTGGCCCCTGGCGACTTCGTCAGTCAGTGCGAGTGGGTGTTGGACGAGGCCGGCCGTCAGCTGGCACTCGGTGGGCTCGATCTCGGACACGTGGTCAAGACGGTGCAGCAGACCACGCCCGCTACCCGGAAGCAGTATCGCGACACTGCCGAAGCCCGCCGCCGACTATTGGGGCCAGCGTTCCCCTCGTCGACCGGGGTGCTCACCCCGGCCCTCCATCACCCCGAGGTACTCGTCGCTCTCGACTTGTGGGCGTCGAGCGAGACCAAGCACGTCGTGCCCTATGCCGAGGAGGCCTATGCGTCGCTCACCTTCAGCCCAGCGGTAACGGCCGGCGAGCTGCTGTTCGTGTCTGGCACGACCGCGTGGGACCCGGCGAGCGGGGAGACGGTCGCCCCCGACGATGTGGCGGGACAGGCCGAGTTCGTCTACGACCAGATCGGTCGGGTGTGCGAGGCCGCCGGAACCGGACTCGACAACGTGATCAAGACGATCGAGTACGTGACACCGGCGGCCGTCGATCGGTACCGGGAGGTCGGGGCGGTCCGAGAGCGGCTGCTGGGACGCCCCTTCCCGGCGTCGACGGGCGTGGTCGTCGCCGGCCTGCTGGGACGATCGTGGCAGATCGAGGTCGAAGCGGTGGCGCTGCTCTCTTGACCACCCTGGTCACCGACGAGGTGCTGGCCATGATCGGTCACACCGTCACGTACGTCGCACCGGAACCACTCGGCCCGGCCGCCATCCGCTACTTCGCCATCGCTGTCGGCTCCGACCCCGACCGCTGGGTCGACGAGGCCCCCCCGACCCTGGTGTGCGAGACGAACCAGCTCACCGGCATCGACCGTCCCGACGGCGACGGCTATCTCGGTCACGTGTGGTCGCTCCCGTTCCCTGTTCCGGTCACCATGATCAGAGGAGGCAACGACTATCGCTTCCACCGGCCGGTCCGTCCCGCCGATCGGATCACGACGGCGTGGAGGCTGGAGGCTGTCGACGAGCACGTCGACCGCACCGGCGAGCCGCTGGCCGTCGTCACCGCCGAGGCTCGTTATCGCGACGCAGACGGCGAGGCGTTGGCGACCAATGTCGAGACGCTCATCTACCGCCCGGCCGGCAACGACCCCGGGCGCGGGAGCCGACCTGGGCGAGCCGCTGGCCTCTCTCGAGCCCGGGACGGTGCGCACCGGTCGGCCAACGCCGGAGGGCGATCGGCCGCCCCGCTGCGAGACCGGGCCACGAGCGCTGGCCGGCCAGTCCAGGTTGGCGAGCGACTACCCGATCTCGTGCGCCGGGTGGAGCTCTTCGACCTCGTCGCCTATGGCGCCGCCACCTGGGACTGGCACCGGTTGCACTACGACCCGGACCGGGCGGCCCGGGCCGGGCTGGCCCAACCCGTGGTCGACGGCCAGCTGTTCGGTGGTCTTCTGGCCGAGCAGGTAATGCGGGCCCTCGATCGGGACGACCGACTGATCCGGCTGCACTTCCGGAACCGACGGCCGGTGTTCCCCGGCTCGGAGCTGCGGTGTGAGGCCGAGGTCACCGAGGCCGACGACGCCGGGTTCGTCATCGCCCAGAGCGTCATGGTCGACGGGCAGACCGTGGTCGACCAGGCAGGGGCGGTGGTGCGCTACGGGCTCACCCGAGTCCGAGCGCGGCCGTGACGACCGGGCCGCCGGTCGCCGCTACGCTCGCCCGCATGCTGTCGCTCTCGGCCGATGAGGTGCTCACCACCACCCGCTCCGTTCGCCGCCGCCTCGACCTCGGTCGGGAGGTCCCAATGGAGCTCTTGGAGGCGTGCGTGGAGATCGCGTTGCAGGCGCCGACTGGCTCCCTCCGCCAGGACTGGCACTTCGTGATCAGCAACGACCGGGAGCAGTGCCGCGCCGTCGGCGAGATCTACAGCCGCACCTGGCACGGGCTGGTCTCGGACGCCTATCTGGAGAGAGCGGCCGCCGCCGAACCAGATGAGGAGGCCCGGGCCAGCTGGCTCGACATGATGGGCTCGGCCCGCCACCTCGCCGAGCACTTCCCCGAGGTGCCGGCGATCCTCGTGCCCTGCATCGAGGGCCGCCTCGACGGTGCCCCCGCGACGCTGCAGGCGCTGAAGTGGGGCTCCGTGATCCAGGCGGCGTGGAGTTTCATGCTGGCCGCTCGCAACCGCGGACTGGGCACGTGCTGGACGACGGTGCACCTGGCCGAGGAGGAGGCGGTGGCCCGGATCCTCGGCATCCCCTACGACACGATCCAGCAGGTGGCGCTGATCCCGGTGGCTCACAGCATCGGTACCGACTTCGAGCCCGGTCGTCGCAAGCCGTCGGACCGGGTGATCCACCGCAACGGCTGGTAGCCCTTGGAACGTGGTCCGACTCGTGAGACGGCCAGGACCGAGTCCGGCGCACGTGGGACGACGCCATAGGCCAAGGTCCCCGTCGCTTGTCGGAACCGGGTGGGGCGATCCGCCCTGCCCGGTGTGAACCGGTAGCACCCGCTCTAGAACGGAGTAGTGGGATCGTGGGCATGCGGCACGGGTCCGGCGTCGACGCCGGCGCCCTCGAGACGCTGGAGCCGGGGGATGATGCTGCTGGCCACGGTGCTGGCGGCGTCGGCGAGCTGCTCACTGACCGACGACGGCCCTGAGCGCGATGCGTCGGGCGCGCTGATCGAGCCCGGGGAGGTTGAGGCCCTCGACCTGCGGCTGGGGGACTGTTTCAACGGTCCCGGGGCCGAAGGGGGCGAGACGGTCCTCACTGTGATGGTGGTGCCCTGCGACCAGCTGCACGAGTTCGAGGTGTACCACGCCTTCGATCTCGCGGACGGCGACTTCCCAGGCATGGACGTCGTTCAGAACCTGTGGATCTCGGGCTGCCTCGACGAGTTCGAGCGGTTCGTTGGCGTGCCCTTCGACGAGTCCGACCTCGACATCTCCGGAATCTTTCCCACCGAGGAGACCTGGAACGACCTGAACGATCGGGAGGTGCTCTGCTCGGTCACCGCGGTGAGCGGCGAGCCCAGGTCCGGGTCGGCTCGCGGCGCCCGCCTCTAGTGTCCCGCCCTTTCCAGAGCGAACAGGTGTTCGTAGTGAACGTATGTTCGATACTGTGGGGGCATGGGTTGGCAGAATCCTCCCGTCCCGTGGCGTGACGTCGAGCGGCGGCTGTCCGACCGCCCGGGTCCGGGCGGGGGCGATCGTCTGGGCGGAGCCCCCAGATGGGAACCACAGGTGCCGGACGCGGTGCCGTTCGGGCCCGGGGCCGACGGGGGCGACAGTCCGGCGTGGTCACGGAAGCGCCGGCCCTACGCCGCTCCCGCCCTGGAGCGCGGCCCTTCGAGCGTCCCCTACGCCGAGCTGCACTGCCACTCCAGCTTCAGCTTCCTCGACGGTGCCTCCCACCCCGAGGAGCTGGCCGAAGAGGCGGCTCGGTTGGGGTTGGAGGCGTTGGCCATCACCGATCACGATGGGTTCTACGGGGTGGTCCGCTTCGCCGAGGCGGCTCGGGAGGTGGGGGTGGCGACGGTGTTCGGGGCGGAGCTCACCGTCGACAAGCTCGACATCACCCCCGGCCAAGCCGACCCCGACGGCTCCCACCTCCTCGTGCTCGCCCGCGACCCCCGAGGCTACGCCGCCTTGGCGAGGGTGATCAGCGAGGCCCAGCTGGCGGGGGAGAAGGGGGCGCCCCGGTTCACCCTGTCCGATCTCGACCGTTGGGTCAGCCCCGCCGAGCTCGACCACTGGCTGGTGCTCACCGGGTGCCGCAAGGGCCTCGTGCCCCGAACCCTCGAACGTGAGGGGCCGGCTGCCGCGGCGCGGGCGCTGGCCACGATGATCGACCGGTTCGGTGGCCACAACATGGCCGTCGAGCTGTGGGACCACGGCTCCCCGCTCGACAGCGCCCGCAACGACGCCCTGGTCGACCTCGCCCTGCGGGCCGGGGTCGAGCCGGTGGCAACCAACAACGTCCACTACGCGTCGCCGGCTCACCGCCGGCTGGCGTCGGCCATGGCGGCGGTGCGGGCCCGCCGCTCGCTCGACGAGATCGAGGGCTGGCTCCCGGCGATGGCCAGCGCCCACCTCCGCTCCGGTGACGAGCAGGCCCGCCGGTTCGCCCGCTACCCGGGGGTGGTCGAGCGGGCGGCCGAGCTCGGCTCGGCCTGCGCGTTCGACCTGTCGCTGATGGCGCCCGACCTGCCGCCGTTCCCCTGCCCGGAGAGGCAGAGCGAGATGGCCTACCTGCGTCAGCTCGTCGAGGAGGGCGGGACGTTCCGCTACGGGCCCCGGGGCTCGTCGTCGATGCCCCACGCCTGGGACCAGCTCGACGCCGAGCTCGACCTGATCGAGCGGCTCAACTTCCCCGGGTACTTCCTGGTCGTGTGGGACATCGTCGACTTCTGCCGCAAGCGGAACATCCTGTGCCAGGGGCGGGGGTCGGCCGCCAACTCGGCCGTCTGCTATGTGCTCGGCATCACCGCCGCCGATGCGGTCAGCCTCGGTCTGCTGTTCGAGCGGTTCCTGTCGCCCGAGCGGGACGGCCCGCCCGACATCGATCTCGACATCGAGTCCGATCGGCGGGAGGAGGCCATCCAGTACGTGTACGAGCGCCACGGTCGCCGCCACGCCGCCCAAGTGGCGAACGTCATCACCTACCGCACCCGCTCCGCCGTCCGGGACGCGGCCAAGGCGCTGGGCTACGCCCCCGGCCAGCAGGACGCGTTCTCCAAGTCGATGGATCGTTGGTCTGGCCTGGGTGGAGGGGCCACCGGCCCAGGAGCCGGTGGCCCAAGAACCAGCAACGGCGGGCGGGGAGCCTACATCCTCTCCGGAGACAGAGTGGCCGGCGACACCGAGGAGCTGCCGAGCGAGGTGGTCGAGCTGGCCCGGGAGTTCGAGAACCACCCCCGCCACCTCGGGATCCACTCCGGTGGGATGGTGATGTGCGACCGGCCGGTGATCGAGGTCTGCCCGGTCGAGTGGGGTCGCATGGAGGACCGGACCGTCCTCCAGTGGGACAAGGACGACTGCGCCGCCGCCGGGCTGGTGAAGTTCGATCTGCTCGGGCTTGGGATGCTGTCGGCACTGCGCTATGTGATCGATCTCGTGTTCGAGCACCACGGGGTCGAGGTCGACATCGCCGAGCTCGACCAGGAGCACCCCGTGTTCGACATGCTGTGCCGGGCCGACTCGATCGGGGTGTTCCAGGTGGAGTCCCGAGCCCAGATGGCCACGTTGCCTCGTCTCAAGCCCCGCAACTTCTACGACCTGGTGGTCGAGGTTGCCCTGATCCGTCCCGGCCCGATCCAGGGCGGGTCGGTCCACCCCTACATCCGTCGCCGCAACGGCAGCGAGGAGATCACGTTCCTCCACCCGTTGCTGAAACCGGCGCTGACCAAGACGCTCGGCATTCCGCTGTTCCAGGAGCAGCTGATGCAGATCGCCATCGACGTCGCCGGCTTCACCCCGGGCGAGGCCGACGAGCTGCGACAGGCGATCGGGTCGAAGCGGAGCCGGGAGCGGATGGAACGGCTCCGGGCCCGGTTCTTCGCCGGCATGGCCGAGCGGGGAATCGGCGACGACACCGGCGTCCAGATCTGGAACAAGCTGGCGGCGTTCGCCAACTACGGGTTCCCCGAGAGCCACTCGATCAGCTTCGCCTACCTGGTCTACGCTTCGTCGTGGTTCAAGCTGCACTACCCCGCCGCGTTCTGCGCTGCGCTCCTGCGGGCCCAGCCGATGGGGTTCTACTCGCCCCACTCGCTGATCCAGGACGCCCGGCGTCATGGCGTGCCGACGCTCGGTCCCTGTGTGAACACGTCGGGGGCGACCGCCGAGTTGGAGTGGGTGGGGCCCGACGGCGACCTGCCGCCGATCGAGGTGGTCGGGGCCGACGAGATCAAGGCCGAGCGCTACGACCACGGCTGGGGTGTGCGGCTCGGCATCGGGTCGGTCCGCTACATCGGAGACGACCTGGCCGAGGCCATCGCCAAGGGCCGGCCGTACACCTCGATCGAGGACGTGGCCCGGCGGGTGGCGGTGAACGGCCAGCCGATCGACACCGAAGCGCTCGAAGCCCTCGCCACCGCCGGAGCCTTCGGTTGCTTCACCGACGAGTCGAGCTCCGCCGGTGCCCGCCGTCGGGCCCTGTGGGAAGCCGGGGCGGTGGCCCAGGGGGGCGTCGGGAAGCTGGCCGGCATCATCACCGGCCTGCAGGCCCCCCAGCTGCCGGGCATGAGTGAGCAGGAGGAGGCGATGGCCGATCTGTGGGCCACCGGCGTTGCCGCCGATGGACACCCGACCCGGTTCCTGCGGGAGGCCCTGACGGCACGGGGCGTGGTCCGGGCCAGCGATCTGGCCGATACCACCCACGGCACGAAGGTGACGGTCGGGGGGGTGGTGACCCACCGGCAACGGCCGGCCACCGCATCCGGCACCACGTTCCTCGGCCTGGAAGACGAAACGGGCCTGATCAACGTAGTGGTGTCGGTCGGCTGCTGGTCCCGGTACCGGCAGGCGGCCCGCAACGCGCCGGCGCTGCTGGTCAAGGGGAGGGTCGAGCGTCAGGAGGCGGTGGTCAACATCGTGGCCGAGAAGCTCGAGCCGCTCCCGGTGGGCACGGTCCCCGCCAGCCGCGACTTCCGCTGACCGGTTCGGTCGAGAACGCGGTCCTCGTCTCGCTTCACGGCCCGATGGGTGCTGCTACCCAACGCCGCCCATCGGCATCCGACGCCCTGATTGTTGCTGCTATAACCTCTCACCGAGGGTGATGTGGTCTCTCAGGAGCCGAGCTCGGAAAACGAGCGGGGCGGACGGCATCTCGGACAGATCATCGGGGAGGCGATGACGAGCACGCACGGGTCGGCCGCTGAGCGCCAACAACTGATTTCGGGCTCCCCCACGCCGGTCGCAGCACCGGACCTGTCGCTGGTCATCAGCACGATCGGCCGTCCCGAGGAGCTCCGTCGCATGGTGACGTCGATCGGAGCTCAGGTCACCGATCTGGCGATCGAGCTGATCGTCGTCGATCAGAGCGACGACGATGCCACCCTCCAGACGCTCGAAGGGCTCGACCTGGACTTCCCCTACCGGCACGTCCGCAGCCCGGTAGGCCTGTCGCTCGGCCGAAACACCGGGCTCGCCTTGGCGACCGGGCGCTACGTCACGTTCCCCGACGACGATGCCTGGTACGGGGAGTCGATGCTCGAACCCGCCGTCGCCCACCTCGATCGCACCCCGGACATCGGGGGGCTCTGCGGCCGCCTGGCCGCCGCCGATGGGTCGAACAGCATGCTTCGCTGGTCGAAGAAGGCGATGTTCGTCACCCACCGCAACCACCATCGAACATCGATCGGCGCCGTCATGGTGATGCGACGCAGCGTTGCCGAGTCGATCGGCGGATTCGACGAGACGCTCGGCCCGGGGACGGGGTTGTGGTACGGCTCGTGCGAGGACGCCGACTTCGTGCTCCGCGTCATCGAGAGCGGTATCTCGGTCTGGTACGAACCGAATCTCGTGGTGCACCACCGCGACAGCCGCCTCGACGGTGGCCCCGATGCAGCCAGGAAGTCGCTAGCCTACGGGTGCGGGCAGGGGCGAATGTGGCGGATCCACCGATTCAGCTGGTGGTGGATCGCGTTCCTGCTCGGGCGACGGGTCGTCAGTTCAGTTCTGCTGGCGTTCCAGGGCCATCCCCAGGTCGGGAAGTCGAAGCGAGCCTGGGTTCGCGGCGCGCTGAACGGCCTCATGGATCGACAACCGGTCGACTTCCAGTCGAGCACCGACAGGCCCGACGTCGAGCCCGAGCGGCCCTCCCCCGCACCGACGGCCGGGGAGTTCGTCAAGTCGTTCCGATGGCGGATCATCATGTCGGTCGTCGGGATCGTCTCGACGTTCCTGCTCACCGCCTTGGTCGCTCGACGGTTGCCCGACGGCGAGCTGTCGCTCTTCTACGTCCTGCTCGCCTCGCTCGGCATCGCCCCGATCCTCGGCCGGTTCGGATTGAACACCAAGGCTGTGCAGGAGCTGGGGGTCGCCCGAGCCCAGGATGACTGGCCGACCGCGGTCGGGATCGCTCATCAGGCGGTTCGGGCCTGCTTCGTGCCCTCCGTCGTCACCGGGCCGGTGATCGCTATCTCCTTCATTGCCTGGTCGAGTGGGGATTCCTTCGTCAGCTATGCGCTGCTCGCCTCGCTCATCCTGGTGACCGACTCGATCCGGCAGACCTACAGCGACATCTTCGTCGGTCTCGGCATGCCGCGGCTCGGGGCGGTGCTGGCCCACCAGGTGAGGGCGGTCGGCGTCATCATCGTGCTGGCGGTCGATCAGCTGCTCCTCGGCAACAGCCTGACCCTGACCCGGCTGTTCGTGTTGATGGGCGTCGTCGGTGTTGCGTTCGTCGTCATCGCTCACGTCCGGCTGTGGCTCATTCCTCACGAAGGCGGCGCCGCCACCCACCGGCTCGACATCGGATCGCTCGCACTGGCCGGCGTCCCCTTTCTCCTGGTCGATCTGGTCGCCGCTCTCGTCTCGAGGGGTGATGTGTGGTTGGCGAGCAAGGCCTTCGACGAGAGCACGGCGGCGATCTACAGCACCGCGTCGGTGCTGGCCAAGCAGATCGGCACACCGATCGGCCTGGCCAACGCTGCGCTCGGTCCGGTGGCGGCCGGGTATCTCGTCAGGCACAGGACCGCCGATCTGGAGCGAATCATCCGCATGGTCGTCTCGGCCCTCGGCCTCGTGCTCCTACCGGTCTTCGTCGTCGTCGTGGCGGCCGGCGACGACCTCCTGGCCCTTGCCTACGGTGAGCGCTTCGTCGCCGCCCACCCGTATCTGGTCGCGCTGTTGACGGGCAACATCGCCATCGTCCTCTTGGGGCTGGGAACAACGGTGCTCGTGATGGCCGGCCGGCAGCGACTGGCGATGGTGCTCTCCCTGGGTTGGCTGCTGATCGTCGGTCCGGCTGCGATCGCTGCCGCCTACCTCGGCGGCCCGGGAGCGCTGTCGGTGGTGTCGGCTACGGCGACGCTCGGCCTCTTGGTCGTGAACGCAGTGGCAGCCTGGGTGACCACCGGAATCCGGGTGTACCCGAGACCGGCCAGCCTCGGCGAGCTAGCTCGGCGGTGGTCGGTGCTCGACCGTCGGTCCCCCCACCAGCCGGCCTGAGCGGCGGCTAGGTCGATACCCGAAGGTGATCAGGAGCGGCCAGGTCAGCGCCGTGACGACGAGCCTGTCTCGCCGCGCCATGGCCGTCAGCCACTCGACGTCCTCTTCGACGGCGACCGCTCCGTGCTCGAATCGCATCGGGTTTCCCGACAAGGTGTGCTGCCGGTCGAGGTCGATCGTGCCCCGAACGGACGCATCGATGTCGAGGTCGATGCCGTAGCGGTCGAGCAGTGAGCGGGCGACGTCGTGCGGGGAGGCGACGAAGTCCTCGTACCTGATCCGACGATAGCTCGCTGCGTGACGCCGAAGCCCCAGCGACAGGCCATTGTGAACGTTCCAGATCGCCCCCGATCGGATGGGCGACTCGATCGGCATCAGGGTCCCCGGCTCGGGACGGGCCGGGTCGACCCTCTTGCGCATCCAGGAGAAGGCAACCGCCCTGCTGTCGCGGACGAGGTGGACGACGTGGAGGTCGATGCGCAACGAGGTGGCCAGGAGGTAGCCGTGGGACGGATCCTTGGTCGAGTCGATCACGACGTCGCAGCCCGAGATCTCACGAATCGAGGCGTAGAGACATTCGAGCAGGTCTCGGTACTCGGTCAGGCGGCGGCGGTAACCGCGACCCATCAGGTCGAGTGACAGCGCCGGGATGTAGCGCATCCGGTCGATCGCGTGCTGCAGCTCGACGATCTGCTTGGCGCTGGGCTTGCGACCGTATCGCTCGAAGGTGGCCAGGGTCACGTCGGACCAGAACGAGCAGTCGGAGAACGGTGCGCCGCAGCCGCACCGGTGGTTGCCGACGAAGCTGTTCTCCCAGATGTAGCGGATCTCACCGGCCGAGAAGGTCCCCCCGGCCTGCCCGAGGACCCGGTCCAGCAGCGTGCTGCCACTCCGTTGGGCGCCAGCGATGAACAGCACGGGGATCCGCGTCCGCTCCTCGTCCTCCTCGTGGGCCTCTCGCTGGTTCTGGTCCGCCACCGGCGGATTCTACCGGGAACGGGATCGTGCGCTCAGGTCCTCGCTGGGGTCGGCCGCCTCGGCCGCCAGGATCGTCCGCTTGCGGTCCGGGCCCCAGCGGTAGCCGCCGGGGGAGCCGTCGCTGCGGACGACGCGATGGCAGGGCACGAGCACGGCGGCCGGGTTGGCCCCACAGGCGTTGGCCACCGCGCGGTAGGCGCCGGGCCGGCCGATCCGGTTGGCGATGTCGGCGTAGCTGGCGACCGTTCCCGGCTCGAGGTTGCGCAGTGCTTCCCACACGGTGACCTGGAAGGCGGTGCCCCGGAGGTCGAGAGGGATCTGATCAGCCCGTTTCGATGGTCGGCCTTCGGTCAGCTGGCCGATGAGCGTGGCCACCTCGAACAGCCCATCGTCGTCGCGGCCGACCCTGGCCTCGGGGAACTCGGCGCGGATCTCCTCGATCAGGGTGTCGGCGTCGTCACCGATGCGCACGGCACATACCCCGCGGGCCGTGGCGGCCACGACGACCTCGCCGAGTGGCACCGAGATCGACGTGAAGGCAATGTCGGTCCCGGGTGAGCCACGGCGGAATGCGTCGGGGTTGGAGCCGAGCTGGGTGGCGCCATGGTCATAGAACGCCCTCATCGACCCGTACCCGGCGGCGAAGACGGCCTCGGTGACCGGTACGCCGCGCCGCAAGGCATTACGGACTCGCTCACTGCGTTGTGCCCGGCGGTAGGCGGCGATCGTGACGCCGATCGTCTCGGCGAACACCCGGCGGAGGTGACGTTGCGACCAGCCGACCCGGTCGGCCAACTCAGCGAGGTCGGGGTCGTCGTCGGGGTTCTCGATACAGCGGCAGACGGCAACGACCGACGCCACTGCGGGGTCGGTCACCGTGGTGGCATCGGGCCGACAGCGGCGGCACGCCCGGTAGCCGGCGGCCACTGCGTCGGCGGCGGTCGGGAAGTACGCGATGTTCTCCCGGCGGGGCCGCCGTGACGGGCAGGTGGGCAGGCAGTAGATCCTGGTCGTGGTGACGGCATAGAAGAACACGCCGATCGCTGCCTGGTCTCGTCGCTCGACGGCGCTCCAGCGGGCCTGGTCAAGATCATCCATGGACTCGAACCTAGAGCGCCATGGCCCTCTACGGCTTCCCGGTGCCGGACATCCAAACTCAGGCGACTCCGGCTGGGTCCCAGAGCCGGATCCAGCCCGACTCGACCTCCAGCTCTGCGGTCTCGTAGCCGTGCTCGCCCGGGAGCAGCACGCGATACTCGCCGTCGGGATCCGCCACCCGGACTCGCTGGTAGGGGAGGCGGCGCCGGGCCACACCGAGCACGTCGTCGACGGAGGAGAACCGAGCGAGGCACTCGAGCATCCTGACCGTCGGCGTCATCATCGTCATCTCCCCGAGTCGCCACCGCTCCAGCGCCGTCCGGGGCTCCATCCACGACAGGTTGACGATCTCGCCGTCGTCGAAGTGGGGGTCCTGATCGTGGGGGGCCTTGGCGACGAAGAACCGTGCGTCGAAGCGTCGGGGCGGCCCGAGCGGGGTGATGAAGCGAGCCACCTCCTCGATGGCGGTCACGTCGAGGGAGATGCCGTGCTCCAGGAGGAGGTCGATGAAGGCGAGCTCGTCGGCCCGGACCCGGTCCCGGAGGTCGGCGAGGTCGAGCCCGGGGTCGATCGTCGGGGTGAGGAGCAGGCCGGCCTCCTCCAAGGTCTCGCGGCACGCGGCCAACCACCAGGCGAGCCCGCCCCGTGGCACATCGATG
>Ga0224508_10002246_pt1 | contig 16653 bp, 18 predicted proteins | sample SF_Jan12_sed_USG_4_FD_170157 | JGI IMG/M metagenome (GOLD analysis project Ga0224508, IMG submission 170157) | Sediment microbial communities from San Francisco Bay, California, United States - SF_Jan12_sed_USGS_21 | ecosystem: Environmental > Aquatic > Marine > Sediment | place: USA... | reverse complement strand
CACGGCGCGCCCCGCTTCGCCGGAGCGAGGCTTCGCGGAGGCGAGCGGGTCCGTCACGTCGAAAGCTCCTTCAGGCCCGCCGTGATCAGCGCCTCCAGCGGCGCCCGGTCGCCCAGGGCGCGGCTCGCCTGGACCACGGCGCCAAAGGACTCGCTGCGGCCATAGCCGAGGTTGACCAGGGCGGATACCGCGTCCTCGGCTGCCCGGCCGAGACCGCCTCCGAGATCGCCGCCGAGATCGCCGCCAGTGCCGTTGGGCGGGACCGCGGCCGCCGCCGGACCGAGCGCCAGATTGCCGGCCTTGTCCTTCAGTTCGACGAGAATCCGGCTGGCCAGCTTGGGGCCGACGCCGCCGGCCCGGGTCAGCTGCGCCTTGTCCTGGGCCGCGATCGCCTGGATCAGGTCCTGCGGCGACAGCACCGAAAGGATCGACAGCGCCATCCTGGCGCCCACGCCCTGCACCGTGCACAGCAGGCGGAACCAGTCCCGCTCGGCCTGATCGATGAAGCCGTAGAGGTGAATGTGGTCCTCGCGCACGTGGGTTTCGACCAGCAGAGCGACCGGGCCGCTCCCCGGCGGCAGGCGCTCGAGGCTCCGGCGCGAGCAGAACACGTGATACCCGACGCCGGCGACGTCGATCAAAGCCCAGTCTTCGCCGGCCGAGTCCACCTGGCCCGTCAGCTTGCCGATCATCGCCGGCCTCCTTGCGCGGCCGGCAGGGGCTCTTCGCCGGCGGCGGACCAACGCCGGCCCGTCGCCGCGTAATGGCTGTGGCAGATCGCCACGGCGAGCGCGTCGGCCGCGTCCGGGTTGGCGATCGCGCAGCCGGGCAACAGGTGCCCGACCATGGTCTGCACCTGCTCCTTGCTGGCGTGCCCCGTGCCGACCACGGCCTTCTTGACGATCATCGGCAGGTATTCGGCCACCGGCAGGCCATGCTTGGCGGGAGTCAGCAGCACGACGCCGCGCGCCACGCCGAGCTTCAAGGTCGACCCGGCGTTCTTGTTGACCAGGCTCGCCTCCACCGCCGCCTCGTCGGGCCGGTACGCGAGCAGCACCTCGAGCAATCCCGCGTCGAGCTGAACCAGGCGCCGGGCGAGATCGAGGTCTCCGTCGGAGGTGACCACGCCGTTCGCCACGTGCCTGAGACGCGTCCCCTCGGAGTCGATCACGCCCCAACCGGTGCGCCGGAGCCCGGGGTCCAGTCCGATAACGCGCATCAACCCTCTCTCGTCCGCCTGAGGTCGGCCGGTCAGGCCGTCAACCGTTCCAGAACGTCGTCGGCAATCTCGAAGTTCGCCGAGACCTGCTGCACGTCGTCGTTGTCGTCCAGCGTATCCAGCAGCTTGAGCAGGCTTCCGGCCGCATCCTCGTCGATCGTGACGGCGGACTGTGGCTTCCAGGTCAAGCGCGCCTCCCGCGGATCGCCGAAGCGCTCGGCGAGAGCGTCGCGCACGGTCGAGAAATCGTCGGGCGTACAGACGATCTCATGCCCCTCGGCGGTGGACTCGACGTTCTCGGCGCCGGCCTCGGCCGCCGCGTCGAACATCTCGTCCGCGCCGGCGGCCTCCGGGTCGAAGACGATCATGCCGACCCGGTCGAACATGAAGGAGACGCTGTTCGTCTCGCCCAGCGAGCCGCCGTGCTTGCCGAATGCCGCGCGCACCTCGGAAGCGGTCCGGTTCCGATTGTCGGTGAGCGTTTCGACGATGATCGCCGCGCCGCCCGGACCGTAGCCTTCGTAGCGGATTTCCTCGAAGTTCGTGTCGTCTTCGCCGCCGGCGACACGCTTGATGGCGCGCTCGACATTGTCCTTCGGCATATTGGCCGCCCGCGCCGCGGAAATCGCCGCGCGCAGGCGCGGGTTGGCGTCCGGATCGGGCAGGCCCGAGCGCGCCGCGACCGTCACCTCGCGGATCAGCCGGCCGAAGAGCTTGGCGCGCTTTTTGTCCTGCGCGCCCTTGCGAAACATGATGTTCTTGAATTGCGAATGGCCTGCCATGACCCTCCGATCTCGAACTCCGACCCTAGATCCTGGTGATAATCTGTTGCCAGCCTACCATATCTTGGGGCAGAGCGCGCAACGGCTGTGCCCTGATAGAGCAGCTTTATGGCGAGATTTGGGCGCCTTCTAGCAGGAATTCACCGCCGGCAGAAGCCTTTCGGTTTCGTAACCCGACGTTTACTCGCCTTTAAGCACGGTCCGGCCATGATGGGGGTCGGCTCAACTCCGTTCCAGGGACGCAGCGATGGCTATGCCGCACAACTTTCCCGTCCTTCCCGGTCCGAAGGACCTGCCGGCAGACGGTGCCGGTGCCAGTCAGCAGATCAAGCGGGCCGCCGAGCTGGTGTCGGACTTCACCCGGCAGACCGCGCGTCCGGCGCTCGACCTCGCGCTCGCCGCGGCCGACGGCCCGAACGTCGCGGCCGCCGCTGCAACGCTTGGCGGCAGCGCCGACGAAGTGATCCGCCAGACCGAGCTGCTGTACGACGAGGTGGCGCGCTTCCTGACGCTGTCGTCCGAATTCGACGAGGACGCCTAGCGCGATGGTTTCGAATTTCGTCACATTCGATGTGACGAATTTCGGAATCTGACTCACGCTAGAATCTGAAAATTAGTATCCCTTTGGTCCCGAAATTCGATCGATCGAATTTCGGATTTGGGACACTAGGCCTTAAGGTTCGAACGAGGTCGCGGGCAGGCGGCCGCCGGCGCGAACCGGCTCGATGCGCCGCGCCAGGCCCGTGGCGTCGTCGGTTTCCACGTAGACCGCGCAGAGCGTGCCCTCGCCCGAGGCCGGCGACAGGCGCTCGGTCGGCAGCTTGCGTGTGAAACGGGCGACCGGGACCGCCTTGTCCATGCCGATAACCGAATCGTAGTCGCCGCACATTCCGGTATCCGTCTGATAGGCGGTGCCTCCCGGCAGGATCATCGTATCGGCGGTCGGCACGTGGGTATGGGTGCCGACACAGAGGCTCACCCGGCCGTCGACGAAGTGCCCCATGGCCATCTTCTCGCTGGTCGCCTCGGCGTGGAAGTCGAGGACGATGACGTCGACCGTGCCGCCCAGGCGCTGGCGGGCGAGCGCACGCCCGACGCAGGCGAAGGGGTCGTCGAGCGGGTCCATGAACAGGCGGCCCATGACGTTGAGCACCATGACCTTCCGGCCGCGGGGCGCCGGGAAGACCCCGCTCCCGCGGCCCGGCGTGCCGTCGGGATAGTTCTGGGGCCGCAGCAGACGCGGCTCGCCGTCGATGAAGCCCAGCGCCTCGCGCTGGTCCCAGCTGTGGTTGCCGCCGGAGATCACGTCGACCCCGGCCGCCAGGATCTCCTGGCAGATCTTCTTGGTGATGCCGAAGCCGCCGGCCGCGTTCTCGCCGTTGGCGATCACGAAATCGACCGCGAGCCGCTCACGCAGGCTGGGCAGGTGATCGAACAGCGCCTGGCGGCCGCTCCGGCCGACGAGATCACCGCAGAACAGCAGCCGCATGGCCCTCGCCTCCGATCGCTATGGTTTCGCCCTCGGTCAAAATCCAGTCGAGCGTCCGGTCCCTGGGACCGCGGGGCAGCTCGGACAGCTCCTGGCCGGCATACGCGACGCCCACGGCGAGCGCGCGCCCGGCGCTCTGGAGCCGGGCCAGGGTCCGGTCGTAGAAGCCGCCGCCATAGCCGAGGCGCGTGCCCGCGCGGTCGAAGGCCAGCAGCGGCACCAACAAGAGCGCCGGCGTCACTTCCGGCCGGTCCGCGGCCGGTTCGTATAGACCGAAGCCCGCGGTCTCCAGCCGGTCGCCCGGTGCCCAGCGCCGGAACACCAGCGGCGCCCCTTTCGCAACCACGACGGGTAGGCCGATCGGGTGGCCGCGCGCGACCAGCGCCGCCATGGCCGGGCGCGGGTCCAGCTCGTCGCCCTTGGGCCAGTAGGCCGAGACCGCGGCCCCCGGGGCCAACGGGATCGTCCCCCGGTCGAGCACGGCGATCAAGCGCCGGCACAGCGCCTCGCCGGCTCCGGAGGAGGAGGCCGCGGCGCGGCGCCGCTTGGCTTCGGCGCGCAGGCGCATCTTTTCGTCGTCGATATCAGGAGTCACCAGGAAACCTCTGCCGCCCGCCCGGTGGTCTGTCAGGTTCCCGGCGGGGTCGGGGCGTGCCGCGATGGCCGTTGACCGATATGGATCCTCCGTGGCCTGCCAAAGCAGGTGGGCGCCATATACCGAGACCACGGCCCCGGCAGGGACAGCTCCCTAGAGGTTTGTATTGGCCCCAGGGATCGAAAGGTCTGACGCACCTCGCAGCACAAACCCCTGCGCCGATATCTAAGGCTCCTCCAGCCGGTCGGCAATAGCCTCCAACCGGTTGGCGCAGCTTTCCAGCGCTTCGACGGCGGCCGGATCAGGGATCGGATCGGGCGTCGGCGCCGAGCGGCTGGTCTCGAGTTCGGAGATATGGGCGTAGGCATCGGACAGTTCGTCGGCGATCAGCAGGCTCGCCATGACCAGGAGCCGCGGTTCTCCCAACTGCCCCACCGACTCGACCAGGTCGCCGACCCTCTGATCGATGTGCCCGGCCAGGTGTTGCAGATGGGCCTCCTGCCCGTCGTCGCAAGCGACCGTGTAGCTGCGTCCATTGATGGTGAGGGTCACCTCGGCCACGTCAGTCCTCCAAAACGGCTCTGAGGCGGCCGATCGCCGCATCCAGGCGGGTCGTCGCCTGTGCGGCGGCGGCCTGCAGGCGGGCGTTCTCCCGCCGCGTGCCCTCGAGCGCGGCGCGCAGGTCGTCGTCCACCGCCCCACCCTGGGCGGCCTTCGAGACCACCGCGCGGTCCAACCGGTCGAGCGCCGATTGCAGTCTCCGGGCGGCTTGGTCCAGCCGTGACATGGGGGCTCCTTGCTCGGGTTGTGCCGTGGGGGGAGGTCCTCCCTCCAAAGGTCGCTGAGAATAGGCGCGGCCGCCCGTCATGGTCAACCGCGCCCGGGCGGTTGTATGCCGTCGCGCGTAAAGCGGGCGTCCCCGACCCGCGATAGGTGATGTCGACACCAGACTCCGGGTCCGGGACGGCCACATCGCGGTTGACGGGCCCGGTCTGTGGCGGCATTTTGCGCCTGGACACCGGTGAGGGGACGCCGCCCGGCGGCAATCCTTCTCGACGATATCCCGCAAACAGGTGGAACACTCGATGGACGAAGTGGGGTCCTCCGTCTCGACACCCGACGCTCCGGACGCGGGCGGAGTCGGCCACGGCGATCTTGCGAACGCGGTACGATTTTTGGCGATGGACGCGGTTGAGCGTGCGGGGTCTGGTCATCCCGGGATGCCGATGGGGATGGCGGACGTTGCGACGGTTTTGTTCACGCGGTTTCTGAAGTTCGACCCGGCGCGTCCGGAGTGGCCGGACCGGGACCGTTTCGTTTTGTCTGCGGGTCACGGCTCGATGCTGCTCTACGGGCTTTTGCACCTGACCGGCTACGAGGAGATGACGCTGGAGCAGCTGAAGGCCTTCCGGCAGCTGGAGAGCCTGACGGCGGGACATCCGGAGTACGGTCCGACGCCGGGGGTCGAGACGACGACGGGACCGCTGGGCCAGGGTTTGGCGAACGCCGTGGGGATGGCCTTGGGCGAGCGTCTTCTGAACGCGCGCTTCGGCGATGATATCGTCGACCACCACACCTACGCGATCGCGGGCGACGGCTGTCTGATGGAGGGGATCAGCCACGAGGCGGCGTCGCTTGCGGGTCATCTGGGTCTTGGCAAGCTGATCGTGCTGTTCGACGACAACGGGATCTCGATCGACGGTCCGACGTCGCTTTCGGTCTCGGACGACCAGCAGGCGCGCTTTGCGGCCTACGGCTGGGACGTTCAGGCGATCGACGGGCACGACCCGGAGGCGATCGCGGCGGCGCTTCGTGCGGCGCGCAAGAGCGCGCGTCCGTCTTTGATCGCGTGCCGCACGGTGATCGGCTACGGGGCGCCGAGCAAGGCGGGGACATCGCAGACGCATGGGGCGCCCTTGGGGGCGGAGGAGATTGCGGGCGCGCGCGAAGCGCTGGGCTGGCCGCATCCGGCCTTCGAGGTTCCGGCGGAGGTGCTGGCTGCCTGGCGGTCTGCGGGGGCCAAGGGGGCCGCGGCCTCGGCGGCGTGGAACGATTGTGTCGCGGGACTGGAGAAGGGCGAGCTTTCGGAGTTTCAGCGCCGTGTGATGGGCCTGCTTCCGGCGGGCTGGGAGGCGGGGCTGAACGCCTTCAAGCGGCGGACGAGCGAGGAGCGGCCGGCCATGGCGACGCGGGTGTCGTCGCAGAAGGTCCTGGAGGTCGTGACGGAGGCGCTGCCGGAGTTGCTCGGCGGCTCGGCGGACCTGACGGGATCGAACAACACGCGGGTTTCCGGCCAGGCGCCGGTGGCGGCGTCGGACTTCTCCGGGAGCTACGTCTACTACGGGGTGCGCGAGCACGCGATGGCGGCGGCGATGAACGGTCTGGCGCTGCACGGCGGGTTCATTCCCTACGGCGGGACGTTCCTGGTGTTCGCGGACTACTGCCGTCCGGCGATCCGGCTTTCGGCGCTGATGCGCCAGCGTGTGATCTACGTGCTGACGCACGACTCGATCGGCTTGGGCGAGGACGGCCCGACGCACCAGCCTGTCGAGCACCTGGCGAGCCTGCGGGCGATCCCGAACCTGAACGTGTTCCGTCCGGCGGACACGGTGGAGACGGCGGAGTGCTGGGCGCTGGCGCTGCGCTCGGAGCACCGGCCGTCGGTGCTGGCGCTGAGCCGCCAGGGCCTGCCGACGGTGCGCGGCGAGCACAGCGAGGAGAACCTCTGCGCGCACGGCGCCTACATCCTGGCGCCGGCGGAGAGCGAGCGTCAGGTGACGCTGATCGCCACGGGCTCGGAGGTGTCGCTGGCGCTGGAGGCGCAGGGCCTGCTGCGCGGCGAGGGGATCTCGGCGGCGGTGGTGTCGATGCCCTGCCGGGAGCTGTTCGAGGAGCAGAGCCAGCACTACCGCGACGAGGTGCTGGGCCCGGGCAGCTTGCGCATCGCGGTGGAGGCGGCGGTGGGCTTCGGCTGGGAGCGCTGGACCGGCGACCAGGGCGGCTTCGTCGGCATGACCGGCTTCGGCGCCTCGGCCCCCGCCAAAGACCTCTACCAACACTTCAACATCACACCCGAGGCCGTCGTCCAAGCCGTCAAGGCACGGCTTTGAAGGCCCCGGCCGGCGGGTGAAGCAGACGGAGGAGTGCAACCCATGACGGACGCAACGCTGGAGCAGACGGCCAAGGCGCTGGTCGCCGACGGCAAGGGAATCCTGGCGGCCGACGAAAGCGCGCCGACCATCAAGAAACGCTTCGACGGCATCGGCGTGGACTCGACCGAGGCCAGCCGCCGCGACTACCGCGAGATGCTGTTCTCGACGCCGCGCGTCGGCGAGCACATCAGCGGCGTCATCCTGTTCGACGAGACGATCCGCCAGGACGCCGCCGACGGCACGTCCCTGGTCGAGATCATCCGGGATGCCGGGATCATGCCGGGCATCAAGGTCGACACCGGCGCCAAGCCGCTGGCCGGCTTCCCGGGGGAGACCGTCACCGAGGGCCTGGACGGCCTGCGCGACCGCCTGAACGAATATGCCGAGCTCGGCGCGCGCTTCGCAAAGTGGCGCGCGGTCTACCGCATCGGCGAGGACATTCCGAGCGCCGCCTGCGTGACGGCCAACGCCCATGCGCTCGCCCGTTACGCGGCGCTGGTCCAGGAGGCCGGCCTGGTGCCGATCGTCGAGCCCGAGGTCCTGATGGACGGCGGCCACGACATCGAGGTCTGCGACTTGGTGAGCGAGGAGGTGCTGCGCAGCGTCTTCAACGAGCTCGCCGTGCAGGAGGTCGAGCTGGAGGGCATGCTGCTCAAGCCCAACATGGTGATCTCCGGCAAGGACTGTCCCGAGCAGGCCGACGTGCAGGAGGTCGCCGAGCGCACGGTCCGCTGCCTCAAGCGCGCGGTGCCGGCGGCCGTGCCCGGCATCGTCTTCCTGTCCGGCGGGCAGTCCGACGAGGTCGCGACCCTGCACCTCAATGCGATGAACAAGCTGGGCGAGAGGCTGCCGTGGAAGCTCAGCTTCTCGTACGGCCGCGCCCTGCAGGCCGCGCCGCTCAAGGCCTGGGCCGGCAAGCCGGAGAACCTGGAAACCGCCCAGGCGGCCCTGTTCGAGCGCGCCCAGGCCAACGGCCAAGCGACGCTGGGCACCTACGCCTGAGCATTGAGAAGCATTCTAAGAAGAGGAGAAAGAAGTCATGGCATTGCGGGTCGGCATCAACGGTTTCGGGCGGATCGGGCGGCTGGTGTTCCGCGCCGCCATGGAAGCCAAGCGCGCGGACATCGAGTTCGTCGCCATCAACGACCTCGGCACGCCCGAGGCCAACGCCCACCTCCTGAAGTACGACTCCGTCCACGGGCGCTTCCCGGGCGAGGTCGAGGCCAAGGACGACGCCATCGCGATCGACGGCCGGGAGGTGCGCGTGCTGGCCGAGCGCGACCCGGCCAAGCTGCCCTGGGGCGACCTCGGCGTCGATATCGTGATGGAGTGCACCGGGCTGTTCAACAGCAAGGACAAGGCCTCGGCTCACTTAAAGGGTGGCGCCAAGAAGGTGCTGGTCTCGGCGCCCGCCTCGGGCGCCGACCTGACCGTGGTCTACGGCGTCAACCACGACAAGCTGGAGCCCGGCCACAGCGTCGTCTCGAACGCGTCCTGCACGACCAACTGCCTGGCGCCCGTGGCCCACGTGCTTCACCGCACCGTCGGCATCGAGCGCGGCTTCATGACCACGATCCACTCCTACACCGGCGACCAGCCCACGGTCGACACCCTGCACAAGGACCTGCGGCGCGCCCGCGCGGCCGCCGTGTCGATCATCCCGACCTCGACCGGCGCGGCGCGCGCCGTCGGCCTGGTGCTGCCGGAGCTGGCGGGCAAGCTGGACGGCGTGGCCCTGCGCGTGCCGACGCCCAACGTCAGCCTGATCGACCTGAAGTTCGACGCTGGGCGCGCGACCAGCGCCGAGGAGATCAATGCGGCGATCAAGGAGGCCGCGGCCGGCGAGCTGAAGGGCGTCCTCGAGGCCAACGCCCAGCCGCTGGTCTCGGTCGACTTCAACCACAGCCCGGCCAGCTCGGTCTTCGACCTGGACGGCACCCAGGTGGTCGACGGCACGCTGGTGCGCGTCATGTCCTGGTACGACAACGAATGGGGCTTCTCCAACCGCATGAGCGACACCGCCGCCCTGCTGGGCACGATGCTCTGAGGACCCGCCGCCGGGACCGCGACAGCGGCCTTCGGCGGCGCGCCGCCCGCTTGGGATCTGGCATCGCTGTCGAATTCGGGCGCGATACCCCACCCTGAACCTGGCCGCGGCGCCTGGAACCCGCCCGCCTACCGCATCTGCCAGACCAAGGTGCTTCCGGCGCCGTGCCGTTGGGCCAGAAGATGTCCGGAAGGCCGTCGCCGTCGGTGTCGCGGATCTGCTGGACCATCCGGCCCAGGGGCGGCTTGCCGATCGAGGCCGGGCTAGTCAGCCCGCGCCCCCAGCAGGGTCACTTGGTTCCCAGAGTCTGGAGCGTTGAGGCGATTTCCCGGCTGAGATTGCCGACGGCGCGGCTCATCGCGGCGACCACCGCCTCGTGGTCGCCTTTGGGCTCGCTCGTCTCGGTGAAGCTCGACCTGCGCATGGCCAGCGATTTCTTGCCGTCCTTGCCGAGGATATTCCAGCGCGCGATCAGCGAGGCCGTGCCGTCCAGGTCGGCGTCGAATCGAAGCACCTCGACCGTGACCTGATAGTTGAGCGCCGTGGCGCGGCGTTGCGGCAGCTTGGCGACGCGGTCGGTCCCCAGGAGGATCGAGAGGTTCTCGGCCAGCACCCGCGAGAAGTTGTCCTGCAGGGGCTCCGCCCATTTGTCGAACTCGGCCAGCTGCAGCTTGTTTGAGCTGGCCAGCGCGACGACCTGCGGCCGGTCGAGATAGGCCGGCAGGACCACGGGGCCGACGCCTAGCGACAGCTTGTCCGCGTCGGCGCCCAGGCTCGCGGCCGCCGAGGGCGGCAGGCTGGACAGGATGTAGAAGTCGGTGGGCTGGGTCTGGGCGCAGCCGGCCGGGGCCAGCAGGGCGGCGGCCAGGACAAGGACGGCCAGGCGCGATGGGTTGCGGTGCATGATCAATCCTCCGATCCGGCTTTGCCGCGGAGCAAGGCCTCGGGATGTTGCTCGAGATAGTCGGTCAGGAAGCGAATCGAGCGGGCCGCCTCGGTCAGCTCCTTCATGAGCAGGGAGAGGTCGTAGCGCACCTCGGATCTCTCCCCGATGACCCCGTCCGCCGAGATCAGGGTCGATTTGGCCTGCAGCAGGGCGTCCTCGGCCGCCTGCGAGGTGTCCTCGAGGCTGGCCAGCAGCGGCACGACCTTGCCGTCGACATTGCGCACCAGGACCTGGAGATCCGAGAGGGTCTGGTTGGCGTTTTGAATCGTCTTGCGCAGGTCTCCGGCCAGCTCTTCCATGGGCAGGGCGCCGACCTTGGCCAGCACCTGCTCGACCGACTGCTTGATCTCCTCCAGGTCGGAGGGCACGGTCGGGATCTCGGCATACCTGCCCTTGGTCCTCAATTCGGCCGCCGGGCTGTCCGGGTGAAAGTCGAGCTCGACGAGCAGCTGGCCGGTCAGCAGGCTGCCGCTTTGCAGCTGGGCCCTGAGGCCGCGTTCGACGAGACGCGCCATGCCCGCATAGGGATCGCTATTCTCCGGGGTCTCCGCCCCTGTGACATCGAGCACGTTCACCCGCTGCGGCTCGATCTGGAACGTCACGGGGATGCGAACGGACGTGGTCTTCCGGTTGATCTCGAGCGCCACGTCGGTCACCGATCCGATCCTGATGCCGCGGAATTCGACCGGCGCGCCGACCTGCAGGCCCCTGACCGAGCCGTCGAAGTAGGCCACGTAGGGGGTCTTCTCCGTGTAGGAGGCCTCGCTGACGCTGGCATGGTCGTCGAACAGCTTGAAACCGGTGCCTTCCACTGCCGGTTCGAGGTTCGACGCACTGACCGGAGTGTCGAAAGAGACACCGCCCGCCAGAAGGGCTTCCACGGAGGCGGTCGAGACGGTGAAGCCGTCGGCGCCGACCGAGATGTCGATGCCGCTGGCATTCCAGAACCGGCTGTTCGCCCGGACCAGCCGGTCATGCGGCTCCCTGACGAAGATATCGATCCGAACGCCCTGGCCCCGCTCGACCAACTCGTAGTCGAGCACTTCGCCGACCTCCAGGCCACGATAGTAGATCGGCGACCCGGGGCTCAGCGAGCCAAGGCTGTCCGCCTGGAGCTTGAACTTGCGGCCCGCTTCGTCGGCCAGCATCGGCGGCGGCACCTCGAGGCCGGTGAACGCCCGTCTTGGGGCCCCGGGCCCGAGTTCCAGCCCGATGTAGGAACCGGAAACCAGGGTGCCGAGCCCGGAGACGCCGCCCGCGCCGAGCCGGGGCCGCACGACCCAGAAGCGCGTACCCTCGGTCAGATGCTGTTTGGCGTCCTTGACGAGGGTCGCGGTCACGATGATGTGCGAGGTGTCCTCGCTGATCGCGACGTTCTCGACCAGGCCGACCTCGACGTCGCGGAACTTGATCTTGGTCTTGCCGGCCTCGAGGCCCTCGGCCGTCTTGAAGGTGATGGTGACGGTCGGCCCCTTCTCCATGATCGTCGTGTAGCCGAGCCACACGGCGATCACGCCGGCGATCAGCGGGATCAGCCAGACGATGGAGAAGCCGCGGCTCGGCTCGACCGCCACGTCGGGCAGCTCGTCCCGCTCAGGCGGCTCTTGGGGTCGTTCGCTCATGCTCGCTCTCCATATTGTCCCAGATCAGCCTCGGGTCGAAGCTCATGGCCGCGATCATGGTGATGATGACCACGGCGGCGAAGGAGGTGGCGCCGACGCCCGGCTCGATGGTCGCGATCGAGCCGAGCTTCACCAGCGCCACCAGGATCGAGATCATGAAGATGTCGATCATGGACCAGCGGCCGACCGCCTCGGTGATCCGGTAGAGGCGCGTCCGGTCCCTGGGACGCCATTGCGATTTGCGCTGGACCGAGATCAGCAGATAGCTGAGCCCGATCAGCTTCAGCACGGGCACGGTGATGCTGGCGAAGAAGACGAGCAGGGCGAGCGGCCACATGCCGCCTTCGACCAGGTGCTTGACCCCGCTCAGGATGGTGTCCGGCGCGCCCTTGCCGAAGGAGATCACGGTCATGACCGGAAAGACATTGGCCGGAATGTAGAGGATGGCCGCGGTCAGCAACAGCGCCCAGGTGCGGGCGAGGCTGTTCGCCTTGCGCCGGTGCAGCGCGGTGCCGCAGCGCGGGCAGTGCATGTGGCCGCCCTTCGGCGGCCGGCGCAGCCGGCTGACCAGATCGCAGGCATGGCAGCCGACCAGCGTGGTGCGCCACTTGGCCGGCAGCCGCGCGACGCGCGGCGCGGTTTTCAGGCGCTCCCACACGACGCGCGGGTCGAGGCTGGCGTCGGCGGCCGCCAGGAGCACGATCAGCGCGACGAAGGAGTAGAGCGCGACGCCCAGCTCGATCGTCGCCAGATCGATCAGCTTGACGTAGGCGACGAAGACGCCGAGCAGGTAGACCTCCATCATCGCCCAGGGGTGCAGGATCTCGACCAGCCTGAACACCGCGGCCAGATGGCGCGGCCGCCGGCCGAGCTTCAGCGGCAGCAGCACGGCGAGCATGGAGAGCACCTTGACCAGCGGCAGGAGGATGGAGCCGCAGAACACCACGACGGCGAGCGGCCACAGGTCGGCGTCGTAGAGCTCCATCACGCCGGTGATCAGCGTGCTCTCCTGCGCCCGCCCCTCCATCTTGAAGGTCATAAAGGGAAAGACGTTGGCCAGCACGAAGAAGATCAGCGCCGCCAGGCTCAGCATCAGGGTCCGGTCGAGGCTGTTGCGCCGCGCCTTGTACAGCACCGCCCCGCAGCGCGTGCACTTGGCGGCGGCGCCGTCGGGCAGCGGCCGTTCCCGGTGCAGGAGCCCGCAATCGTGACACGCGATCAAAGAAAACGCCTTAGCCATCACACCCCGAACCCTGACGAAATCCCTGCGACGGACCCCCAGAAATCGACCCGCCATCCGGCAAGAATACAGTGCGGCACCTCCACCGCTTCGATTCATCCATAGATACCAGACAATATAACCAATACATATCTAAACAGATATTTCAATAACAAAGGTTCCGTTAACCATGTAAATGATCGAAATAATTCATATTCGTTTACCCGGGACCAAGTTGTAAGCACGGTTGACGATTTCACCGGCTCGCGCTTATCTGTGCCGCCCTATCCAGGCCAGGTATCCGGCCGGGGGTTCGTTTCCATAGCTTGGCGAAATCACCTGCTTGGCCGACCGGGCTTTGTCTCTATGATCGCGCCATGGCCGGCAAAGCGGTGATCGTCCATTCCCTCGAGCACGCGCGCGCGGCGCTGGCCGCGGCGGCGGCACTCGGCGTGCCGGTGACGCTCGCCTCGGCGCCCGGCGCGTCGGCCTACGCCGGGCCGGGCTGGTTCCAGGAAATGACGGCCCTGGCGGCGGCCGAGGTGCCGCAGGCGGCCTTCGAGGCCGTGATCGATTGCGCCGACCGGCCGGGCGAGGTGCTGCTGGCGCTGCGCCTGGGGCTTACGCGCGTGCGCTTCACCGGCAAGGCCGCGGTCGCGCGGAAGCTCGCCGCCATCGCCGAGCAGTCCGGCGCGGAGCTGGTGACCGGCCGGCTTCGGGCGCTCGACCTGCGCGGCGCGGCCGATCCGCTCGCTGCCTGCCGCGCCTGGCTGGCGCCGAAGTGAAGGAAGGCGACCATGGCTGAAACCGAGCCCCCCGCCTGCCGCCTCTACCTGGTCCTCCCGTCGGGCCTCGCCGCGGGAGACGCGCCGGAGGCCGTCGCCGGGCAGCTCGCCACCGCGCTCGAGGCCGGCGAGGTGGCCTGCGTTCTGCTGCGCACCGGCCGACTGGACGACCGGGCGGCGCTCCGCGCGGCGCGGGCGCTCGGGCCCGTCGCCCAGGCGCGCGACGTGGCCTTCCTGGTCGAGGACCGGCCCGAGATCGCGCGGGAGAGCGGCGCCGACGGCGTGCACCTGAGCGGCGGCGAGGCCGCGGTCGCCCGGCTGCGCGAGACGATCGGGCCCGAGGCCATCGTCGGCGTGTCCTGCGGCGTCTCGCGCCACGCCGCCATGCTGGCCGGCGAGGCGGGCGCCGACTACGTCGCCTTCGAAGGCGAGGAGGCCGAGCTGAAGGACCTGCTCGACTGGTGGCAGGGGCTCATGACCCTGCCCTGCGTCGCGCTGGGTGGCGTCACGCTGGAGAACGCCGCGGCGCTGGCCCGCGCGGGCGCCGATTTCCTCGCCCTGGAGGAGGCCGTCTGGGAGCATCCCGACGGGCCGGGCGCCGCGGTCGAGGCCTTCGCCGCGCGGCTTGCCGAGGCCGACCGCTAGCGCTTGCCTCCCCCCGGGCGCGCTGCTAGCTTCCGCGCGCAGCAGTGCAGCGAACCACTTCGAAACTCCGGACTTCCGCGCCATGAAGATCAACGGTAACGCCATCCGTCCCGGCAACGTGATCGAGCACAAGGGCCGCTTGTGGCGCGCCGTCAAGATCCAGCACACCCAGCCGGGCAAGGGCGGCGCCTACCTGCAGGTCGAGCTCAAGGACATCCGCGACGGTACCAAGCTGAACGAGCGCTTCCGGGCGAGCGAGGACGTCGATCGGGTGCGCCTCGACCAGAGCGAGTACCAGTACCTCTACGCCGAGGGCGACATGCTGACCTTCATGGACCAGGGCTCCTACGAGCAGGTCTCGCTCAGCAGCGACCTGGTCGGCGAGCCCGTCCGCTTCCTGCAGGACGGCATGATCGTGACCATCGAGTCCTACGAGGGCGAGGCGATCGGCGTCATGCTGCCCGAGACGGTCACCATGGCGGTGGTAGAGGCCGACCCGGTGGTGAAGGGGCAGACCGCGTCGTCCTCCTACAAGCCGGCCACGCTCGAGAACGGCGTGCGCGTCATGGTACCGCCGCACATCGAGGCCGGCACCCGGATCGTGGTCAACACCGCCGACGGAAGCTACATGGAGCGGGCCAAGGGCTGAGCCCCGCCCGCTCGGGAAAGGCGATCCAGGACCATGGCCACGCGTTCGGCCACCATCAACGTGATGATCCGCGCCGCCGACCGCGCCGCGCGGAGCCTCAAGCGCGACTTCGGCGAGGTCGCGAACCTGCAGGTCTCGCGCAAGGGGCCGGCCGACTTCGTCTCGGCCGCGGACCTGCGCGCCGAGGAGGTGCTGCGCGGGCAGCTGCGCCGGGCGCGCCCGGACTATGGCCTGCTGATGGAGGAATCGGGCGCCACCCCAGGCACCGAGCCCGGCGGCCGGCGCTGGATCGTCGACCCGCTGGACGGCACCAGCAACTTCCTGCACGGCCTGCCTCACTTCGCGATCTCGATCGCGCTGGAGGAGGCCGGCGACCTCCTCGCCGCCGTGGTCTACGACCCGGTCAAGGACGACCTGTTCTGGGCCGAGAAGGGCATCGGCGCCTATCTCGACGACCGGCGCATCCGGGTCTCGTCGCGCGAGCACCTCGACACCGCCCTGATCGCCACGGGCATCCCTTACAAGGGCCACGGCGAGCATTCCGCCTTCCAGGCCGAGCTCGGGATGGTGATGGCCGAGACCGCGGGCGTGCGCCGCTGGGGGGCCGCCGCGCTCGACCTGGCCTATGTCGCCGCCGGCCGCTACGACGGCTTCTGGGAGCGCGACCTGTCGCCCTGGGACATCGCCGCCGGCGCGCTGCTGGTGCGCGAGGCGGGCGGCTACGTCAGCACGATCGAGGACAAGCCGCTGCAGCTCGACGGCGCCAGCGTTCTGGCCGCGAACGACCGCCTGCACCGGCCGCTCGCCAAGCTGCTCGGGCGGGCGCGGGCCGAGGCGGCCGGCGGTTAGAGCGGTTGGACGGCGGCGGCGCGCCGCAATGCGGTTGTCGCCGCATCCAGGCGCAATTACGGTGACGGTGCGATGGGCTCGACACGGCATTCCTCCGCAAGCACGCCGGGCGGCAGCGACCGGAGCTGGAACCGGGGCCGGAACCGCGGCCACCCGGCGCGGCGGGCCTGGGCTTTCTACGCGGCCGCGGCACTGGTGCTGCTCCCCGGCATGGCGGCCTCCGTCCTGGCGGACGCGCCCGAGCGCGCCGACGGGTCCGGGATCGTCGTCAACGCCGAGGTCCTGAACGATCTCAGCCGCGCGGCGGCGGCCGGCCCCGCCGCGGGAGAGCGGGTGCTTCCGCTCGCGCCGGCGCCCGCGCTTCTGCCGCCGCCGGACAGGATGCCGGCGAGCCGCCTGTTGGTGCAGCCGCTACGCCCGGTCGAGGGCGAGCCGCCGGCCAGGCCGCGCCGCAAGCCCCTGGCGGCCCTCGACCCGGCGGCCGGGGCCGGCCCGGCGGTGCAAGTCCCCCAAGCGGCTCCGGCCCCCGCTCCGGCTCCTGCTCCGGCTCCTGCTCCGGCTCCTGCTCCGGCTCCTGCTCCGGCTCCTGCTCCGGCGCCCGACGTCACGGAGACGCCGCCCGCGACTCCCGCGCCGCCCCCGCCCAGCCAGGCG
>Ga0224508_10002245_pt1 | contig 16656 bp, 15 predicted proteins | sample SF_Jan12_sed_USG_4_FD_170157 | JGI IMG/M metagenome (GOLD analysis project Ga0224508, IMG submission 170157) | Sediment microbial communities from San Francisco Bay, California, United States - SF_Jan12_sed_USGS_21 | ecosystem: Environmental > Aquatic > Marine > Sediment | place: USA... | reverse complement strand
CGGCTTGGCTCAGGGTTGCCATCAGCCTTACTGTTAAGGTTTCCCTGAATTCATCCCGTTCACTTTGTGTCTTTCGACACAAACGCACCGTTTTTCTTTGATGAGTCCCCTGCTCTAACCAGCTGAGCTACAGGCCCATAAAGGGAGCGGCATTCTAATCCGGAATCGAAAATATTTCAGCAGGAATTCCGGGTTCGAATTTCGGCCTCCTTTTTCTGCGAAATGCCGCCCGGACCCAGTTCCGAATTTCGCTGTGATCGGGATCAACGACTCTTATTTTTCAATGACTTATGATTCGCAGTCTGTGTCGGACGCCGCCCCGGGCAGGTTTGTCTGGGTATCTGGGAACAAATATGACGTATTTGGGTGCCCGCAAGTGCCAGGGAACGGGACTACTCGACCTGATGCTTGCGGTGATCATTGCTTCATTGCTGGCGGCGGTCGCAATACCAGCTTATGACCAGTTCGTCGACCGGGCCAAGGTAAACCGGGCCATTGGGGACATCGGCACAATCAGCATCGAGCTCGAGCGCTTCTACGTTAAGAATAACCGTCAGCTTCCGAATTCCCTCAACGAGTTGCAGATCGAGATCCCACTCGATCCCTGGGGTGCGCCGTATCAATACCTGAACATAATCAACGCCGGTCCGGGAAAGGGTGGTTTTCGAAAAGACGGAAAACTCAATCCACTAAATAGCGATTTTGATCTCTACAGTATGGGAGAGGACGGTGACTCGAAAGGGCCGTTGTCCGCCAAGGCCAGCCGTGACGACATCGTACGTGCCAACAACGGTGCGTTTATCGGTCTCGGAGAGGACTACTGATGGGCGGCGGCTTTTCCAGCATTCTGACCCGTGGTGTCGGTCGCCGGATTCTGGGTCTGTTTTTCCTCGCGGCACTATTGCCTGTGATATTCACGGCATTCCTCGCGTACCACGAGGTTGGCCGGGGTCTCGAGCAGGACGTTAACCGGGAGTTGCGCGAAATCTCAAAAGCGTACGGTGTTGGTATCCTGACGCGGCTTGAGGTTGCTGCCGAAAAAGCGAGCGAAGTAGTACGCATCGTCGAAGAGTCTGGTGCCAGGGCGATTCAGGATCAGGAGTACCTGGTAAGAGATTTCTCGTCGATTGCCGTCATGTCGCAGGACTATCCAGTTGCATCGATACATGGCAGGCAATCCGGTCCGATTAGCGCTTCTGCCATCAATTTTGATCATCTGGCAACGGGCAAGAGTCAGTTACTTGAGATTGAGACGTCTGCCGTCGGTGAATTGATTCTGCTTCGCGGTACGAACATCGGACAGGACAACCAGGCAATATTCGCGTTTCAGTTACGCGCTGAGAGCATCTGGGGCTGGCACGAAAATCTGCCATACCTGACCGAATTCTGTGCGTTTTCGGCAAGTGCAGAAATGCTGCGATGCACGGCAGAAATGGACGCTTCGATTCTCCCGCGATTTTCCGACATTCGATATTCCCGGGGAAACCGTCCGGCGAAAATGACTCTTGGCGATGAACCGCATCTCGCCGCAAACTGGGAGTTGTTTCTCGATGCGCAATTTAGTCACTCCGCGATCGAAATTGTTGCAAGTCAGCCGGAAATTTACGCGTTGAGATCAGGCGCCGATTTCCGGCGCATTTTTCCACCGGCATTGGTCCTGGTCATCGTTTTGGTTGGCGCGCTTAGCTTTAATCTGATCGGCCAAAGTCTCGTACCTTTGCAACGGCTGACTATTCTCGCCCGCCAGTTTGCAGCGGGTGACCTCACGTCGCGAGTACGCATTCGTACGGGTGACGAATTCGAGTCATTGGCGGATGCATTCAACAACATGGCAGCGCGCCTGGGTCGACAAATTGCGACGTTGAAAGCCATGTCGAAAATCGACAGGCTGATTCTGTCAGGCGCGGAATTCGAAGAACTGTCGGAAGACGTTATCGATCACCTTGTCGATCTGACCGGGTATGCGTCGGCCGGAATCATCGCCAGGGATGTTGATGGTCGCAGCGAGGCGAAAATGATCTCCTGGCATGAAGGTCAGTTCATTCATGAACGAGTCGCATTACCGCAGGATATTGGACACGACTGGTGCCAGCCGAGAGAAGTCGAAGTAGAGAATGTCAGTACTGATTTCGCCCCCTACAAAGAACGCTTCCTGAGCTACGGGTTGCGCTACGTCCTGATCATTCCGGTGGTCCTGAACGACGAGTTGAAGGGAATTCTCCTGCTCGGATCGGACAAAAGTTTCGAGACTCATGGCAGCCGCTTAAAGCGCTGCATCGATATTGCGGGGCGGCTCGCAGTAGCGCTGGCGAGTGCGGAGCGCGAAGAGGCGCTCTACCGGCAGGCACATTATGACGAGCTGACCGGTCTGCCAAACCGGCAATTGCTCAAGGACCGGCTGGAGCAGCAATTGGTGCATGCGCGGCGCGATGAATCGAATGGCGCCATTCTTTTTCTCGACCTCGATCGATTCAAGGAAATCAATGATGTGTTCGGTCATTCTGTCGGGGACATCGTCCTGACCCAGTCCGCCGAACGCATCGTCAGCGAGGTGCGCGATACTGACACCGTCGCCCGCTTGGGCGGTGATGAGTTCGTGGTCGTAATGCCACATCTGGCCAGCGGAAACACGCTCCGCATGGCTGCTTCCCGAATCCTGACGCGGCTGGCCGAACCGTTCCTGGTGCGGGGCACCAGTCATTTCCTGAGTGCCAGCATCGGCATTGTCGTATTTCCCGAAGACGGAGACAGTGTTGAGACACTCCTGAAGAATGCCGACGCCGCGATGTACCGCGCGAAAGATGCCGGCCGGTCGCGCTTCGAATTCTTCAGCAAGAAACTGAACGCCGAAAGCAGGCGCAAGATCCAGCTTGAACGCGAATTGCGTTCAGCGTTCGATGAAGGGCTGCTCCAACTCTATTATCAGCCACAATTCGATCTTTCGAATGGCGTCATCTGCGGTGCAGAGGCACTCATGCGCTGGCGGCACGGCAAGCTGGGATTCGTACCGCCCGGCGAATTCATTCAGCTTGCCGAGGATTCCGGTCTTATCGTCGACATGGGTCGCTGGGTCATGGACCAGACATGTGCCGATCTCAGGGCGATTCTCGATATGGGTCTGCATCCAGGCTCGATGTCGATTAACGTTTCCGCGAGACAGCTCAGGGAAGGCAGCTTCACCGGCGATGTGCTCGACGCATTACAACGCCATGAAATTCATCCGGGATACCTGCAACTGGAGATCACGGAGACGACCGTGGCGCAAAACAGGGATTCCGCAATCAGCGTGCTTAATGTATTGCGCGATGCCGGCGTCCAGGTCGCGATCGATGACTTTGGTACCGGCTACTCATCACTGAGTTATTTGCAGCAGATGCCTTTCGACGTCATCAAAATAGACAAGTCATTCATCGATATGATCGGCGCGGGCGGCAGCTCCGAGAATATTTGCAGGACCATCATCAAGATGGCACACGAACTCGGCAAGAAAGCGATTGCGGAGGGTGTCGAAAGTCGTGAACAGGCAGATTTCCTGGTTGAAAATGGTTGCGATTTTGTTCAGGGTTATTTTTACAGTCATCCACTGCCGCAGCAGGAATTCCTGGGGTTCGTCGAGAAGCAGGACTTTCATACACAAAGAAGAAAAGCGCTGGAAATCATTTAAATGCATTAGTAGGGAGCGCAAAAAAACCGGGTAATGCCCGGTTTTTTTGACTTTCGATTTTCGTATCTCGCGTCAGTCTTCGATCAGGAAACTCCTAAGCTGATCCGAACGCGTAGGATGCCGCAGCTTGCGCAGCGCCTTCGCTTCTATCTGACGAATTCGTTCACGAGTGACATCGAATTGCTTGCCGACTTCCTCGAGCGTGTGATCGGTATTCATGTCAATACCGAATCGCATTCTGAGCACTTTGGCTTCACGCGGCGTCAGGCCGGCCAGCACCGAGTGAGTGGTCTCCTTGAGTCCCTCAGACGTCGCGGAATCGACCGGCGAATGGACCGTTTGGTCCTCGATAAAGTCTCCGAGATGTGAATCTTCGTCATCACCGATCGGTGTCTCCATCGAGATCGGTTCCTTGGCGATCTTGAGCACTTTACGAACCTTGTCTTCCGGCATTTCCATGCGTTCTGCCAGTTCATCCGGCAGCGGCTCGCGCCCCATCTCCTGCAGCATCTGACGTGAGATACGATTCAACTTGTTGATCGTCTCGATCATGTGAACCGGGATGCGGATCGTGCGTGCCTGGTCGGCAATCGAACGGGTGATCGCCTGGCGAATCCACCAGGTGGCATAGGTGGAGAACTTGTAGCCGCGACGATATTCGAATTTATCGACTGCTTTCATGAGGCCGATGTTGCCCTCCTGGATCAGGTCGAGGAATTGCAGACCGCGATTGGTGTACTTCTTGGCGATCGAAATAACCAGTCGCAGGTTGGCTTCAACCATTTCCTTTTTCGCGCGCCGGGCCTTCGCCTCGCCGATCGACATCTGGCGGTTGATCTCCTTGATCTCGGCGATCTGGAGATTAGTCAGTGTCTCGACGGCAAGTAATTTGCGTTGCGCACGCAATACGTCATCTCTGAGTTTTGCGAGTGTCGAAGAATGCTTGCGTTTCGCGCGGATGTGCTTCTCGATCCAGCGAAGATCAGTTTCACTCTTGGGGAAGCTGGCGAGGAAATCTTTCCTCGGCATTCCGGCATCGCGAACACAGATCTGCATGACCTGGCGTTCCTGCGCCCGAATAACCGAAACCGAACCACGCAAACCACGAACGAGTACGTCGGTCAGTTTGGGCGCCAGTTTGATTTCCATGAGCTGATCAGCCAGTTCTCCCTGGACCTTGATCGTCTTTTTCTCTTTCGTGCCCCATTTTTCGAGCGCCGTCAGCGAGCGCTTGTACAGACGTTTGATCGCCTTAAGACGTGCGGCTACCTCCTCGGGATCGGGACCGGTATCGACAACTTCTTCTTCATCGTCGTCATCCGAATCATCCGATTTTGTCACCGGCGACTTGATTTCATCCGGCGCATTGGGGTCGATGAATCCGACCACGAAATCCTGCATGCGGGTTTCGCCGGCCGCGACCGCATCGTAGACCTCAAGTAACTTCTCGATGGTCGGCGGAAAGTGGGCCATGTGGTACTTGACCTGGTTCAGGCCGTCTTCGATGCGTTTCGCAATTTCAATTTCGCCCTGCCGGGTCAGCAATTCGACGGTTCCCATTTCTCGCATGTACATGCGAACGGGATCTGTCGTGCGGCCAAACTCGGCATCGACGCTTGCAAGCGCAGCTTCGGCTTCCTCTGCGGCATCGTCGTCGTCGTTAGAGACTGCTGTCTCGGACATGAGCAACGTTTCGGCATCCGGTGCTTTTTCATGCACGGCGATGCCCATGTCGTTAATCATGTTGACGATATCTTCAATCTGCTCCGGGTCGACGATGTCGTTGGGCAGATGATCATTCACTTCCGTGTAAGTCAGGTACCCTTGCTCCTTGCCTCTGGCAATAAGTTCTTTCAACTGTTGAGCTGGTTTGGCACCGCTTATCACTGCGCGTTTCTCCGTCAAGACGAACCGTCCTCCACTTAAAAAATGCAAACGACCAATTATACTTATCTGACAGTATTGGTTCTATATTTATCCGCCAAACGCGGACCCCTGTCCAAGCGCCCGCAATTCGCTGCGCTCGGCTTCTGATAATGTGCTAAGTCTTTCTTTTTCAATAAGAAATTCGACGCGTTCCCGTTTTCCGGCCAGCGCCAGCTGGGCAATGCATTGCTCCAGCTCGGCGGCGGCGTCGAAGTCATCGGAGCCTGGCAGCTCCACGGCGGCTAGTTTGCCCAGGTGACGGCCTTCTTCGTGATTTCGCCAGCGCTCAAGCAACCCGGCGGTAGTCATAGTGGGTTCGGCTTGCACGGTTTCAATAAGATCGCGTAATAACTCGGTACCGGGCTTGGTAACCCCCGCCAATTGCTCGATATCGAGCCTGTCCGCGGCGGCGGGATGATTCAGCAACAGCGATATGGCGCGGCGTACTATAGACGGTTTGCCGGCGGATGGCTTCGACTGATGTCTCAGTCCGCTCATACCCTCGCGCCTGGTGGCTGGTGCCGGTTTTGACTGGTCATTGGCGAGAATCGCCTCCAGTTTTGGTGCCGCAAGACCCACCGCCGCTGCCAGTCGCTCGATCAGGAGCTCCTTGTAAACTCCCTGTGGAATCCTGCTCACCAGGGGCCGGGCAAGTTCGGCGAGGCGGGCCCGACCATCGACCGATTCCATGTCGACCTGGCTTGCGAGTTCTGTCACGAGAAAGTCGGAAAGTGGCTGCGCCTGGTTCATGGCCGCTTCAAAGGCACCTGCGCCGTGGTTTTGCACGTAGGAATCCGGATCCTGGCCATCCGGCAGGAATATAAAGCGTATTTGCCGGCCTTCGCGGATCTGCGGCAGGGCTGTTTCCAGCGCCCGCCAGGCCGCGGCCTTGCCGGCCCGATCGCCATCGAAGCAAAAATGCACCTCATCGGAAATACGGAACAGCCGGTTGAGATGGTCATCCGTTGTTGCAGTACCCAATGTGGCAGCCGCAAAGTCGATCCCGTGACGGGCCAGTCCGATAACATCCATATATCCCTCAACCACCACCAGGCGTTCGATATTGCGGATGGCCTGTCGTGCTTCGTAAAGTCCGTACAGCTCACGGCCTTTATGAAACAGCACGGTCTCCGGCGAGTTCAGGTACTTGGGTTCTTCCTTTCCCATGACGCGGCCACCGAAGCCGATGCAACGGCCGCGAGAGTCACGGATTGGAAACATGATTCGCTCGCGAAAGCGATCGTAATGATTGCCATTGTCTTTGCGAATAACGAGTCCGACCGCGAGCAGACGATCGATTGCCTCCTTGGACTTGCCATACTTGTCCAGCAGATGGCTCCACCCCGATGGCGCGTAGCCAATACCGAAGCGCTTCGCCGTTGCGCCATCGATACCTCTCGCTTTCAGGTAGTCGACAGCCGGCTGGTGATTGCGAAGCTCAGCCTGGTAGTTCTTCTCCACTTTCTGCATCAGCTCGAACAATTCGTCATAGCGTCGGGCCGGCCGCTGACTTTCTTCGCGCGGCACCTCGATTCCCATCATCCCCGCAAGGCTTTCGACGGCCTCGACGAATTCCATGTGGTCGTATTCCATCAGGAAGCCCAGCGCGGTGCCGTGGGCACCGCAGCCGAAACAATGATAAAAGCCCTTTGAAGGGCTAACCGTGAATGACGGTGTTTTCTCGTCGTGAAACGGGCAACAGGCTTTGAATTCGCGGCCGGCTTTCTTTAGCTGTATGCGGCGACCGAGCACCTCGACGATATCTGCTCTCGTGATCAGATCGTCGATAAAATGCTGTGGTATCAAGCCGCTCATAATATTTTTAACGGATACTCGGGATTAGCAGGGTTAGCCCCAACTTTATTGTTTTTATTGTTCGAACTCAGCGGGGTTATATATACCCCCAAGCATAGTCAAATGGCCGGACGTTGCCAGCCGAAATCAAGGCTGGTTTTGACCCAGGATTGATTTGACCTTGGCGCCGACCACGCCCATGTCGGCGCGACCATCGGCTTTGGCTTTAACGGCCCCCATGACCTTGCCCATGTCGCGGATACTTTCGGCGCCGGTATCCGCTATTGCCTGACCGATCATCTGGTCGAGTTCATCGTCAGACATCTGCTCCGGCAGATAGTTTTCGATCACTGTGATCTCGCTCAATTCGATGTCTGCAAGGTCGTCGCGGCCGCCATCGCGAAACTGACTCACCGAATCGCGGCGTTGCTTGACCATCTTGTTGAGTACGCCGAGAACGGCAGCGTCATCAAGTTCAATTCGTTCGTCTACTTCGATCTGCTTGATCGCAGCCATGATGAGGCGCACCACCTTGAGCCGGTCTTTGTCGCCGGCCTTCATGGCGATCTTCATGTCATCGTGGATCTGGCCCTTCAGAGTCATGGGCGGGTCGCGTTGGACAGTATCAGTAGAGGCGTTTGCGGCGTGATACTTCGCGGGATGCGCGTTTCAGATGACGCTTAACGGCTGCGGCCTTTTTGCGCTTGCGTTCCTGGGTTGGTTTCTCGTAGAACTCGCGACGGCGAAGTTCTGTCAGGACGCCGGCCTTTTCACAGGCACGCTTAAACCGACGCAGGGCTGCGTCAAAATACTCATTTTCCTTAATGCGAACACTCGGCATACGAATAAAATCTCTGTCTCAGATACAAACAAACCCGGGCAGGGCCGGGACTGAACCGCACATGATATCGGCAGAATCGATATTTTGCAAAGCCAAAAAACCCCTTTTTGGGCAGTATATGGCGGCCCCTGCGGTATGATGCGCCGCCTATGCTGGTACTGGGACTGGAAACGAGCTGTGATGAGACCGGAGTGGCCCTGTTCGACACCGAACGAGGCCTTGTCGGGCAGGCATTGCATAGCCAGGTTGACCTGCACGCGGTCTATGGCGGCGTGGTGCCGGAGATCGCCTCCCGGGATCATATTCGGCGGCTGTTGCCGCTGATTGAGGGGGTGCTGGATGATGCAGGTGTCGAGCGGCCGGACGCTATTGCGTATACGGCGGGTCCGGGACTGGTCGGCGCGCTGATGGTCGGGGGCGGCCTGGCCAGCGGCCTTGGACTTGCCTGGAATTGCCCGGTCATTCCGATTCATCACATGGAAGGCCATTTGCTGGCGCCGATGCTCGAAGACGATGCGCCGGACTTTCCCTTCCTCGCGCTGCTGGTTTCCGGCGGGCACACCATGCTGGTCCGCGTGCAGGCGCTGGGCGAATACGAGGTGCTTGGCAGTACGCTTGATGATGCCGTCGGAGAGGCGTTCGACAAAACTGCGAAACTTCTCGGACTGCCATATCCTGGCGGGCCTGCATTAGCGGCATTGGCGCGGGAAGGAAAGGATGATGCCTACAGTTTCCCCCGGCCGATGCTGAATCGGGAAGGATTCGATTTCAGTTTCAGCGGACTTAAGACAGCGGTAATGCTGCAGGTGCGTGCTGCTGGATCACAGGCGAGTATTGACGATGCGCGCGCAGACATTGCAGCTTCCTTTCAACGGGCCGCTGTCGACACACTGGTAGCGCGCACGCTAAAAGCCGCGAAGAAGGAGCGGGCGGAACGCATCGTGGTGGCTGGAGGAGTCGGCGCAAATACCCTGCTACGGGAAGAGTTGTCAGCGAAATTCGCGGGCAGGGTCTACTACCCGCGACTCGAGTATTGCACCGATAATGGCGCGATGATTGCGGTCGCCGGAGCGTTGCGGCTCGCAGATGCACAAAAACCGGCTACCATTCACGCCATGGCCCGCTGGTCACTCGACTCACTCACTCCACCAAAAAGCGAACAAAGCTGAACATGGACAGGCAACAGGCAACCGATACCATTTTTCTTCGCGAACTTAAGGTGGAGACGATCGTTGGGATATGGGATTGGGAACGCAAAATTCGTCAAACAGTCTGCATCGATCTCGAAATGGGTGCCGACATTCAACGCGCGGCCGAAACGGACAGCATTGACGACACACTGAATTACAAGGCTGTTTCGAAACGGGTGCAGCAGTTTGTGGCCGATTCGGAATTCCAGCTTGTTGAAACCATGGCCGAAAAAATTGCCGAAGTCGTTTTGAACGAGTTTGAGCTTCCCTGGATCCAGGTGCGTGTCAGCAAGCCTGGCGCAATTCGGGGCGCGAAGGATGTCGGCGTCCTGATTCGCCGATCCAAAGCATAATGCCGATTGCCTATCTTGGCCTTGGCAGCAATCTCGATGCTGAGCAAAATCTGCGATTAGCGATCCGCGAACTCCGAAGTCGATTTTCCCTGCAGAAGATCTCGGCGGTCTATCGCAGCAAAGCGCTGGGATTTGATGGCGACGATTTTTTGAATGCGGTCGCCTGCATTGAAACCGCGTTAACTCCGCATGACCTGTGTTCGGAACTGGAACTGATTCACGACTTAGCAGGGCGTAATCGCACGTCTGAACGATTTTCCTCGCGCACACTGGACATTGATTTGTTGTTGTACGATCAGCTCGTCCTGAATGATCCTCCGGTTCGCGTGCCTCGGAAAGATGTCTTGAGATTCAGCTTCGTTCTCGGACCGCTGGCGGACATCGCTCCCGATTACCGCCATCCTGTGAGCGGCAAGCTGATCAGCGAGCACTGGCGGGAATTTGACGCCGCAAGCCATCCGATAACAGCGGTCGGCGATATTCCGTAAATAGGGGACAGTTTACTTATCTCATCGATCAGGCCCGTCCAAAAATGCAATTTGCGGAGACGTACGCTGAGATAAGTAAACTGTCCCCTTTTTTTAGCAAAAACCGGGTACCGGTCACGGGCCCGAGCGGCATTCCCATGAATAATGTGTCGAGGTACAGAGGACATATTGCATGCGATCATTCATTCTCATTTTGCCGCTGATATTGTTCACATTGGGCGGCTGCAGCGTGTCCGACGATAACGGCATTCCGCAGCCGAGTTCATGCAGTGTCGACGGTCAAAAACAATTCGTGCTGGACACAATGAACGACGTGTACTTCTGGAACAACCTGCTGCCGGTCAGCGTCGATCTGAGTGCGTACGAAACGGCGGAAGAATTGCTGGCTTACCTGATATCGTTTCAACCGCTGGACGGCTTCAGTTACGTCGATTCCGCGGCGGCGGACGCTCAGTTTTTCGGCGCAGGGCAATACGAAGGTTACGGGTTCAGCACTCGCTTCGAGGCAGCCGACGATCTTCGCCTGATACAGGTGTTCGCTGACAGTCCGGCGGGCCAGGCCGAGTTTGTTCGCGGTGATCGCATTGAAATGCTGAATGGCCTCACGATCGCCGAAATCGAAGCCGGCGCAGGTGTGAGTGCTTATTTTAGTCTGCCTACGCTCGAATTCACGCTGCGTCATCTGGATGACAGTGTTGAAACGATGACCGTTGATCAGGGGCTCGTCACTATCGATCCACTACCGCGATCGCGCCTGATCCCGACACCGAGTGGAATACCCGTTGGTTACCTCGAATTGTCGACCTTCATCAGCACCGCAGACGCGGAGTTCGACAGCACATTCGAAAGCTTCCGCCTGGCCGGCGTAAACGACGTCATTATCGATCTTCGATATAACGGCGGTGGCCTGATATCGACGACGGAATTGCTGGGCAATTATCTCGGCGGCGAAATAGCAGATGGTCTGATTTTTTCGCAGACACTGTTCAATGCCAACAACGCCGGGTCCAATAGAATCGCCCGGTTTCAGGATCGCCTGAATGCTGTCAGCCTGATGCGGCTGGTGGTTATTGCGACTGACCGGACGGCATCCGCCAGTGAACTGATCATCAATAGCATGGAACCGCATGCGAATGTTTCAGTCGTTGGTGGAACGACCTTTGGCAAACCCGTCGGACAACTGGGGATCCAGTTCTGCGGAAAAATTCTGCGGCCGACTGCTTTTGAAACGGTAAATGCCAACGGGGACGGCGGTTATTTCGGTGGTCTTGCGGTCGACTGTGCGGCAGCGGACGATTTGAGTATTCCGATCGGCGACGATGCCGATCCGAATATCACGACAGCGCTGACATTCCTGCAAACTGGTGCCTGTCCGCCGGTTACACTGGGTCCACCCGAACGCTTCAAACCAGGTTTACGGTTGGCGCCCGGGCAGCACAGAACGCCGCAGCCGCCCTGGCGTGAACTGGCGGGTGCCTGGTAATTGTGGGCAGTAACCTTTATTACCAGCCGAGGGAGCGCCCGCCGTCGATCGCGATGATTTGGCCTGTTGAATAGGTCGCGTCACGTATCAGGTATAACACGCAGTTTGCGATATCGTCAGGTTCTCCACTTCGGCCAAGCGGAATCTGCGCGACAATATTCTCCTTGATCGCATCTGTCATATCGTTCTCCGGCCATGCAATCGCGCCCGGGGCCACACCGTTGACGCGAATATCGGGAGCCAGGTCTTTCGCAAGAGAGCGGGTGAGCATTGCTAGCCCCGCCTTCGCCGAACCATAGACCGCGTGATCACGTAAAGGCTTTCTTGCGTGTATGTCGATTATGTTGACGATGGTGCCACGGCTGGACTTAAGGTACGGCATTGCAGCCTGTGAGAGGAAAATCGGCGCTTTCAGATTGCTGCCGACCAGCTGCGACCATTGTTCTTCCGTTATTGTGCCGAGCGGTGTCGGATAAAAAGTGGATGCATTGTTGACCAGGATGTCGAGCTGGCCTGACCAGCCAGTTACTGCCTCAATAAGCGATTCAGGGACGCCATCAGTGACGAGATCGCCATGGAAAATGCATGCGGAGTCCGGGCGACGTTCATTCAACGTGGCGGCAAGCTCCGTCGCATCCGCTTTGGATCCACGGTAATGAATCGCTACGTTGACGCCATTCCGATGCAGTAGATCTGATATAGCGGCACCGATTCGTTTGGCGGCACCTGTAATTAGTGCGTACTTGCCATCCAGCGATTCGGGTGTGGTTCGCGACATATTAAAGATTAGTATTTAGAAATCAGGCGACATACATTGTCGCCATTGTTAGAGACATGTGAATTCAATGCAACCTGAGCACCATCCAGGGCTCGAGCTGCCCGTACCGGACGAAGCAAGCGCTGCACATTGTCGCCGCGTACGCGAACACATTGCGCAGCTAATTGAAGAATGTGGGGGCAGTATCAGTTTTGCGGAGTTCATGCAGCAAGCGCTTTATGCCCCCGGTCTTGGCTACTATGTATCCGGCACTACCAAGTTCGGACCTGACGGGGACTTCATTACAGCACCTGAAACCTCACCGTTGTTTGGCAAGGTGCTGGCAACTCAGATTGCGGCTGTACTGGACCAGATGAATGGGGGCGACGTATTTGAACTGGGGGCAGGTAGCGGCGCCCTTGCGGCAACGATACTCAGGAAACTGGCCGTCCTGAATTCCCTGCCAAAACGTTACTGCATTCTCGAGGTCTCGGCAGACCTGAGGCAGCGACAGGAAGACTATCTGCGCAGCGAGGTGCCGGAAATGCTGGCATTAGTTGAATGGGTGTCAGAGCTTCCGGTTGCTTTCGCAGGAGCCATCGTTGCAAACGAAGTTGCAGACGCGCTTCCGGTTGAACGCTTCAAGATTAGTGATGGTGAGACTCTGCAAGTCGGGGTTGAAGTGGAGCAAGATGAATTTCAGTGGCAAGAAACGGTTGCACCCGAAACACTGGGCATAGCTGTCACAAACATCAAGGAACAGATTGGCGGCGAGTTTCCGAACGGTTATTCGTCGGAAGTTTGCATGGCACTCGGGCCGTGGATTCGTGACCTGGTCAGTTGCCTGCGCTGCGGCATTATATTTCTGTTCGACTACGGTGTGACCCGCCGCGAGTACTACGCACCCGATCGGCAAGACGGCTGGCTACGATGTCACTATCGGCATCGCGCGCATAATAATCCTCTTGTTTACCCAGGCATTCAGGACCTGACCTCCTGGGTGGATTTTTCTGCAGTTGCCGCAGCCGCAATTGACAGCGGCGCAGAAATCGCCGGATTTGTTTCGCAAGCCCATTTCCTGATAAATGGCGGACTGCAGGATGAACTGGCCGAATTCACATCGTTGCCCCTGGAGGAACAACTCGAATTGTCGCGACAGACCAAATTACTTACCCTGCCCGGCGAAATGGGCGAAAACTTCAAATGCATCGGCTTGAGTCGCGGGGATGTAATGCCACCCTCGGCTTTTCGCGCTTCTGACAGGACGCATATGCTTTGACGGCAACAAAAGGGAATTTTGCATGACGTGGTTACAAATAATCGTGCTGGCAGTTGTGCAGGGGCTCACGGAATTCCTGCCGATCTCCAGTTCGGGTCATCTCATCCTGGTACCGGCATTTGCCGGCTGGACGGATCAGGGGCTGCCGTTCGATGTTGCGGTGCATTTTGGTTCGCTCGGCGCAGTTTGTGTCTTCTTTCGCAACGACATCGCGGGATTGATTCGTGGTACGGGCGACGTCCTCGCCGGGCGCTCCGAAACGTTGCAGGCAAGAATGGCGTGGTGTATTGGACTCGGGACGATCCCTGCAGCCATCGCAGGATTATTGCTGGCCGGCTGGATCTCTGCAAACCTGCGCAGTCCCATGATCGTTGTTGTAACGCTGGCCGGTTATGGTGCGCTAATGGCGCTCGTGGACCGCTTTGCGCCGCGGGAACGCAACATTTCATCGATACGAATCCGGGACGCCATAATAATTGGGACTGCGCAGGCGCTGTCGCTGGTGCCCGGCACCTCCCGATCGGGGATTACAATTACGGCCGGGCGACTGCTCGGATTTAGCCGGCAAGATGCGGCACGCTTCTCATTTTTGCTGTCGGCACCGGTTATCCTGCTTGCCACAATTTACCAAGTAGTGAAGCTCATCACGGGCGACATCGAGGTACCGTGGGAGAATCTTGCTGTGGCGGCACTAGTTTCGGGAATCGTTGCTTACCTGAGCATCGATTTCTTCATGCGATTTGTCAGTGCACTGGGATTGCTGCCGTTTGCGATATACCGGTTGATACTTGCGAGCGTAATTCTTTATGTCCTGTATTAAGCGATTCAATGGATTGGTTCTGCTCTGCCTGGGGTGCAGCGGGAGCGTTCACGCGGAAGGCTACATACTCGGAATAGGCGCAGCGGCAGACTCCGAGAACGGGCGCGCCTATTCAGCTTTTGGTGACTTCGGAATACGTGACAACACATGGCTTTCGGCAACGATCGGCTCGACAGAAACCGAAGCGATAATCGGTGGTTTCTCAACCAGTTTTTATGATCTCGGAATCGATCATTACTTTAATCCGGTCGGCATTCGAATCAGTGGCGCTTACTGGGGCGACTCGAACATTCTTGACTCCGACGATGTGCGCGCATCCTTTTATTACCGTGATGATATCGGGTCGTTTTCCGCCGACTACGAACGTCGGGATTTCGACTTCGTTTTCGAGTCGGCAATTTTGCAGGACCGGCGCAAGACGGAATTTCATGCAGATGGCTGGGGACTGACCAACCGGATCCGGTTCAACGATCGGGTCACGCTCAGACTCAGTGGCATGCATTACAATTATTCACGAGACATTCGGATCCAGCCCGAAATCGATGTCCTGCGATTCCTGTCGGCGTCGCGGCTCAGCCTGATCAACAGCCTGATCGATTATCGAATCAATGCAGGTATCGAATTCAGATTTGGTCTGCGGAGCGTAGACCTGTCGGCCGGCACCTGGAAAACAGCGGTCGATCAGAGCAAGGTCGATTCCTATACAGTCGGTTTCCTGACGCCGATGACGGATCGCACTGATATAGAGTTTCGGTTGTCATTCGACGACTCGGAGAATTTTGGCAATACGACGGCGCTGACGGTTTACCTGTATTACTTTGGCGGTTCCTGATCTTTCCTGACTGCTGCGATGGCACGCTGCCGACGCTGCTCGATTTCCTTGCCGATTTCCTGTCCGCTAAGCTGGTCGTCCTGCAAATCGCTAATATCTGCTTCGCTGGCGGCGCGCCACGCTGCACGAAAGTAGTCGGCCTGCGGGTATGGCCGGTCTTCAAACCCGGTGCGGCCGCGCGAGTCGGCCTCGCACGCCAACAGGAATTTTTCGAATCGCTCCGGACGCCGAAATGCATCTACGCGTTTCAAGACCTTTAATACGGTCGACGCGCGCAGTTCAAACGCGCGATGGACGTGCGCATGAAACTCGGCGGCCAGGCAACCCAGCTCAAGGAATGCGGCCGGAACGCGCAGTCGCTTCGACAGGGACTTTACTAATTTAACACTGCGTATTTCGTGCCCGGTGTGTTTGGGCAATACGTGTTTGGCCGTCGTCGCTTTCCCAAGATCATGCACGAGCGCCGCGAATCGAACGTCAGGTTCATCCGACAATGCAGCGGCCTGTTCCAGGACCATCAGGGTATGGATGCCGCAATCAATTTCGGGATGCCACTTTTCAGGCTGTGGAATGCCAAACAAGGCGTCGATTTCAGGAAATATCACCGCCAGTGCCCCGGACTCGCGAAGGGTTTCGAAATAGACCTGAGGTTCGGGCGCGGCAAGGGCAGTTTCCGTTTCCTTCCAGACACGTTCGGGAACCAATGCATCGGTCTCTCCGCTGGCAACCATTTTCTGCATGAGCTGCACGGTCTCATCCGCAATCCGAAAACCAAGATTGTGAAAACGTGCGGCGAATTTCGAGGCGCGCAAGATCCTTACGGGATCTTCCGCAAATGCATCAGAGACGTGCCGCAAAGTTTTTGATCGAATGTCGTCCAGTCCGCTGGTCGGGTCAATCAGGTTCCCGTCGGCGTCCTTTGCCATCGCGTTTATGGTCAGGTCCCTGCGTCTCAGGTCTTCTTCAATAGTGACATCGGGCGCCGTGTGAAACGTGAAGCCGTGATAGCCGCTGCCGGTTTTTCGTTCCGTGCGAGCGAGCGCATACTCTTCGCCACTCTCCGGGTGCAAAAATACCGGGAAGTCGTTGCCGACTGGCTTGTAACCGAGACAGGTGAGATCGTCCGGTGTTGCGCCTACAACGCACCAGTCCCGTTCCTTAACAGGCAAACCGAGCTGTTCGTCACGAACTGCACCACCAACGAGGTAAACTTCCATTAAGGCAAGCTC